>Ga0307510_10010706_pt1 | contig 10903 bp, 18 predicted proteins | sample 12_EM_MG_FD_207224 | JGI IMG/M metagenome (GOLD analysis project Ga0307510, IMG submission 207224) | Populus trichocarpa ectomycorrhiza microbial communities from riparian zone in the Pacific Northwest, United States - 12_EM | ecosystem: Host-associated > Plants > Roots > Unclassified | place... | reverse complement strand
CCAGTTGTTCTGCTGAGTGCCACAGAACACACGAAGGTATTGTTCGAGGGTTTGATTGGTACGTTCGCTGGCTCCGTCTGTCTGAGGGTGATAGGCCGTGCTGATGTTCTGGTGGATGTTCAAGATGTGGCAGAGTTCTGTCGAGAATTTAGACACAAAGCGGACATCACGGTCCAAGATTATCTTGTGAGGTATGCCATAGTGTGGTATGACGTGGTTCAGGTAGAGTAGGGCGACTCCTTCAGAATCGATGGTTTTGTTGCAAGGGATGAAGACGGATGCTTTTGAACAATCTGTGTTGGTGATTGTTAGGATAGTGTTGTATCCTCCCGAGAGTGGTAGTTTGGTGATGAAATCCATAGCGACAGTTTCAAAAGGTCGAGCGTTTTCGGCTGGGGTGATAGGGAACATAGGGGGATGAGCGGGATGAGTGTTGACTTTGGTCATTTGGCAAGTAGCGCAGCCTTTAATGTACTCAGTTACGAAGATTTTCATTCCAGGCCACCAGTAGTAGGGTGCGATAAGTTGGAGGGTTTTGGTAATCCTGGCGTGTCCAGCGGTTTTGTGGTCGTGAAAAAGGGATGTTACTCCCCTCCTAAGGTCATTGTCTGCCACGACAACAAGTGCCGTTCCATGGTGCCAGTGAGTGCCATCCAGTAGGGATAGATTGTGAGCTGGTGCCCATTTCTTGAGAGTGCTTTGATTTTGATATTGCGCTTGCTTGATTTTTGAGTCCAAATTGTCGCCTATGCTGTCCATGTCAAATACGCGGATTGAAGTATGCTGGTCGCAGAAATATTGGTCCGGCCATACAGTGACGTCTTTGTTGATTTCATTTGGTCCTTCATAGTCGGGTCGTCTAGATAACGTGTCTGCTCGATTAGTAGCCCCAGGTTTGTACTCCAGTAGGATATTATATTGTTCGCGTTCTGGTAAGTAACCAGCAACGTGTGGTCCAATTTTGCGGGGCTCTCTGTAGTACCTAAGATTCGCATGGTCAGTATACACCAAGACGGGGATTGTTGTTCCTTTGAGTAAGTGGGACCAGCAGCGGAGTCCTCTCATAACGCCGATGTTATGATCCTGAACCCTTACCCCAATTTTCCACTATTTTCCGCCATTTATTTTGCGCTCTCAGTCACTCGTCCCCCACTCGTTCCCTCACGCGCCGCTCGGACCGTCACCAAGTCACCTGACAAGTCACCTGATAGACCACATGACTAATCCGCAGTCAACTATCACATGCCATCACTCCGCAGTCCACAGCATCATGACGTGTCTTCATTTAACCCTTTATGGATTGCCAGCTCATGATGCGCCACTCCGCAGTTGCCAGCTCATGATGGAGCTATACTTAGAACTGCCACGTCATGATTTCACCTTACTAATATTTCCATATTTCTCTGTGACTCCTGTGACCCGTTACTTCTCAAATGTATATAAGCGCTTGTACTTTTAGCAGTTAGGCCCTAAGCCTAACTTGGTTTTCAATCCAAGACTTGTAGCTTCCACCCAGGACTCTTTGAGTCTCTTGCCTGAACATTCAAAGTCACTTCAAAGCCTTGAAGCTCTTCTCTTCACCTCTATCATCTACCTCAGGAGTCGCCCTTATCATCGGGGACTTTACTCTTATACTGTGTAGCCAACCGATACCGCGCTACTCATGTGACCTATTGCCTCAGGAGGAGATCCCACTGAGCAATCCCAGTCGTCGCCAAACCAACCCACGCACGTCACGTCTTTAAGGCCCTTGGACCTTAACAGCCGAGGAATTCGCGGTCATAGATGGGGTAATTTTGCTTGGTTTGCGTGAATTTTTGGGAATGGAATCCCACCGGTCGTCGTGGTCCTGGTTTCTGAGTGCCATCGGGTTTGGTGATAGGGGGGTCCCGTTGATAAAGTATTGCTCCTGTTCCGACCTGTGAAGCGTCGGTTTCGAGTTCGAATTGTCTATCTGGGTCTGGTCTGGCGAGGATGGGTGCGCTGGTAATTAGGGTGATTATTTTGTCTTGGGCCTCGATTTGCTTGGGTCCCCATTCGAATGGTACGTCCTTTCCGGTAAGTGCTGTAAGAGGTGCAGCGATGATGCTGAAGTTGGGACAGAACATGCGATGGTATCCGGCTACTCCCAGGAATCCGCGGACTTGTTGTTTATCTTTGAGTACGCGTGGGTAGTCCCTGAGTCCGGCAACTTTAGCTGGGTCGACAGTGGCTCCTTCCTTGGAGATCCGGACACCTAAGAAGTCCATTTGCGGTTGCATGAAGACAGATTTTGATAGTTTGAGGTGTAGGCCATGACGTAGGAGTAAGTCGAATAGGAAGTGGATGATCTCGACGTGTAATTCGTAGTCTTTGAGGAGGGTGCCTATACCACAGTCGTCCATGTAGTTCTGGAGGATGCGTTGTATGTCGTGTATGCCTTTCTTCTCGAAGTGTTCATAGAGTTCCTTGAGAATACCGTTCATGAATCATTGGAAGCTAGCTGGTGAGTTACTCATCCCAAAGAACATTACTTTGGGTTCGAATAGTCCCTGACGTGTTTTGAATGCAGCTTTCCATTGATCGCCTTCCCGTATGCGGATGTTGTTGTAACCCCAGCGGATGTTGAACTTGCTGAATAGTTCCATTCCTTGCAAGTTTTCAATACACTGTTTGAGATTTGGGAGTGGGGTGACGTCCTTTCGGGTGACTGCGTTGAGTGGGCGATAGTCGATAATGTATCTCTTTTCCTTCGAGTCTTTCTTAGGGACCATGAAGGTAGAGAAGCCGTAGGGGGAGTCCGATGGTGTGATGTAGCCTTTTTCCAGATTTTCATCGATGAATTTGTTCTCCGCTTCCTGCTCATCTCTTGAGAGCGGGTAGACTTTGCAGTTGAAGCGGGTAGGGGCGGTGTCCATGAGTACGATTTTGTGATCTCCTTCGCCGCAAGTTGGCGGAAATTTGTTCGCCTCTTCATCCGAAAATAGTGCCATATGACGTTTGAATTCTTCCGGGAGGATGACTTCCTCCTTCCCATGTTCCGATGTGTACTGATGGGCCATTTTGACTGATGTGTGGGTGCGGTTGATTTCTACCGGGCCTTCCCTCATTTCTGAAGGAGTTACTCCTGACCATAGAGTGCACCTTTGCGCTTCGAGGATGAGGTCTTCATTATCTTGTTTCTTCTGTTTGAGCCAGGTTTTTGCGCGTTGAAGGGTGCCATAGAGTAAGGTTTCGATCTTGACTTTTGGTCCTCTAAGTTCGCTTTTCTCCCAATCAATGTCTGGCTTGAATTTCTTGAACCATGGGTAACCAAAGAGCATTCGATCGCGGCCTAGATTGGTGACAAAGAACCTAACCCGTTCTTTCTTGTTTCCTTGAATGATAAGTAGATCACAAGCCCTAGTGATAGTTCCAGCCCGGTTCATAGTTCCATCGACGTTGTATACTGCTCGTGAATAAGGGAGTCTTTTAGTGCCTAAGCGAAGTTTGTCCACAGTAGTTTGGTCGATAAAGTTTTCCGTTGCTCCAGTGTCAAGTAGAATTGTTTCTTCTGCCGTCCCTCGATAGTGTGTGATTGGAACTTTAAGTTGTATTGAATTTGATTTATTTACAAACACACTATCGAGTTGGAAAGCCCTAACTAAGGCAGCTAGTTGAGGGCCGCAGGAAAATCCTTTGCCATGAGTTTCTTGACGAATCCTAGTCTGGTTTCTTCGCTGAAGGAGTCCATGTTATCCTTCAGGTAATCAGCGAAAGTGTCGAGATCTGAGATATCTGGCATGGTGGGTGCGGCGTTGACTCTAGTTGGCTCCCTGGAGTTGTTGGAGCGACCGCTGAAGTTTCCGCAGTCAGCCTGTTTCTTGCGACAGACGTTGGCTCGGTGTCCTTGTTTTTCGCAGTAGAAGCATGAGTTGCTTCTCATGAGTTCCGCTTTCTTTGCTTCGGAATGTTGTTGTCCACTAGCAGTGGCGTTGATGTTTTGGGTGACTGTAGCGTTGACGTCCATATGGTATCCTCCTTGGGAGGTGGTGCGTCAATCGTTCCTATTCCTCCAGTTGTTGTTTCTTCCGAAACCGCCTCGTCCAGGGTTGTTGGTCTGCCTAGGCGAGAGTTTGAATGCTTGGAAGAGTCCTTGACGTCATTGGGTGAACTCGGCTGCCGCCTTCCATTTAAGGTGAGATTGGCAAGCCTGTTCTTCCCACTGTTTGAACGTCCAAGGAATATCTGCGGTAGGGTCGAAGTTGGGGGAATTAATGATGGCGCTAGTGAGTCCTTTGCTCATAGCGTGCTTGAGGGTTTCGATAGTTCCCTTGTCGTCTAGGGGAACTCCGGCCTCGAATGCCAGTTGCTTGAATTTGGCGAAGAAGTCATCGAGACTATCTTCCTGCTTGAGTTTGCACAATTTTTGGTAGGATTCTTCTCTCTGGTTTTGATTGGTGAAGGCGTTCCTAAACCTTTTGATGAAGTCTTTCCAGAGGTCTTCGTCTGTTTCTTGGATTCCGTCGTTTGCTGCTTTCTCAAGGATGTGCATTTGTTCTTCCTTCCAGGCATCCACTTTGTCACCGTCCATGTAGCTGAGAAGGGTGACGATGTGGGATAGGGGTTTCTTCATGGTGTCGTTATGCTGGTTGAGCAGGCGCCAGAGATCGAAGTTGTTTACAAACTTCCGGCTTGTATTCCTGTCTCCAGTAAATATGAAAGGGGGGTTTCCCTTGAGTGCGCTGTTAGAGGGAGTGATGATGTTAATCCTCTGCGCCTCGGCCTGTGCTTGGCCAGTAGTGACATTAGTGTCTTCCTGTTGTCCTTCCATGATGGTTGGATGATCTGGGGTGTTGGGGCGGGTAGGAAGCTGCTGAAGTGCTGTGGTAACTGCTGCGATGGTATGGGAGACGTTGGTTTCTTGATAGATGTAGTTGGGGTGCTGAGGGTCAATGATAAGCCACCAGCCGACTTCTGGTCCGTTGTATATTCCCGATAGATTTGTTTCCCAAGTGTCTTGGTTTCGGCGGAGTCTGACCCAATGATAGGAGTCGTTGACTTGGATGAATTCGATGGCTCTTTTTCCGTGTGCTGTGTCAAGGTGATATCCTGTGTTAGGATGTCCTGGTCCTTGATCTTCAAAGTATACGTCTCTTGTTACGTGTGCTGGGAGATCGTCTTGTTGTCTCCTGAAGATTTGTTTGAACTCGTTACTGAGAGTTCCGTATGCTTGGGTTGCCACGATGGTAACAGCTCTGTGTTTCAAGAGCTCGTAGGAAAGCCTAACTTGTGTTAAGGTCCAAGGGCCTTAAAGACGCGACGTGTGTGGTTTGGTTTGGCGACGACTGGGATTGCTCAGTGGGGTCTCCTCCTGAGGCAATAGATCACGTGAGTAGCGCGGTACCGATTGGCTACGCAGTATAAGAGTAAAGTCCCCGATGATAAGGGCGACTTATTGAGGTAGATAGTAGAGATGAAAGGGAGAGCTTCAAGGCTTTGAAGCGACTAAGTTTGATCAGGCAAGAGACTCTGAGAGTCCTAGGTGGAAGCTACAAGTCTTGGATTAAAAACCAAGTTAGGCTTAGGGCCTAACTGCTAAAAGTACGAGCGCTTATATACATTTGAGAAGTAACGGGTCACAGGAGTCACAAAGAAATATGGAAATATTTAGTAAGGCTTATCATGACGTGGCAGTTCTAAGTATAGTTCCATCATGAGCTGGCAACTGCGGAGTGGCGCATCATGAGCTGGCAAGCCGAAAAGGGTTAAATGAGGATACGTCATGATGCTGCGGACTGCGGAGTGATGGCATGTGATAGTTGACTGCGGATTAGCCATGTGGTCTATCAGGTGACTTGTCAGGTGATTTGGTGACGGTCCGAGCGGCGCGTGAGGGAACGAGTGAGGGACAAGTGACCGAGAGCGCGAAATAAATGGTGGAAAATTGGGGTAAGGGCCCAGGATCGTAACACCAGGGAAGTCAAGAGCAGAAAGGGACAAGTCAAACTATGGAGGTGGCAGGGGCAGCAGCATCATGGTTTCTTTTGCTACCAGTGCAGGGGGCTGTGGTGGCTGCTCTTGTGAGGAAGTACCAACAGACTTGCCTGAAGGGCCTTTACTGCTAGCTACCTGCTGCTCCTTCTTGTGATATATCTTGATAGCAAGCTTGCCTTTGGCATGGGATTTCCTGACAATCTGTTACACACCTCTTGCTGTCATTGCAAGTCATACTAAGTATATGTCAGTGTCTATAGGTGTGAGCTTGGTGTTGGGGCTGGCACAGGGGGAAAGGAGAGGGGGCCAACAGTGGGGTCAGGATGAAGACATTCAGCATTAAGTTGGGTGGGCCTGCTTCGGCAAGGCTGGTGGCATCCATCCTCAAATGGTGTGGGACATTTGTTGGTTCAATGTCAACACTTTCTCCATTGAACGGGGATGGAGGGCCACGAATGCCTGCAAGACCTGAGCCACTTCTTGGCTTGTGACTTCTAGCATTGCATGGTCCTGGGCCCCCAGGGTGGTGAAGCTCCATGTCTTGGTTTCCTATGTGGCATGAGTGGCTTGCAACTAGTATGTCAACCCAGGCATCACTCTTCAATTGTTGGTGTTCCTCCTAAGACATCTTTTGTGAACTCATGTTGATGATATTCAAGTCGTTGTCACTGTACCTTGCAAGGTGCATGTCAAACTTGACATCTGCTGTTTGTGAAGGAGTCAGGCAAGGACTGTGTAGATGGCCTGTGCATAGTTGGAAATGTCACATATTTCCTTTTCTAGTGCCTTGGGTGCCCATTTGGATGACTGGGGTAGATGGACAAGGTGTAGTTTCTTCCTGTGGCATAACAAATGAGGAATATAAGATATCTGTGTAGGCAAGATGGTCAACCTCATCAATGCTGAGGACAACACATTGGTGAAGGGGAGGTGGCCATATTCTTGCTCCTGTGAGCAGTGACCTATGGTGCTCATTGTTGGTAAGGATATTCAGGAAGTGGGTGTAACAAATGTACAAGGCTCAGTGGGAGACACACCAGCAACATACAAGGTGTCACCAGATGTAGCATTGACAACTTCCCAACATGTAAGAGCATGAGATTGCACCTGGAGCGCATCTGGAAAGAAGTTGCAATAAAGAGAAAAACAAAAAGGGGGGCAGATAGGCATGTATACCATTCACAATTGGACAGACAGGTAGGGTCGCAGAGTGTTGATGGTGTTGAAGAAGGGGGAGCTGCAATCCCTCATGGAGAAGCAGACTTGGTAGCCTGCCCTTTGCCACACACACCAGGTCCATTCTTCAACATGTCATGGTTGCTGGATGCATCTGATGCTATGGCACTGCCTTCACCATCTGAGTTCAACTCTGTTGGAGAACCTTCATCCAAAGATGACACATGGAAGTCCTTTTTTTTTTTTTTTTTGGAATCTATTTTTGTGTGTCTCGGGGTACAGAACCCCATATGGCACTTTGAGTATGTACAGGATAATTGTGGTAGCAATGTGCAGTAGAGTAGTTAAGTGCCGTGTTATTTCCCCCATAACTGGGTTATCATTGCGGAACGTCTACTGCAGTGTGAGTGACAAGTGCAGTAATAGCACACCAGGATGCCATCATGGAATGTAAGGGAGCGTCTCCATGTAGATCTTGTATGGAGGTGGCACTTGTGTGGGCAGCCCATGTGTTGTCTCAACACTCGAGTGAGATTATCGCCACTTGCGTATGAGCAGCAGGTGCTTTGATGTTGCAAGGGAAAAGAGGAGGGGTGGTGCATGTTGTGTTTGGTGGTAATTTCGAATTGGGATTGCCTGTAGTGTGTATCTCGCATAGTAGTGATGGCCTGAGTTTATATGCGCTCACCTGAATTGATTTTGAATCATGCAGTTCCATCTACGTAGTTCGCCAGAGGGAGTGCCATTTCTGGGTCTCCAAGTAATGTTTCCAATGTTAGGTCCTTCTTTCTCTTCCTTGCCTGCTCCGCTAGTGCCCATCTTTCATAGTCGTATTTTGTGCAATGTAAGAGGTAGTGCGTGATGGTTTCTCTTTCATGTCTGCAGGCTGGGCAGTTTGCTTTGTCTGTTCTTTGGAATTTGTGGAGATAGCTATTTAGCAGGATGTGCTGCAACCGGAGCTGCACTATCCTACTTGCTGCTGCTCTGGACAGTTTCGGGTTGCTGATCATTTTGAGGAATTTGGTGGAGGGAGTGGTGTCATCTATTTGCAGCGTTCTCTTTCCCTTCTTGGTTTTGAGCCACTCCCGTTTCCATTCTATTTTCAGATCGTCATTCTGCTTTCTTATTACTGCCAATGGGTTAATAAGTAGAGGCTTTCTGAGGTAGGGGGGAAGGTGCTCATGGCTTGTAGTGTGACTGGCCGCTGCTCTCTTCACCTTGCTGTCTGCCAGTTCGTTGCCTGGGATGCTGATATGCCCTGCTGTCCACCTGAGTAAGAGTGAGTATTTGTGCTTACTCCTGCATTTTTGCATCCGGTTTGCCAGCTGCAGTATCTTGTGTGCAAGGTGGTGTCCTGGTTTTCTTAGCTCCGAATTGAATGCTCTTAGCGTGGCCTGGTTGTCCACCACTATGGAACAGGATGTTGCCCCTTTTTGCTCTGTGCCGATAAGGTGCATGGCCAGCAGAAGGCCTACCAGCTTGGCTTCATGGACAGTGTATTCTGCCTCCAAGCCCAGGTGGAAGTGTAGCATCCGGTTGGGCTTGTTTTTCCTGATCAGTATGGCGGCTGCCCCAACTTTACCATCCTGGGCTGATCCGTCTGTGAAGACTTGTATCTCCTCCATTGCATATTTGGCCTTGCAAGCCAATGCTTCTTTGTTCGCTGGGATACTGATGTGGAATGGCAACTCACCAGATGTGGAAGGATTCTGCCCTACCGCTGGGGTTTTCTCCACATGGAAGTCCTTGTCTGTAGGTTTTGTATCAGTGTGTGCACAAGTAGATGGCAGTAACTTCTCTGGCCTATGGTTATTTACTTACTGTCTTCGCTGTCACTGCCATTGCCACTGGCCCACCTAACACGTGGTTTCTCATCCATTCTCACTTGTAGACACAAAAAGTCTAGGAACATGTTGATATCACAGGGACCCCTGGGGATCAGGAGAAGGATGTCTTTGAAGCTTAGGATGATGTCACCCAAGACATGGCTGAATTCAGCCTTTTCTTTGATGGCTTTGTGGAACACCTGCACAGCACTCACATCATTCATGTTGTCATCTTCAACTATGTTTCAGCTTGATAATCTGTAGCAGAGCTCTCTACAGATCCAGTGGATGGCTTCTCAGATTGACTTGGGTGAAGAGGAAATTGTATGGACATTTGCATTGGCAAGGGGAGGTACTGCTACATGGGGGCATTGGGGAGGTAGCAATTGAGCCAGCTAGTGACATGGCTCAACAGCAGCATTGAGTGCATTTCCATTTGGACATGTGTTGCATCAGGTTAGGGTTTGATTGCTGTGCATAGAGTCTGATAGCAGTTGACCACAAGAATCATGTCTGACCTTTACCATTCAGCAATGCATGCATGCATCACAAAGCTTCCACAACTTCCCCTAGCTGAATTTAGTTTACTTTTATTTATAAAACTACAGAAGAGGACAAGGATGAAGAATCCATCCCTTCTTGTCCTCTTACCACCACCATCCCCTTAGTGGGCTCTGGTGTTCCCTCCTTTGCTAGTTGGTGTTGTGGTTGAAATAATACCATACCGCCCCTAGGTCATACCATGGCTAGCCTCAATACGCCCCATGTGCCAAAGATTGGATCCCTCCTCAGAGGTCCCAAGGCTGTCATCCCCCAGCCCTACCTTGCCTGCAATTGCGGGCACCCCGCCTTTGGGCACCCCTCCCCTCTCCCCCTCCTCTCCTCTCTCTACTTGGCTTGGAATCAAGTGTCTTGGCTGATGCTCCAGGTCTTGTACTGGGGCTTGTACCCCCTTGGGTGAAAACCCACCCCCCACCCTTCTGGACCCCTCTCTGGCATCACCTGCCCTTTACTAAAGACTGAAGAACAGCATTCAAAGGTGTCCCTCTTGGGACAGCACTGCCTTGGGGCCCTCTCCCCTCCCCTGTCTCTCCACCCCTCCTCTCTGGCTTCGCCCTGGCTGGTGTCACCTCTTCCTCTCCTTTCAGGCCCACTTTGGGTCCACCTCAGCTGTAGGGCGGCTATGCCACATAAGTCCCTTGCCACCCCCCCTCCCATCAAACCTTATCCCATGTCCAACTTGTGGTACCCCTCCCCCCTTCTTCTTCAGAAGTCGCTGCATAAGCCCTGTGCCCTGTGTGCTGGCAGCTCTCGGCCCTGTGGAGTGTCTTATCGCTTCTAGATGGGCCTGGTCGTCTGCAGAAGGGTGTGCCTTTCCGCCATCTGAGACTGCCCCCTCCTCTCTACCCCTGTCCTCTCCCCCTCCCCACACCCCCTTTCCTCTCTTGGCTTTTCTTCACAGTGCGTTCGGCACCAGTCACTCTTTTCCCCCCTCCCACTGCTCCTTCCTCTTGCCTCTTGACAAGGACTTGTGACCCCTCTTCGCATCTATGTCTTATCCCGGACCCTTGACCCCTTCTTTCGCCGCTGGTAGGCCACCATTCAGAGCAGCAAGTATAGGCTGTAGGATGGTTTTTAGTTGTGCAGATTGAGTGCTAAGAGTAACACCTGGGTAACGGACATTTAGCTTATGTACAGGTTGCAGTAGTAGTCTTTAGGCACATGTCTGATAGCTTGCACTGAGGACAATAAACATGAATCAAAAAAAAAAAAAAAAGGATGAAGAATCCAAGGCGGTGGATCCAATCGGAGTGCTACCATCCCTTTCAATGGGCCCTCCTTCCAGCCACTTACCATGCACTCCCAACCCTAAGTACAAACCCATACCAGGGTCCAGGGGTATTTTACTTCTCTGAGGCAGTGCAAGTCAACATCTCTGATTCAAA
>Ga0307510_10010705_pt1 | contig 10904 bp, 7 predicted proteins | sample 12_EM_MG_FD_207224 | JGI IMG/M metagenome (GOLD analysis project Ga0307510, IMG submission 207224) | Populus trichocarpa ectomycorrhiza microbial communities from riparian zone in the Pacific Northwest, United States - 12_EM | ecosystem: Host-associated > Plants > Roots > Unclassified | place... | reverse complement strand
TTATCTTCTTGTCTGAACAAAACGTCATTGCTAATGTTAGAATTTGAACAGATAGTCTTCATGAAAGTTCTGGGAATTTGTCTCAGCTTTCCAACAAAATAAGAATGAGCTCGTTTGGACTTCTAGAACTCGAGATATGGTATGAACATTGAATAGTGTCTGGGCTGCATGATAGATTCCGACTTATCTTTTGTTGCTACAATTTGAACTTGAAAACAGCCGGTTTGAATCTTGGACTCTCATGAAAGTTTTAGGCCTATGTCTTAGCTTTCCATCCATATAAACCAGACCTAAATCCAAGTTCTACAACTCCAGTTATGATCCAATAACCGAATAGTGCTCCAGTTTGAATTTAACCAGCATCTGTTCTTTAAGCTTAGCCCTCTCTTTGTCTTCTCAATTTCAATAATTAAACATATAAATCAATCATTTGAATTGTGAGATATGCTTGCATTTAAAATGAGCATTTACCATAAATTAAAGATATCTTATATTATCAGTCTTGTTATTATAAAACATGCTCAAGTTAGGGAATTTAATGATACTTTAAGTGTAATATGATGATATAAAACCTTGATAAAAATACACTTTTAAGTACTAATCAGGATGCATTGAAACATAAAGAAGTAATTTATAGTAACAAAATACTTAGACATCTACATTATAATGGATGATGCTACTTGTTATGGGATGATATTGGTAAAACAAGTAGAGAATAAGCCATTCAGGTACATATATCTAGTTATTCAAACAATTTCATGAATGCAAATTCCTTGATTGATTCAGATTCATAAAAAGAGTTTGAAAAGGTCTAACAAAGTTTATATCAATTACATAAATTAAAAACAAAGACCATTTGAGATCAAAATATTAAAATGGTCTAGATAAGTTATTAAACCTAGTAGCAAAGACATAAAGGCTTTTAAAGTGGTTGAAGAAAACAAGGAATACTTTTTTGACATAAAAAAGTTGAGGAAGTCTTTGATTAATTGATGCATGAGGTAACAAATAGGATAATTGAAAATCATTCCATCCATATTGCTGACCAAATCAAAGGAAAAAAGTATTGCAAGGGGCATAACTCATGGAAATATGACTAACAATTATGTTTTCTTTAGAAACCACATTCAGAACGCATTAAAAGCTGGTCACATTCATTGTTTAGATAAAAAGATGAAAGTGTATAACAATCCATTCTCTAAGACAACAAGAGTAGTGGCTATCCCCAAGTTAGAAGAACACCTTAGTAAGGAAGAATCATAAAAGGTAAGGCCTAGTCGATCATGATAAAGATTAGAATTGGTCATAAACATTAATATTGAGAAAAGTTGTATAGAACATGGTAAAGCAAAATAAGTGATTCGACAAGCCTAGAATATACCTTATAATATGGTATATAAATGCCCTACATGCCATATAATTCGCTGAAAGCCTAAAGACTTGGGGGAGGGGGGGTAAGGCTAAGCAAGTAGCAACTCAATGGCATGCCAAAATATTTAGGCTTGAAAGAATAATTGAGAATGACTAGCATAAAACCAGTCACAGCATAAATAATCTAAAATTAAGTGATGAGGATGATGATCTTGTTAGCAACTACCAACATCTTTTAGATTTAGAAAAGAAATGGAAATAAGGAAAACTATCCAAAGATTTGTTTAGGAGAATGTAATGTCTAAACACTTTAGTAAGATGCGATGATGCACAACCATATTACTTACTAAATAGACAAGTTTTAAATGCTTAATAGAGCAATAAAGCGGTCCAAAATAAACAACCTCAAACACCATTCGTGTTGTTAACATAAGGCGACCAAGATCAATCCTTGCTAAAATGATTACTTCTAACCCTGTAGAAACTAACAACAATGATCAATTTATATCAAAGAAAAAATCACACAATGATTAAATACATTGATATAAGGAGTTGAAAAGGTCCTTACCCTTATACTATCTCCATCTCAAGAGTTTGCACTTGACCATGACCTATTAAGGAGAAAAATTATTGAAGAAATCTATAAAATGGTAGATAAGGCTATTACAAGGATAGTTAAGAAGTTCGTGAAAAGTAACCATCCATGAATTGAAGAAGTAAAGAGTGAACCTAACACCAAGGTAATATCATAGTAAAACAACAACAAGGAAAAATTATCCAATATGTTAGGCTAATACCTACGGAGCTTGAACAAAAGAAACAAACACCACATTATTGGCCTAAGTCTTTTGTATTCCTAAAATAAAAAACAAAGGTGGCATCATCTGTTTAACAAAGCAAAAAAAGAAAAGAAAATATGTTACTCTAACAACTACCATAGCAAGAGAAAAACTATTATCTCTTATAAAGAAAACAATAATGGTAAGGACTAAGGATGATAGCGATGTATAAATTTCAAAACAAGCTACACCTATAAGAGGTAAAATAGCTTCAATAGATGCTTTCATCCATATAGAAAAATACCTCAAAGAAAAGAATGAAATGATTATAGATACTGATAGCTTATTAGATGATGATTTCTTAGAAGATAGAACTAATATCTTTACTAATGATAATATATAATAGGAAAAGGAAAAAAGTTCCTAAAATATTAGTTTTGATGTAATAATTTGGATGATCAAACTGCAGTTAAGAAAAATACGTTAGAAATTCCTTCTAGTGTAGAGAAAACCAACCTTGGAAAAGCCATATCCATGAATATGGTATTCACTTTTCTTTATTCTTTTGAAGCCAAACTCGACCACCTACCTTATTTGGATAATGATTGTGAAAAAATTTATTAAGAAAAAGGTAGAGATTGTTAAAGTTGACTAGTCAGAACCTGTGGTCAATCAATAGCCAAGTCATATATTTATTAAACCAATATTGGTTATAAGTCACCATTTGAAACCTTTGCATGTCAAAAAAAATTCTAATAGTGTGCTAGTACAAAGTGTTATGGTTGAAAATGGTCATAACAAGGATACCATGATCCTATCTCAAGTGGTGATATCATGTTTTATACAAGGTATAATTTAGAGTATGGTAGATGGATATAACTGTTAGGTCCAAGATATCTAATGTATTTTTCTTTGTAGTAGAAGTAAAGATAGGTTGCAATGGCTTGCTTAGGCAAGATTAGATAAATGATAACATATGTGTGCTATCATCCTTATATCAAGCTTTGATATTTTGGTTACCATATGGATTAACTAAAACAATTAAAAAGAAAATAAGCTATTCATTGTTAATTTGGGAATTATAGATACATGGCTATATAATGATGACATATGTCATAATCCAAATTTGGACCCTCTATTCCAAAATATGTTCCAAAATTTCAAAAACAAATTAAAAAAAAGGGACCAAAACAAAATCGAGTTATGTAGGGACCAAATAACTAAAGAGAAGATGATAAAATTTGTGGGTTATAAATAGATGAGTGAATTATAGAGAAAGGATGGGGCTACCACATGAAAAAACTATTCATCATTTATTCCACCAAAACCTTAACATCCATGGATAAAAAGAAATTGTGTTGAAAAAGAGAGAAAAAAAGAAAAAAAAAGAGAAAAACACTATTCATCATCTATTCTACCAAAACCCAACCAAAAACCCTAGCCACCATAATTTTTTTTGAGAGAACATAATCTGAAATATGGAGATATAAACCTTAGAAGAATACTATTCTTCTTTTCCTATCTTTCTCCCATAAAAACCCTAGCCTTGTTTTTCACTTTTTAAAATCAAAACTCTCCCTTGATTTCTCTCACCTACGACCTCCATTTCTGATGAGACCACCACCATTCTCTTTACCTCAAATCTCTCTACAAAAGCCCTTAATCAATTGAAATGAACAACCCCTGCATCATCATCAATAGAGAAGAGAGAGAAAATAACCCAAAAAACTTCTTTATTTGATTTCTCTCTCCTTCAACCTCTAAAAAATACGAGATAACCACTATTCTTCTCGCCTTTATGAGTACTACATGGCCATATAAGCCCTATAACCTAATGAACTCTGTGTGAGTATTTAGAGAGAGAAAACCAAGGCAACTATAAGAGAACCCTAACCACCTAACCTTCAAGGAGTTGAATATCCCTCAATGGTTGACAATGACCTACACCACAACCAAAAAAAGGCAAAACAAGGGATGGTGCACCTTATACACCATTCCATACGTCAATCAGACATCAATGACACATGTAACGATGCACCAACCATAACAGCTTTTCAAAGAGCATGTTAAAGACACGCCGCCACTTATCTGCCATTGCCACCACTTTTCTAGGAGCTTTTAATCCTCCTTGTTCTCCCTTAGAAGGTGTATTTCAAACCCCAAACATCTTTTGAATAAATATTTTTTTGTTGATTTTGATGTGTTTTGTGATGAGATTTTTGTGATTGAATAATTTTTATTGGATTGATATTTGTGTTTGAATAATATTGGTCAACTCCTTTAATCTTGCATCTTGTTTTATTATTGATTTTGATGTGTTTTGTGATGATATTTTTAGGGTTGAGCAATGCTTATTGGATTGATATTTGTGTTTGAATGTATTTAGGTGAATCCCTTAATTTTACATCTTGTTTCTTTCATATTCTTGGCCATTTCCTCATTATCCTTAACATTTGAATATGTTTTTCTTTATGTATGAATATTGATCCAAAGTATTGAGATGGTCTTTTGGCTTTAAATGATAGAAAATCAATGCTCATTCATTCATTCATACTTTACATTAAGTTTTATAACTTGTTTATAAAACCCATTAAGGGTTTGATCCATATTAAAAGACCTATTGAGACAACATTCCAAGCCTTTTAAAACCTATCTTTGTCATAAGAAAATCATGTAAAAAATATTTTTTTATTCACTCTTGGTATTTATGGTAAATGGACTTAACATAGACAATTACTTTAGGTATTAAGAGGAGTTGTCCATTCTTTTGATTTTAAATAAAAATTAGTTTTAGAAATGTCTACAGTCCAATATTCATCGAACAAATTGGGAGTATCTCTTTAATAATTCTCATACATGCATATTAATAAGAACTCAAAAGGTTGTCTATTTATTATGAATGCACATACATTAGTCATAACACTAATAAATACAAACATTGATGAGGGGAAACCAAGTAACTTGGAATCATAAGAAGATGATTGTTAAATAACACACCTTAAAGATAAGTGAACCCCGAAAAACTTAATGGTCACTTGTAAAAAACTTAATCCATAACATACTTTCATATCACTATATTTTATTCAAAGTAGATGAAACCATAATGGTCACTGCTTGGGTAGGACCAAGGCATACACACTTTATTCATTCAACAAATATTATGATTGAATCTTGGATACTAGGATAAATGAACCTTAATAAGGTATTATTTATTAAACCTTCCTAGGATTTGGGTTAGGCTCAATGAACCCAACATAAGCCCATTGATTATTCATTAGCATGACTTTATAGACTGTTGGTCATAGGTTATAATAAGGAGTCACCAACCATAGACATGTCAATTCACCAAGTATTATAAGAAGACAATAACTGGGAGTGGTAAAGATGAACAAGATCTTAGAATGGTTAGACTTGAGCTGACATATCCATCCATGGTTTAACTTATTGCAGTAGACACAATATCACCCCTATAGATAGAATACTGGAAGATTAGTCATAATAGACTATATTAGGATTAAAAGACAAGAGTAACAATATAGCTTACCTTAGGTAGAATGTTTTAGGGTGATAATGTCTTCCCTTAAGAGTAACCAATCCTTTACCTTAGAGCTCTACATACTAGTTAGGGTTTTCTAATGACCATAATACTAGATGGTGACTCTTTTTTAATATAAAACCTTTTCCTCATCTATAACAAAAAGCCTTTCCTTGTTCATGGGAAAAATAGAGTGGTCACTGTGATGTTAGGTGTGACAAAATGGTGACTCCACAAAGGATATTTAGGACTAAGCTTTGCTTTCTTATCTTTTATCATTAATGTCCTTGTTGTTCTTATTGTTTAATTTGCTTTAATTTACACGTTTTCTTAGAATTCATACTTTATTATATAATTTTTATACTGTATATGGATTCATGCCATCACATATACATAATAACACCTAGAGCACACACCTTTGTTTTAGGTTAAATGAGGGAGTAACGATATCTCAATGGCCATTTGCTAGGGTAAGACTCATGAAACCACAAACTTCCATGTGATTGTCAACTTGGATGTGGTTAGTATACTAATTTGACAGGTTATGGCCTGTAAACCCCCGACCCAAAATTATAAACCAATGTTAAATAGGGTAATCCTCAACCAAAAAAAATAAATTAAGAGAAATTTTTTATGATTAGAGGTGAAAAACCTCAATAAATTAATTCAAATCTCGAACAAAATAAATTAATAAATCGATACGTGAAATGTTAGCCCTGTGATAAATTGTGTAAAATCCCCAACTAGGAAATAACAATAATAAAATTAAATGGAAACTTTTAGTGTTGAGTAGTTGTAAAAGTCCTTGGTTATTTATAAAATAAAGAATAATCTTGTGTGCGAAAATATTAACGGTCGATGTGAACCTTATGCATAACAATGTAATTTGCAACTAAAAATTAATAAAAAATAGAGAAAATTTTATTATGACCAGTGATGAAAAATCTCGAGACAGCTAAGATAAAATCATATGAAATAATAAAAGATTTGGTGCATAAAAAATATCGATGAAAGGGATTTGATGGAAATATATATACAAGGGAATTAAGATAGTGGCATTTTTGAAATTTGGAGGAAAATATCTCCTCCTCCCTTTAAGGAAGCCACTAGTCATTAAAGGAAGAAAGAGAGAAGAAAATATATTTTTTTCCTTCTTCCTTTTCTCCTAAACCTAAGCCATCCTAAGTCCAAAACAAATGATTCTACACAAAGAAACTAAGCCAAACTAGTATGGATTTAAAGAGAGATGATAAGGTTTATGTGTTAGAAAGAGAAAGATTGTAATTTGAAGGAGGAGAGGAAAATTAGTAGAATTGGTCACTTGAAACTCATCCATTTGGGTTAATTACAAGAGGTAATATATTTAAATAGATGTAATTGCACTTCTTAAATTTAATGTTGAGAAGTGAACCCTAAAGTTGTGAAGTTAGGGTTTGTGATTTTTTGTATTGAAATAATGATTGAGTTGGTTATTATTGATGTTGGATTATGAAAATAACATGGAAGATGTTTAATTTGGGTGAATTGCATCTAGAATTGTGTGAGTTTAGAGCCATGAATGGCGTGTGTGGAAAATTAATTATTTTGGTAAATTATTGGATAATTGTATGGTAGATAGTCTAAATATAGAACAAAATCAGAAGTAAATTCAAGGCTAACCATGGATTTAAGCCCATGGAGTGGCTAGCCTTAATTGGGGAAAACGTTGCAGGTTTTTGAAGCTGGGATAGTAATTGTGTTAAAAGTGGTATGTTATGAAGAAATTGATGTTAATAAATCAATGAGGAAGATTGAAGACCCAAAGGGTTTAATGGACTTTAGAAATGTGACAAAATTGTATAAATACTGGAATGTGAATTGGTATTATGGAAATATAGGGTTATGTGTTACATATGAAATTTGAGGTAGGAAAATGCGATAATATGTGTAGACGCAAAAGGTAAATTTTACTATCATAATTTATTTGTATTAGAATTTTTATCTTTTCTAAACTTGTATTTCTTTTAGAATTGTATTATCTAACTGTCATAATTTAATTTCCAGAGTTACCTGAAGTTGTTGCCGAGGTATTCCTAGAGGCAATATATTTGCATTGTTTAAGGCATATTCATGCCATCTTAAAAAAGAAAGACTTTCATGGATTAGAATTAAAAATGGACTTTTGGGGTGCATCAAAAGCTTACACGAATCTCAATTACAATACTTATATGAGAGACATTAGGGATGTGGACACTGGAGTTGTCAATGGATTGAAGAACATCCCTACTGAGACTTGGGTAAGACACATGTTTGACCCTTAAGTTAATGTTGATAATATGACTAATAACTTGCCCGAGTCATTCAATATATAGATCAGAAAATACAAGAATATGTTAATTCTTTGGTTACTAGAGAAGATTAGATTGAAACTCAAGGCTAGGTTTCATGATAGATTTGATCAATTTGAAAAAGACCACACCTCATGTTAAGAAAAAGTTGGATATATATGTTTAAAAGGGAAGGAACATGAGAATGATTGCAGTTATTTGTGATGAATAATAAGTCTGTAAGGGCTAAATGAGACTACATGTTGATTTGGGGAAAAAATAGTGTTCATATAGAGAATAAGCAATGACTGGTATTTCATTCTTACATGTTGTCCATTGTGTTAATTACAAAATAATTAAGTTAGAAGAATTATGTAGCGAGTATTGCAATGTGGATACATTTAGAAAATCATACTTTGAGATGATGCACCCATTACTAGAAGTTGATCTTGATCCTAAAAAAAAATGTAATTTTTTACCTTTAAAGCTTAAAAGGAGTATGGGTAAATCAAACAAGAATAGATGAAGGAAAGAAGAAGAAGATTAACCTTGTACAACTAGGAAGAGGTCTTCCATACTTTGATGCAACATTTACAACTAGTAGGAATAATTCCAGGACATGCTAACGAGATAATGCTAAACATATTGCTGGTGGCGGTGCTGCGAGAGGATCCAGTTATATTGGAGGGGAATCTAATAATTTTGGTAGAGGATCCAACACTATTGGGAGAATGTTCAGTGTTCCTGTTAGAGGCTGAAACAAAGACTAAAGAGTTTTAAGAGGAATTAGAGGAGACAGAGGTGGTAGAAGTGATGTTGGTACATCCTCCTCTCAACATTTAACCTAAACACAAGTGATTTTTCTAAACATGCATTTTATTTTTATAGATTTAATGAAACAATTTACAATGACTAATCATTATTGTTTTTACAATATACAGGTTTATGGTGCTAGAGCTAGTTCTCAATAATCTACCCAAAGAAGCTACTATGGTTGAAGATGTACTGAATATTGGTGACTTTTGAATGCTACATTACTGTTATTTATATGAATGGATATCACATTATGGGTCATTGTGTTATTTATGTTAAGTATCATGACAATTTAAACTATTTATGGATGCTTGTTGAGTGCATGTTGGTTGTTTACGTGCTTGTTATTGTGCACATACTAGTTATGTTGGAAGGGAATCTGGTAGTTCTAGTAGGGGATCAAGAGGATCCAACGTTATTGGGAGAAGGTTCAATGTTCCTGTTAGATGTTTAAACAAAGACTAAAGAGTTTTAAGAGGAAATAAAGGAGGTAGAGGTGATGTTGGTACATCCTCCTCTCAACACTTAACTAAAACACAAGTGATTTTCCTAAACATGCATCATGTTTTTATAGGTCGAATGAAACAATTTACAATTACTAATCAATATTATTTTTTACAATATACATGTTTATGGTGCTAAAGCTAGTTCTTAATAATATACCTAAAGAAGTTACTATGATTGAAGATGTACTGAAGACTGATGACTTTTGAATGCTATCTTACTGTTATTTATATGAATGATTATCATATTGTGGGTCATTGTGTTTTTTATGTTAGGTATCATGACAATTTAAACTATTTATGGATGCTTGTTGAGTGCATACTAGTTGTTTGCATGTTTGTTGTTGTGTACATGCTATTTAAAAAAGCATGCTTTTGAAATGATTGATATGATTTTTCTTACATTTTGACTATACTAAGGACTAGAATTCACCATGTTTCATTTCTTTAATACAAATAATATAGTTGTTACAAACATTAACATTGCACACACTAAATTAGTTACTACAAATAATTTTATACTTGCTAAGTTAGCTTCTATATTACGGTACTTGATCCAAACTCTATGTAATTTGTCTTTCTATTTCTTCACTTCATCTACTATTTGGTCAACATCATTAGCACCCTCATCCTACTAGTTGTTAATTAAATTTCATTCATAAGTTTGCACCAGTCAATGAAGGTATTTTTGATTGACTTATCATCGCATCTATAAAATATCTTGTTTTTACAAGATTCAATTTTTGATATTCTGACTACAATTCTTGTAACACCCTCGATTTTGAATTATTAAATCAATATGGAGAACACCCTAATAAATCAAATAAATTCCAACCAAGTAATATATTATTAAAAAGAAAACTCTTGAGTTGGGTGAAAATCCTTAGAGAAAAATATAAAGAAACTTCAAGTAAATGAATTTATGAATTTACACGCGAGCAGTGCCAACTATTGGTATAAATCCTGTATCTAATCTTGTAAATTTTAACTAAAATAGAGAAACTTATTTTGGGAAAAAATTGGTCATAATCAATTGGAAAAAATGTCCTAAAAAAGTATAAATAGTTCTGAATGAAATGAGAATACGTTTATGTACAAGAACTTCTGCGATCAAGATTTTTTGAAATTATTATTGTTAAAAGACTAAAAGAGACTTTTTTTGTAAATTATATAAAAAATTCTCTTCCCTTTTCTTTTATAATAGCCGACGATCAATTAGAGAAATACGAGAGAGAGAGAGAGAGAGAGAGAGAGAGAGAGAGAGAGAGAGAGAGAGAGAGAGAGAGAGAGAGAGAGAGAGAGAGATGTAGAGAGAGAAACAAACATTTTAGAAGGAGGAAGAAGATTAAGACGAAAAGCTTGCAAAGAAATCAATAAATTGAGTGCAATTACAGTTGGTAAGAAATTTGTCAGACCTTATTGGCCCAATATACTAAATGTTAATCCGGCAACAACGACAAGGGATATTATATTTTGAAGTATGAGTTATGTATAATTAAAAAGTTGGTAATCATGGATAATTTAAATGTGCATAAATGGGCTTAAGGAATATTAAGATCGGAAAATATATGAATGACTTATAAATAGGTTTGAGGAA
>Ga0307510_10010704_pt1 | contig 10904 bp, 6 predicted proteins | sample 12_EM_MG_FD_207224 | JGI IMG/M metagenome (GOLD analysis project Ga0307510, IMG submission 207224) | Populus trichocarpa ectomycorrhiza microbial communities from riparian zone in the Pacific Northwest, United States - 12_EM | ecosystem: Host-associated > Plants > Roots > Unclassified | place... | reverse complement strand
CCAGCAACAGCCCAACTACGGGTATTCTGAGTGGCGCACAGGGTGCGCTCATATTCTGGCTCAATGAACCAAAAAAGCAGAACTGAGACATTACAGGGATAACATCCCGGCGGGGACTGCGGGGGACTGCGGGGCCCGACGTCCTTCACTCTGAATGCCCGGGCAATTTGGCTGGAGGACGGGACGGGACGACAAAAAGTCGTCCGTCCTCGTCCTAGCTCAAGACGGACGGACTGCCCCGTTGGGAACACTGGCTAAGTGGATGCAAAATCTGCGGTATTGACATTTGGCCCTAGAGGGGATTAGATAAGGACGTTAGCAAGTGGGTCTCTATTTTTCTTTTTCCGGATAGAAATACTTCTGGGGGAGAATAGATATGATTGGTGAGTGCACTATTTCGGCACCGCAGGGGCATGCCATCGTGCCGTGTGGGATCGACAAGGCGAGAAACACAGGGCTATTGGTACACATGGGTTTTCAGGCCTTCTGTTGACTTGGCAAGTCCTGTCAGGTGAAGCTTTTTTCCCAGCCTCAATTACGTTACCGAGGGCCGAGTGATAGGGTGGTGACCTAGTGGCGAATAGCGGTTCGGCACAGTACCCCCCGGTGAGTAAGGAATAATAAAAAAGGAATGCTTTTCATGTCAACTTGAGCTAAGTGAACATCGATAACATTTATCCTGTGACACTAGTCTAAAAAGTTTTCTGTCCCCTTGTCGATAGGTGTAGAAAAGCAAAAGGCGGCGAGAAAGAAAAAGGCCTACGCTCCCCAAGTTTCGGCGGGGAGAAAAAACAGCACTGACATTGGGATACCAAAACCGGGTGTGCAATCTATCCCCCCCGTTGTAACTCATAGCTCCGCTGACTCCGCTCGTTGCCATGATATGCTTAAGCCACCGCCCCCCGGCTGCAGGGCCTTTCTCGCTATGAAGATACTATTAATATCCAAGCCTCGTCTTGCTCAGATTCAGGTTCAGGAATCTTAGGTATTTCGATGGAATAGGTCTCGACTATAGGACTAGGTGGAGGTGGTAGAGCGATATGCTCCTCATCCAGTTTAATCCAATCAAAATCCTCCTCCGGAAACTCGTGGTAGACGCTATTCTGGCCACATTCGCTACCTAAACTAGCCAGGTCGTTGTCGCCAGGTTCCTGATAGAGTTAGGAGGAACTTGCGCATTGCGTGAAATGAAGGTTAGGGGTAATTTACCGGACACTGTGTGGCTTTGGACAGCCCAGGGCTCATTTCTTCATGGATGAGTTTCCAGGGTTCAGTGCATTGACTTAGGAGTCCGGGGAGCTCCCGCCAGAAAATTACGCTAAGCGTTCCATTCTCCACTTGCTTACGCATTTGCTCCCACCAGAGCACCTCATGAGTCTGATCCTCCTCAACCGGCTTTCTGGTATCCCATCGGCGCTCCGCTAGAAGAAGTGGAGAGTTCACTTCTATCTCTTCACGCCCTGAGTGATATGTACTTTCCCACCATGGACCACGCCACCACGTATGCCAATACTCCTCGTCCCACATTCCATACATGTGCGCAACCCCCCTCATCATCCAAAACTCCTCTTCCTCTTTCTCATACCTCTCGAAATCGTCCAACAGTGCTTCGTCCAACAGTGCCTCGTCCAACGATCTCTCTTGAAACTCTTCCACTATGAGAGACATTATCGCGCCGTCCGAAAATACAACACCATATTGGTCTGCCTCGTCATAGGGCTCCATCCACTGACTCTCGTACACGTGACTGAACTGTACCATGTTAAACTTCCAGTCCTCGATTTCGGATTCTTCGAAGTCTTCTAACATGCGCTCGACTCCAGGATCGGTTGGGCGTTCGTCGGTTAACCAGCTTAGAATGTAGCTGTCGCCAAACATGCCCCAGGTGGTTTCTGTGCGGCTGGTGGCTTCGGGGGAACCGGTGTAAGCTTCTCCTAGGGCAAGGGGAGGGCAGGATGAATTCCGGGCCCGGGAGGGGTTTTTTATGGAAGAAGTGTCCGACAAGTATGAAGAGGTTGAGTCTGCTGCTGCTAGTGTGAAGCTGTAAGTTTCGTGAAGAGACGAGGTGTTGGACATGGTTGAAAGGTCCAATAGGAACATCCAGTTATCCGGAAAGCTTAGCCGCCAGCTAACCCAAGGGAGAAACAGATGGAAATGCCTGTTGACTAACTAAGCACGGCGCCGGGGCGGATAAGGGACAGTTCGGTGGAAACTGAAGCAGTATTTTTTTATGGGGGTGGGAAATTGGGAGCTCCGTGCTTTCAAGGCGGGTTGAAATAAGGCTCGACTCACAAGGTAAGCGTGGTCTACTATCCATTCACTCGTCAGGGTAACCTAAAGGCTTGATGCGGGAAAAAGTGTCTCGCGGATACGGCTCAGGAAGGTGACACAAAGCCCTGCATTGAAAGATCATTGGCTCCAGGCCTCTACTCGTAATGTCCTGACGTTTGTGAACACAACTGCTATTGCATGATGCCAAGATCGGGGCAAAAAAGCTGAATTTTGGCGGTATGCAATAGCAGTTGTGTTCACAAACGTCAGGACATTACGAGTACTCGAGTATTGTGTCCCCCACGCATATTAGGCTTAACTTTAAAGAGTCCGGGATCTGAGAATGCTTGCCGCCGTTGCTCTGGCTCAAGTGGGGAACGGTTAGGCCTCCATCGCATTTTTACTACAAGTATTATTGATAGTGTGGGGCGTTGTTTTTGTTTTTTTGTATCACCCGAGGTTTGCACGAGTACCATACTACTCGAGTACAAGTACTGTGCTCGAGCAACCCTAACTTATTGATGCGGTTACAGTCACCAGGGGCATGGAGAAACTGGACGAGTGGCGAACGGGGATTAATTCCTCGGAGTCTTTTGTACTGGTACTGTAACCCTACGGAGGTACAGGGCATAAGTTTTGTAGGTTATCATACACAGGGAGTGAGGGCAGCAAACCTCGCTTGTGGAACCTACAAAACTTATGTCCTGTACCTCCGTAACCTTAACAAATCCATTTTTGCCCACGAAGGACCCCTGTTCGCCGCCCGCCCAGTTTCGCCATGCCCCAGTGGTGACTGTAGTTATAGTATGATAATATACACCGCGGAGCGAGAATTTTTATAGGACAGGGGTTATTTGCGTGAGGGTTCTCGTTATACAGTAGGCTCACCCTGCCCTGGAATAACACCAGTCAGGTATCTGCCCCTGGGATTCGCTGTCGCCGCTAGGTCGCTAATTTTTGGGACTCAGAGACAAAAAGTTCTTAAGAAGGGTTAGTGCTTTCCTGGCACGATATAGGCTGGCATTGGATCTCAGTAACCGGCTTGAGCGATTGTATGAACTCGTCAAGCTAAAGTTATCTTAGGATAATGTCGCCATTTACAGGGATATTCGTGACATGCTAGAGATAGCGGATGGCAAGAGTAAATAAAAACTCTTGGAATCCACTATAGATTATCCGCGGAGAGCAGCTCGTCAGCCTACTATAAGTTTGACTTATAAGTTAAGGGAGTTGCACACACCAAGTAATGAGATCCAACGCATCTAGTGGCAGATATACCGTGTCATGAAAATGCCAATCCCAGAACCTTCTTGGGAGCCTTTGTCTCGGGCTCGGGAGATTACAAGGCTAGAAGGAGTGCCGGATTCCAGGAGATCCTAGATATCGGCACTGTGGGGAATGGCGGAAAGTTATCTAAGTGCTCGGTAACTTAGCCCACAACTACTGTTCATCTATAGGTCCAAACTCTCTACAACCGGATTCCAGATTCACAGGTTAACCACGGGAAAACCTCAAAGTGTCGATTTCGACAGAGGTGGCTCATTTTGAAGGCGTAGAAGTATTCTAAATTTCTATCGACTAATCGAATTGTGACTTGGAGTATCAAGAGTATAGCGCCGGACATCAAAAACCATCCTCTTGTTCCCATTTTTGGCCTCGAAGTATCTGGTACATACAGGAAGCAGCACCTTTGCATAAACTTCTATCTTCAATGTCTAAAATGCCCCTTTCACCGTTCTCAGTCAATATACACTTTATCAAAGCAGAGGTCAATAGAATCAAAGCGGAGCTGACACTGTTCGGAGTGTTTCCTGGAAAATTTTGTTCTTGTTGGGGCCGGTTTGTTATTGAATTGGGCTTGGTGAGGACCGATTTCAGACCCCCAGGCCCGGCACCGTAGGTGCATGGTACTCAAACTGATTCCCCTTTCTTGGAGTTGATCGTTTATCATGTGTGCCTGTTTACTATGAGAGACGGGTTACATGTACACTGGCATATTTGCCTATTAGATGCTAATTTTAAGCAGTGTTATACTTGAGTGACTTAACCTATTGTATTTCTGTTAGAATTTGAGAACTTGAACTATCCTGGGCATGTTGATCATTTTACAGCACTTGGAAGCTATGGGGTTGGTCAAATTATATGGTGGGAAGCAATTGTTCTCGGGTTGGATGGGAAAATAAAGAGAGGATTCTCTCAACCATAGGAGAACACTAGAAGTGGGGAGTTGGAATCCTTCGCAATATCTAGGGGAACAGGGAAAGGCAGCCTCAGTCCACACTCTCCGACAACTCACCAATCAAGAATTTCCCCATCTTTCTTTTTAACTTTGTGGATCCCATTACTAGTTTGCATTGCTTCTCACCCAAAACGAACCGATTGTCCGGGAATATCCCTAAAGCATCGTCCGGTATGGCTCACGATCTTAATGTGGAAAGGTCTATTGCATCACAGCTTCATAATCCTAACGCATATGAACCAAGATGTGTATACATTACACTCCAATCACCGCTCGAGGCACACTCCTCCTTTGCCAAACCGTATAAGATCGGAACCCAAGCCCATATAACTCCCAAGAGAGGATTAAGGAAACAGAGGTAAATAAACTTGCTCAAGCGTTTTACATTGTACCCTCAAACCGCTCCTCCTAGCCATCTCCGCAAGGGAGTGACATAGAAAGCAACCAACTTCTGCTTGTGCTCAACTAAGTTACAGTACAGCGGGCTAGGGATTTTAGTGTGTTGCCCCGTTAATTAGAACCATAACTTAATTTTCACGCAGGTAGTGTTTGCCCTTTTTCCCACAACCAAAAATATACAGAGGGTATTTACTCAAGCTGCTTAATTGAAAATGTTAGCGGTGGTAAAATAAACGAAGATTTCAGACAAGTACGGTGATATAAGTGAAGGCAGAGGTATTGTGTGAGCTTCTACTTACAGAATATAGAAGTCCTAGTTTTATAACCAGACAGAGTATCTCACCATGGAAGCTTATTAGGGACCACCGGTAGGGCACACTTGGCTATAGTGGTTCTTTCACCCGTCGCACTCTACCGACTTCTCCGGTGATGCCATTATGGCCGTGTTGGGAGGTATTAGCGCGAGTGCCTGAAACGTAGGTGTTGGACAGTTATTGTAAAAGAAGACGAGACTAGGAACTCGCACAGGAATCTCTGCGGTTGGGATGCCGCTTAGGTATTCCATTGAAGTAATAGTTGGCGGTGGAGGGTTTGGAGGGGGAATGCCGAGAGATTTCTGTACAAGCGTGTAAGATTAAGAGTATATCTAGGAGTATATCAATGAGGTGTTTAGGGGGAAGGGAGGGGTAGGTATACTTTGACGAAGGGCAAAATTGAGAACGAGGACACCCAACGACGAAATTTTGAGCATCGGAGGAGGGGTATTATTGTGGCAAGCAAAGTAAGTGCAGCTATAACAACTGCCACTATTTCTGCAAAATGTATGGTGCTGTTGCAGCCCTCCTAGTTTTCTGGGTTATCACGCTTATCGATCTGTGACAACAGGATCCAAGAACGAGAGTTTTGGGTGGCAGGCATAACAGTAGTAGAAACCCGCAAATTTGTAGATAATAGCAGGCAGGTAGGTTGATAGGTTAACCGCTTCGGGGGGGCCTACTGGATTATAGTCGAGACTTTGGGAATTTGAATCTTAGAAAGTAATAAAGTTGTCCGTATAATAGAAGGAAGAAGATCCAAGGAGGAGGGACAAGACCGGTATTATATATAAAACTACCTGAACCGCAACTTGGCATTGTATCCTTAAACGATTGAAGGATTTAACAAGGAGATGAGAAAACAGAACCACAACTTAGACCGGATAACCTTCAGAGAGCGGAACGACGGCTATGAGAAATACTATACTGTAAATTGTATCATACGCGCGCCTACACATTGGCTTGAGATGTGGTGTTAAAAGTAGATAGGTTACCTAGATACCTCCCCCCCACAGAGGGACCTCTTGGAGATTTTGCATCTGCCCATCTGTCGGCCGAGAAATAGTGACAAAGCTGGGGTTTACAGCTTCTCCTGAATCCGTGCTGCTTGTGGCTGGCGGGGAGTATCCGGTCGCGGGTGTTGTCGGTTTGTGTAGAGACTCAGATATCCGCCGATCTTTTATGATATATTTTGTGAATCCCTGTTCTCAGGTACTTCCTGCCTGTCGCGGGTATCAAAAATTGACCCCTTAGGGATGGTGGGTTTAACGAGCTTTTACCGAATTCGAGATAATGCTTGCCTTAGTCATGGGCCAAAGCTATCTAGGAGTACACCGAGACTAGAGAGACCCAGATGTTGGTTCGGCATGCCCGAGGTATAGTGTGCCATCGAAGATTTTTAAGCCCTTCACCCGAGGATCCCTTGTGAAGGCGAAGTTTGGCCATCCAGGGAGGACATTTAATAATATAGGACCTGTTGTGAAGCTGTGGGCGGGCAAGAGCAAGAAGCTTGTGGAGACTTTTTGTTTTTATTTGTTTTTTGTATAAATTTCCCTCCGCTAACTGGATTATTTCAATTTACGGGGGATATGTAAGCTAGATCGCGGCCTCACTTGCTTGAGGTAATATTGGAGCGATGTTCTATTTGGATAATTCTTCATTTTGATGACGGCCTGTTAGATGCTCTATAGGTTTGTGAATTTGGTTTGCTCTGTTCGCCCGCTCTGGGTTCTAACTGCCAAGAGATCGTTCCTGGTATCATATCCTAGGAAGAACTTGTGATGTACCCTAGCACAACACAGTCTGAATTGGGGGCACAGCGAAACCGGGGGGTGGCAGACCAGGGGGTAGTGGTACAACTCAACCAAATTCGGATATCAAGTAGATCTATGCAATCCCGGGATCCCTATGTGAAGGACAAAGTGGCAGTAAAACAAGCAAAATGTTTCCCTTTGGACCCGCCCCAAACACAAGCAGAACACTACGAGTGGTAGTCATAGCTACAGCAGTTACGGAGATCTGTGGGCCATCCAAGCCAGCCCTTAGAATTCTTGATTCTTCTGGATCTCACTTACCTATTTGCACCCCTCCTCAGTGATCAAATCCAAGGAGGGGTTGTGTGGTAGCCTCTTCGTAGCAGTTGTACGAGCGCGACGAGGTATGCAGAGGGAGAGGTGTCGTTGCCTCAACCGACAGTACTGGTTAGGGTTTTGAGTTACCACCCCACACCCTGTTCGCACCCCCCGAGTGGATATTGTACCGTAAAAACTCGAATAATTGGACCTCATATTCGAGTACTGGTGTGCCTATGGCGTCTACGATTCCTTTTTTGGACTAGGTGGAGAAAGGCACGGCGACGAAATTGTCTTTCGGCCCTCCGAGACAAAAAAAAACAAAAATATGACCGACCTCACTGAGGTAAGCTCTCGGATAGCTTTGAACGCGTGAACCGATCGTTGCAGCGGGGTCCAATACGGGTACAAGTACCAGGGGGAATGTTTTCGCACCACACAAGGGTAGTTAACCAGCGAAATAATCCCTGTCTTATAGGAAAACGTCTTGTAACTCAGCTGAAAATTTGGGAAAGTATTTCCAGCGGTTACAACACATTCAAAATCAAAACCAAACCAAAATGAACACTGCTAGAGTTACTGGATCCAGACTATTTTCACAAACAGGCAAGGGCTATGCCCCAGATGAAGGCTGTCATTGATGTTGAAGGACGGTATACAAGACTTTGTTGAGTATTTTATTTTTTGTTTCCGTTCTTGAGGCTGTCCGAGATAGTATTATAGATTTTCATTGGGGTAGAGTACATTAGTTGCAAAGTGGGGTGTTCGGGTGTTTGATCCTCGATATAGAGAGTTAATTCTAACGTCCTAGTGTGAGTCCTAGTGCGGGGTCCGTTTTTTTCTTGTTAAATCCCCGGATTTGTTCCGCAAATCCATGGCAAGCACCCTAGCTTATGGCCTAGAAAACTCATCCTAGAGTGGGGCCTAATAATTCCAGATACCACAACACCTAAAACAGTGCAGAAAAATGGGGGGGCAAATAGCAAAATCGTCCTGAGCGTGAAGCACCCGAGAGTAGGGGGGTGCATTTTGTGTTGGGGGCTCAGATACATCCAAATGTTTTAATACACACACATTCGATACTTATTCCGGGCACTACCCCCCCGGCGGAATATCTTTACCGTACTCGTTCCCGGCATGAAGAACTTGAACATTTGGATCTGAATTTAGTATAGGCGCTCAGATACACAGACAATTTTCCATACAAAATTTTGATCCCTATGTTCGGGTTCTACATGCCGGGAACATGTACAGCCTCAGGCGGGGGCGTGACTGGTACCTGCGGGTGGCGAACCGGGCTGTTTGGCTGCCGGGATGTGAGTTCGTCGGAGTGGGGTAACAAAAAAACGCTTGTTACTGATCCTGGTTCTCCACCGGTAGATATCCGTCATTCCCTCGTTAGAGGCTGTACGACGAATGAGGGCTCTGATATCATACAAGAAAGAAATGTGCCGGGTAGCCGAAATTCCTCCTGAGATAGGGGTAGGGAAGTCGCAAACTCCTTACTCAGTTAAAGCAAAAAGATCCGCAACCGCCAACTCCCAGAAATTTAACTATGTTGTCCTAACACATTTCTCCTATGTTCGAGTGCTAATGGTGGTTAACTACGGCTAACTAGAGCTAAAGTTTAGCGCCAAGAAGTGTTTGCTGTATCGGGGATTGGCAGAGTTGGTTTTGTGATAGAAAGCAACTTTAAAAATATCTGCTCTTGCAACTGTGAAGAGGGTGACCAGGCTACCATACACCAAACTAAGGCTAAATGAATATCAAAACGCCTCCCACTAGACCAGGCGCCTCCCCGCCAACACGCGAGTGCCCCAATATCGCTGTCGCACTAGCTATAAGGAGGAATGAGGACAAAGGAGAGGTTTTTTCCTTTCCTCAAATGCCGACAAAGAGTGGCCCCACCCCCCGAATTTCCATCAGACACCACATCTTGTTTGGACCAATCCCGCCAGACACGGCAAGCACGTGTTTGTGCGGGAAGACAAAACATGTCCGTGCACGAGCCCGTAGTGCGACATGCATTGCGTGTTAATGTCATTAAGAGTGATATTCCATGACCGCAAGATCCAATCAACTGACGGCCAGAGAGGACAAGAGTTTTTAAGGGGCCCCACCTGTGGTATAGCCAGCATGTATGGCAAGGATCCCTTTTTTCTTTACTTTATATTTTGGGGGTGTAAGGTGTGAATGGGTTCCAGGACATGATTAAACTTTTGCACCGAGAAGAGAGTGCCGATCCTCTTTCAGGGATTTTGACCATACCTCCGGAGTGAGGAATGAGTTGAGCATCACCATTCTAACTCTGGAATAGTGCATAGTAGCAAGAAAAATATTAGTATTGCTGCCAACTAAACCCCTAAACAGGTGTGATATGTGATAGCAGCCGGCGATATCTTGTAGACTAATACCTAAACCCAATTGAGGTTTCCAAAAGCTTAACACCTCCTACAACGAACACCACCGACTTTCAACTATAGTATTAGCAGATATTGGTGTGCACTAGTATTTATTTTCGCTTTAGTGCCGACCAAACAACAGAAATCTCTCTATTTTGGCAGAAAAAGGCCACTCGTGGGACAGTGAGTGTCCTGAGGGCACCCCAATTCATCTTGGTGCCCTTTTAGATTCATTTTAATGAAACGTCGAAGAAACCTCCTCTAAATCTTCCTAACTCAGCTCTCGGCCAAGTAGCTCTCTCCCGCCAAATGCACCACAGATCGCTCTACGATCCAGCACAGGTGTTGATTGCTGTAGTGATAATCATTTCCGGCAATTGCAATATTTCGATCATGGTGAAATTGTGTGTCTAAAATACACCCTCCGGATATTAATGTGGAGTTAATAGAGCAAAGATCGGAGTGGTGATATATTAGCTGCTATACAGGAGCAACAGCAAGAGCGACAAAAGAATACATTCGTTCCTAAGGAGTGAAGGGAAGTGGATAAATAATAATGAATGAGGGTTTGTCAGAAAGGGAAGGCAGGCTATAGGGTCTTTATAGAGAGAAAGTCCGTAGAAAAGAGGGAGACCGAAAAGGAAGCAAAGGCAGAAGAAAATGTAAGAAGTCGAGTCTCATATACACCGCTGTCATGTATATCTAACAATACAGATATATATCAAGTGTCTGGTCAATAGCTAGTGCAGGCCTATTCCACTCCAACATCTCATATCTCCGCTGTCGTCGTCTAGCGGGTGTAGGGGTTTCCCAGACGCCGAATGATTCTCGTGAGGGATGAAGCATTACGTCCAGCCGTGGTATGTTTCAACAATTAATTGACTCCAAGCGACAATATATTGTATTGGTGAATACAGAGTGTGCAGGTTTCTTTTCTCCTTTCCCTTCTATCATAGTTCCTGTGCGGTTTGTTGTAAATAGGGCAAGCAGCCGAGGGGACTGTGAGAGTGCTGGTGGCAGAACTAGCCTACTTGATACCCCAGGAGGGACAAACATGTTCCATAAGCGCTCACTTGTAGACTTCAAGCTACTACATACAGGCATTTTTAATGCAACTTGTGGGCCTGGTGTCCTAACACTGTCGTCTTGTCTTATGCGAGTGATAAGGCATGATGTGTGTTGTCTGTTAATCCCGGTGGAACTTTGT
>Ga0307510_10010703_pt1 | contig 10905 bp, 6 predicted proteins | sample 12_EM_MG_FD_207224 | JGI IMG/M metagenome (GOLD analysis project Ga0307510, IMG submission 207224) | Populus trichocarpa ectomycorrhiza microbial communities from riparian zone in the Pacific Northwest, United States - 12_EM | ecosystem: Host-associated > Plants > Roots > Unclassified | place... | reverse complement strand
GATCTACCATTGTAAAATAGAGAGAAGAAAATTGAACTTGCATAGAGATTATCTTCTTCTTTTTTTATAGCCCTTGAGGTCTTTTTCCCTGTTCTAGGGGAAATGGTTGGTGTATTAGCAAAATATACATGTCCTATCAAGATAAAGAATCTCTTACAAATCAAGATAAGATATCCTTGTCTTGTTAGGAAAAAAATATCCCTGACTTATCATGATAAATATCTTTGACCTACGGTCTTATTGGGGAGTTTGAGATTCTTTTGGAGTTAAAGAAAGCATAGGACTAGCATTGGTGAATCTGGTAGATTGTCAAACTCATAGACATTGGAAGATGGTGAGTCTGGTAGCTCACTAGACCCACGTGTGTCTAGGCTCAGCGCTTGGCTAAGCTTAGAGATAATGGGTTTGGCAACTCACCAAACTTATACACGCCTAGACTCAATGATTGACTGAGCCCAGAGATAATGAGTCTGGCAACTCACTAGACCCTTGCATATTTAAGCTTAATGCTTGTCCATGCCTAGAGATGGTGGTTCATAACCCTCTCTTTAGCCATACTTCTGAAAGACAGTCCCACATAAACAAAAAACAATAAATATTGATCCATCACACACCTATAAAATATAAATTCTTTGCACAATACACACATACTCTCTAGTGTTGAATTCATGTGGGCTTTGAGTTATGAGATTTGTTCATGTTCTTTAGTTTTGGAACATATGGTGTAGATTTGGGATTTTAAACTAATTAGTTTTGGAATATCAAGAGATTTGACATTTTAAATTTTTGTTTTTTTATTTGATCAAAGATTAAGAGACTATAAAAAAAAGATTAGTGGAATTTAATTACTCAATTATTTGTTATTGGCAAGGAGATAAACTAGAAATAATATAGGTGGTTGTAGAGTTGGTTCAACTCATCTCTTCTCATTAAAAAAAAAAAAAACCATAAAGAAAAAAAATAAGGACCTCATGAATTTATTAAATATTAATGAAAAAAAGGTAGATTTTATCATTTGAATTTTTTGAAAAAAAAATTATGTAAATGGATAAATAGGTGGCGTCAACAACACGTTTCTAAAAGAAAAGGAACGATAAAATAAAAGGATTTATTTCCCATCTTTTATGGCATTTTACAACAACAAAAAAATTATGTTCCACTTGGGGTAACTTTGTAAACCACGTGATAGTTTTCACCTAGAAAATAATAATAATAACCCCTAAACCAAACCAAAATAAAAGGCAAATAAAAGTAAGATCTGAAACTTGGAGGGTGGCGTCACACTATCAAATATTGCATAGTTAAGCTCAAGGAGAGGGGCTGTATCAATCAAAAGAGTGCAAACTCCTAGATAAATCCAAGGTTTGCCTAAATTGTGATATGCTGGACAAACTTGCAAGAGTCTGTGAAGGATTAAGACATCAATATTTTTTATTTTTTTTTGTATTTTGATATATTGATATTAAAAATAACAAATACAAAATCTGAAAAACAAATCATAAAAAATACTTTTAAAAAACTTGTACTCTAATACCAAACATACAAGCAAAGATTGCATGTGGACTCTAGGTCGCATGAAATCTGCCTCAAGAGATTTCAAATTAACAACGGAAATTGTTCGGCTAATTGAAAATAAATGACAAGAAGTTTGTTTGTGCTTCAAAAACTTGGGGAAGTCCGTGGAAGAAAGAATATAACAGTAACATTTAGTACCTGCATGCCACACATCTTTTGTACAAGCCATTTAACAAATAGAATCAATACTGGTAACAATAAGGAACTTTGTTGAATTTCTTATGGAACAACTGAGAAAGCACATTTTTGAATAGTTTAAAACGGGGGTAGCCTGCTGTTCAAGGACAACTGAGAAACCATGCAAACTAGGAAGAGCAGCAGCCAGTGTTCTGGTTAACAGGCTGTCCACGTATCTGCACGGTGGGTGGCCTCGCATTGTTCGCTGCAGGTTGACTTGCCATCCTGTGGAAGTAGAGGAAATTATGAGGAAAGGAAACTTGCAAAGAAACGTACTTGTTTCTTTACCGCTCAACAACAACTTTTTCTCCGTGCATCTGCTCACTTTAAATCTATGTTCTAGTATTTCACAAATATATATATATATCACCAATTCATTTAAAAAGGTACCTGTTCTTGATGTCAGCAGCCATGGCCATAAAGGCTTGCTCCACATTGATGGCATTTTTTGCACTTGTTTCCATGAAGGGAATACCAATTTCATCTGCAAATGCCTTTTGAAAGCCAGATAAACAGTAGGAAAACAAGCATACTTTAGTAATCAGTAGTTCAGAAGCAACTATGGCGATAGATGATAGCAAGGGAGATCAGTTTTACCTTAGCTGTTTCATATGAAACAACTTTGTTGGCAGTGAGGTCAGACTTGTTCCCAACCAGAAGCTTATTAACATTTTCACTTGCATATCGATCAATTTCATTTAACCATTGCTTAACATTGTTGAAACTCTCTTGGTCTGTCACGTCATAAACTATCTGCGACATGATGCAGCATTAACAAAAACAAATTTAGGGATACAAGAGGTAAAATGCCAAAAATATAAAATGTATGCCAAACTCACTATAATGCCATGTGCCCCACGGTAGTAGCTGCTAGTGATTGTCCTGAACCGCTCTTGCCCTGCAGTGTCCCACTGGAAAAGGACACAAGGCAGACATAACCAGCAAACAGAAGAAAATTTGACATGAACATTGTTGTTATCCATTTTTGGCCACCCACATAAACAAAAAATCAGAAAAAAACAAAAAAACAAAAACAATTGAAAAAATGTTGGAAGAAAATAAAAAATATATCAATGAGAAGAATATACTAGAACACCCAGGAAATTGCCAAAAACTAATTGAGACTAATACAAGATTAGGAAATTTGACAGTGTATTTTCAAGGGATTAAGGCTCTATTGGCAAAGAAAAACTCAATTTGAGAAAGGAAATTCAAAATTGAATGTTTAAGGACTCAATTGGAATCTTTCAAGGTCTAATTGAATTTATTGAGGGATTAATAGCATGAAAAATTGATTTTTTGAAGTCAATTTAAGCATTAATTAGAAGAAATTAGAGTCTGGGGGTTGAATTGCAATTTTTAAGAGTTATTTTAGTCAAATTAGGACCTTAATTACATAAATATTGAAGTTTGATGAGCAATTAGGGACATGATTGAAGAAATCCAAAATTAAAGATCAAACTGAAAAAGACGCGTGAATGTAAGGGCTGAAATTGATTATATCAAGGGTCAAATTGAATAAATTGAAAGTTTGTTGGTCAATTGAGGATCAGAATACACAAATTCAGAACCAAGAACTAAAATGAAAATAGCGATCAACTTTGGGGTTGCCAATTGATTTTGGCAAAGGTGAAATTGCATAAAATTAAAAGTCTGGAAGCAATTACGGATACAATTCAAAGCAATTGGAAGAATAGAAACTCAATTGAAATTTGTAACGACGTATCGTTCAGACTTAATGAAGAGAAGATGAATGGCACATCGTTTGTCACCTTGCACCTTTGTTTTGCTAATTTTGGCCGATCGAGTTGGAAACTTCAAACGCATGAATGTAGAGTTACAGACATCTAAAATGAGCGAGGTTGGATCTAAATGAAAGGTGTGCACGGTGCACCCCTTCTATCAATTTCAGGTGGTCTTAGGCAATGATAACATCAGAATTGCTCCAACATGGCCTCGAAAGTGGGCAACTCAGCCAACACCAACAGTGCAACTATCATGCAAAAACCGATTTGGTTTTCGCATGTTCACACACAAAGGCTCCTTGATGGGCTCTTATCAAAGGGTTTACAACACTTCTCTTAACACCAAGAGGTCAGAAATGGATTCAAGACCTCCTAAAACCCTAGAAAAAACCTATAAATACCCCTTTCAAGATCAAGAAAAAGGGCGGAAAAACGTAAAGAGAGGAAAAAGAAAAAAAATATTGACAAGGAAGCTAAGTGTGAAGGTTTGAGAGGCTAACACAAAATTTTCTCAAGTTTCTTAATCTTAGCAAGTTTGTGAGAGGCAAAACTTTCCAAATAAAAGAAAAGAGAGAGAATAGCTATTCTAGGTATATCATCTGATCCAAAAGCAAGCCTTTGTGGCCTACTTCAGGTGTTTTTTTATTTGTTTTGTTTTATATTAATGTTTACAAGTATAGAAAAGAGGTTTAGAATGTTTAACAAATGATGTTACATTCACCTCTTTGTTGCTGTGATATTTATTTAATGAAGTTATTTTGATATTTTTGATACATTAAAGTTTCTGTTTAAGTTTGTTTTTGATATCTATTAAAATTTCTGGGCTTGACAGTGGCTGCCCTTGCTAGAGATTTTCTGGGTTTTCTGGGTATGTTCTTCATGTTTTTTGAAAGAACATTGCCTTGACCCCTAGATTCGGACCATGTTTGGTCCATTTCTTTGCACAAACACCTTCATTATGCATAATTAGGAGATAATTTAGTGTTTATTTGCATCAATAACATGTTTTTTTAATAGGTTTTAATCCTAGGGTTTCGATTTTGAACCGAAACCCATTTTGAAAAAAATCATGATGTTTTAGTGATAATCGAAGAAAATGGATACAAGATTATTGGTCCTTGCATAATTTCCAACATGTATGTGCCTTTATTTTGACCAATTCTGGTCTTTTTGGAACCCATGTTGTAGGGTTCATGTTCGATGTTCTTGGTGTTCCATCTTTTTTGTGTGTTTGATCTATTTTGTTCAAGAATTTTTTTAGTTTGTGTTTTTTTGGGTGTTTAATCTATTTTTTGGCTTTAGTTTTGTTTTTGGGTTGTTTTCAGATCAAACCAGAATTTTTTGTTCGGTTTATGGTTGAATAAAAAATTTCGGATCAACCCCATCGGGTCGTATAAAAAAAAAATGGGTCAAAGGGTGTTTGGTTTGCCATAAATTTTTTTAAAGGGTTTTAATACCCACATGATATCGGGTAGTAGATCAAAGCAATCAAGTCACAAATACAACTAAAATTTGAAAATCAGAGGATCGCAATACTATTCATTATACCAGACGCACGAGGAGTTGAAGACACAAAAAAGTTAGTATAATAGAAACAGGAGACAAACATAAAATAAGTCTCGAACAATTCTCAAAATGATGTTATTGGGAGCTACCCTATTAAAACTTGAGGTGTTAACGGTAATAAGTTTCCCCTGAATACTAAACAAACAATATCTCAGAATATGAAAAGAGCATCTTACAATTTGAAGTTTAATGGTTTTTCCATCTTGCTCCACAGTGCGAATTTTCTGCAGAACAGAAAATCAAATTTATCAGTCGCATTCTCAAATCAAACCAACATTTGCGCAAGTCAATAACTCTCTAGATGCTTACGAAGTCAACTCCAATTGTGCTGATGTAACTTTCCAGATAGGAATCATCCTGCATTGAAAAGATTAAAAAAAAGCAAGTTCAACGCATCAAACCTTCACAATCTAATGAGCTTGCAATGACTGCAATCAGCAAAAAGAGAAGACAAGAGGCCAAAAAAATTTAATCTTACAGCAAATCTCAAAAGCAGACATGATTTGCCAACACCAGAATCCCCAATTAGCAAAAGCTTAAACAAATAATCACTGCCACCAAAACAAAATTATTCAATTTAATTACAACCCATATCATAAAACTGAAGCACACACAAAACCCACAAACCAGAACCAATGAATCACCCTTATTACTACAGATCCAATTAACCCCCTAAAATATTTTCACATATCCCAACAAAATCCAATTCTTTATACGAAAAGTTACAAAAAAAAGTCGAGATCTTTGTAACTTACTATTCAGGTGTCATGGCTGTTAGTAAATTCGACCGGGAATTGAACCGGTCTGGAGAGTAACGAATCTGAAATCTGACAGGCAAAGGTAAAAACTAAGAGAAAGACAGTTATGAGCGACGATAAAAATGGAAAACCAAGAAGTTTTGTTTATGTATGTATATAAATAAATATATATGGGACCGTCAGCTTGGGGGCTTTAAATAGTTAATATAACATAGGACCAGCCCGAGTGGCAGACTGATTGCTAATATATGGACCGTTCAACTTCAATACCAAAAAGGGAACAACCCGAAACTTACAAAGCCCAACAGACATTAAGAACACTTGTGTGTGATTACGTACTGTTTGTTTTTATATTTTAAAAGTATTTAAAAAAAATTAAATTTTTTTTTATATTTTAAATTAATATTTTTTAATATTTTTAGATTATTTTAATGTGCTATATTAAAAATAATTTTTAACTCACATAGTGGCATTACCTTCAACATCTTGAATGCAGCTGCTTGAGGGGACGTTAAAAGGAAGAAACCTTAGATAAATTTTAAGAGTCTCGAGCCATGGCTTCCTATGATTTTTGGCTCAGCTTCATGTTGGCAGAGTAGAATTGTTTAAAACATCTTGAATGCAGCTTAAGGGGATGCTAAAAGTAGGGGTGAGCAAAAAAACCGAAAAACCGAGAAAACCGGAAAAAAAATAACCGAGAAAACCGAATCGAAAAAAAAAACCGAATTAACCGATTAAAAAATCACAAAAAAAATCCGGTTCGGTTCGGTTTCGGTTTTCAAAGTCTGAAACCGATTGAACCGAACCAGTTCAACCAAGCCACCACTTAAAAATAAAACAAGTATAAATAGAAAGTTTTATAACCCTAAACCTACATTCAGCCGCCGCCCCCCCTCCCTCCCTTCCTTTGCTCTCTGTCTCTTCATCTCTCTCCCTCCCTTCCTTTGCTCTCTACATCTCCCCCTCATCTCTCTTCTCTTATTTTTCTCCATGCTCAGCTCCACGATTGTTACTCATTAGTTGTTAAACTCCTGCTCCATGCTCCTTTGCTTAAACTCCATCTCCTTCAGCCGCCCCCTCTCCCTGTTCTTTGTCTCTCATCTCTCAACTGATTTGAGTTAAATATGTTTTATTCTCTTCCATGCTCTTTATCTCTGTTTCTCATCTCTCGGATCTGCATGTTCTTGGCCCAAATATTGTGGTTTTGTGGTGCTTGACAGTTTTATAATTGCTTTTGAAAATGCTTCTGGTTGAATCCAGTAATCATGGACTCGATCTAATCTTTGGTGACCTCAATATGATGAGATTTGGGTGCATGCATGATGCTGGGAATTGCTTTAATGCTTTCTATTTGTTTGCAATTCGTAGGCCTTGTAACATTCCCTCGAGAAGGAGTGGATTGAATCTGAAATTAGCTTGAGCATCATAATTTCGGTTTGAACCGGTTTGGAAGGGGAAAAAACCGAACCGAACCGAACCGAAATTAATCGGTTTAACCGGTTTTCGGTTCGGTTCGGTTCAAAAACTAAAAAAAAAAATTCGGTTTGGTTATTTATTTTGGTTCAAAACCGGACCGAACCGAAAATGCTCAGCCCTAGCCAAAAGGAAGAAACTTTAGACAAATTTTGAGCTTTACATGAGTCTCCGAGTCATGGCTTTCAATGATTTTTGGCTCAGCTTCATGGTGGCAGAGTGCAAAACCAGGAACATCTATAGTCATAATTTTTTTGCCTTCAATTTTATTTATTTTTTATTTATTTTGAAACAAAAGTATGTCCGAACAAAATTGAATTCAATTTTCAGCTCATAATATTGTGTCCAAACTCTATTAAAATAAACTATAGTGTCAAAACCATAGTTTGTAGACCCGGTTCAATGGCCGGCTCGGTCCAAGACCCGGGTATCGGGTTTTGACCGGGTCACCGGATCGTCCGGGTCAATTCTTAAAAAAAATCAAAATGACGTCGTCAAAACAAAAGTCAACGGGTTGCAACCGAGTTTTTGACCGGGTCTTACTGGGTCGCCAGGTCACACCGAGATTTTTCTTTTCCTGTTTTTTCTTCAACCCGGCCCGGTTCCAGACCCGGATCGGTCGGGTCATGAGTCAACCCGCCGGACTGGACCGGATTTTAAAACTACCGTCAAAACTGAAAACATATTTTATTTGTCGAATCAGATTGTACCTTGACCCAACCCAACTATGGACATCTTGTTTTTTACCTTGGTACAATTACAAGCAAGGCCTATCGTACATAATCAGCTTTTAACAGTAACTGACTTGAGCCCAATTACAAGCGCAAAATTGATTTGGCTTTTCTTGAAAAATGTCCAAATTAAGTTAAGAAAAACTAAAAGTTTTGGGGTTTTTGAACCGTACACTTACATTTTAGCGACGGTTACACATTATTGTCGTGGATTATAATAATGATTTTTATTTTATTTTTTCATCAAACTTTATTTTATTTTATTCTAGTATTGTGTTTTCTTTTGACGGTTTTTATCCTTTACATTTTCTTAAGATGTGAAGGTTTTGATAAAACTTTAGAGATTAAATGCTAGTGAATTTAATTATTTATTGTTTTAATTTGAAGCATTATGTTACGGTTAAAAAATAAGGAATACACTAAGAAATAAGAAAAAACTAGGGTGGCCTATCTCAAATTCATTTGGAAAAGCTAACTTAGTCCCCATATTTTATTGTGGCTTTGCTTTAGGTCCTTTTAGTTTTTGATATAAAAATTTATTTTATTTACGTTTTAGTTTGTGGATTGAGAAAGAGAGAAAAAGACACCGAAAAACAAGAAAACAGAGAAAAAATTATTAGTTAACCACGTTTCGACAATGAAAAGAGTTGTTTTTAGTATCAGTGAGTTTTATTTGATGAGAGAAGTTTCATTAAACTATTTTTTACTCTTTTTCTTGCTGAAAAAGGCAAATCAAGTTTGAAAAAGCCTTTTTTTTTTATTTATTAAGAAAAACTAAACGGTTTGGGTTTTTTAAATAGTGCATGTGCACTATAACGTCTCTCACAAATCATCATGGACTACAATAGTTATTTTTTTTATTTTAAACCAAATATTTTTCTTTATTTCTTCCTTTTATTTTATGTTTCTGTATTTTTTAAATTGACAATTTCTAGTTTTTTGCATTTTCTTGAGATGTAAAGGTTTCAATAAGGTTTTAGAGCTTGATTGTAGGTCAATTTAAATAGGTGTTTTTTTTTTAATTTATAGCATCACGACATAATTAAAAGACTAAGAACCAAACAGAGAAAAAAAACTAGGGTGATCTATCTCAATCTCATGTGGAAAAGTTATCTTTACTCCTTACATTCTGTATTGGCATCGGTTTTGGTCCTTTAATTTTGAAATAATTTTTTATACAAAACTTAATTTTGTTTACTTTTTAGTTTTTGAGTTTAAGAGAAAAGAGAGAAAGTTACCAAATAAAGAAGAAAAAAAAGAAAATTATGGTTGACCACATTTCATAACTAAAAAAGTTGTTATTGGCAGGGGTGATAAAAAAACCAAACAACTTATTAAAATGAGAAAATCAAAAAATAAATTAACTGAAAAAATTGAATTGAAAAAAATAAATTCAAATTAACCGATTAAAAACATCATTATCTAAATATATATTAAAAAAAAGTTGAAACAATGGTGTATTGACAATATTTATCTTTAGTTATCGATTATATTAATCAAACACAGGTGTTAATTTTTCAATTCACAAAATAAATTTTTCTTGGTTTAAAAAAAAAGAGGTTAAAAGTACGCATATATATTTTTTTACGTTAGAAATTATTTTTTATCCAGTTTATTCACAAAATGTATGGGTTGTACTCTTGGCATAGAACATTTGATCTTAGGATATTTTTAACAGTAAAACCAAATAATAATGAAGATAGAGTTATTAATATTAGGTTTAAGACAATGATGCATCCATTGAAATTGGGATTCCGAATTCCTTCTACCATCAGGCACCGATCAAACGGTGGAGGGAATTCGGAGATCCCAATTTTGGTGGACTGATCACAATTTTTAGATTTAACAAATTTGGTGAAATGAACTCCAAATTCGGAGGAATCTATTCAACTGCACAAAATGTAGGAGCATGCGGATACATTGCAATAGCATTTAGAACCGGGCATCTTCTTTCATTCTCAATAAAGAAAGCACAAAACTTTAATGAACATCACAAGATTTGCATACTTGCGAAGGCCCTCGATGATCATGTTAATTCCCAAATGCAAATTAATTAAAAAGAAAAAAAAAACCAGCAGGAATTATTTCCATGTCTAGAATATCAAAATCTTCAAAACAAGTAGCTAGCTAGCTAGCTAATCTCAATATAAAAATGTTTGCATACATCGAAAATAATTTTTCATCAGAACATTATTATGCATGCGCACCGAGTTCATCAATTTAGTGTCATAACAAACATTGAAAAATAAATAAAAACTCGAGATGGAAGGAAGTTCAAGAAATAAAACAACATCCTATATATTCTAAGAATTGCACTGCTAAAGAAAATGAAGATCAGTTTTGATCATTTTTCTGAGACTTTTGTGATGTTTTGTTTGTTTTGGCATGCCCGAATCTCCCTGATCGAGTGGTAGAAACCCTGTTTGCGTACCGTCACTATCAGTATCAATGTCTCCTTCAATTGTCAATCCTTCAATCCTTGCAGCTATGGAATCCATATTTCTAACTCCCACATTCACGTCTGCCAAAAATGTAAAAAGGAATTAAAAATCCACGAGGGACGAATTCTACGAGCTAGCAAGATTCATCCAATGATATCAATAAGAAGGAACTGATGTCAATCAAACTATAAACTCATTGGCCATATAATTTAATATACAGTCATTTGGATCATGTCTGTCATGCTCTAAACCCTATTATTACCTGGATTGGAAAAGAACCATAAAACAAGGCCACAAAGAAGCAGCACGAACGGAATAATATGGACAGCATTTTCTGCAAACTTCGCACGTGACTTCTCCTTCATAGCCAATTCCACCATTGGATCATAGGCTGGCAGCTGATTCAATTCTATGGACGATGACATTCTCATCCCTTGAG
>Ga0307510_10010702_pt1 | contig 10905 bp, 7 predicted proteins | sample 12_EM_MG_FD_207224 | JGI IMG/M metagenome (GOLD analysis project Ga0307510, IMG submission 207224) | Populus trichocarpa ectomycorrhiza microbial communities from riparian zone in the Pacific Northwest, United States - 12_EM | ecosystem: Host-associated > Plants > Roots > Unclassified | place... | reverse complement strand
ACGCAGTTCGCGTTCAGCACGCGGTCGGGGTCGTCGGTGCGGATCGGCAGCGTGCCGCCGATCAGCCAGATGCCATGCTCGTGCGCGGCGTCCGCCAGCATCTGCTGGATGGGGCCGTCGTCCGGCGCTTCGGCGATCGCCAGCTTGTCGCGGTCGTGGCGGCCCATCAGGCAGAAGTACTCGGGCAGCACGACCAGCATCGCACCGGCCTGCGCAGCCTCGCGCACCAGCCGCTGCGCGGTCTCGACATTGGCCGCAGCGTCGGTGCTGGAAACCATCTGGATGGCGGCAACCTTCATGGCAAGCTCCAGTGTCACTGTGTCTTCACGGGCGCCGACGCGGGCGCGTCGACGTTGGGCACATCATCGGTCAACTTGCGCTCGACGCGCTCGACCTTGGGGTCGGCCCACGGCCCCGTCACGCGGAACTCGCGCGTGCCGGCGGCGGTGAGCGGCTTCTTCAGCACCGCCTGCGCAAGAAACGCCCCCAGGCCGATCGCCGGGTTGATCACCGCGTACGCGAGTGCGGCGGTGCCGGCATTGATCTCGGGCACGACGACGACGCGCAGGTCTTGCGTCTCGCGCGCGATGTCGGCGCTGCCTTCCATCAGCACCGCGGCCTGCACGCCGCGCATGCGCAGGTTGTTCGACGTCGCCACGCCTTGCGCGATCGTCACGTCGCCGGTGAAGGTGTCGAACGCGAAGCCTTCCTGGAACAGGTCGCGGAAGTCCAGCGACAGGCGCCGTGGCAGCGACTGCAGGCTCAACACGCCGAGCAGCCGCGCGGCGCCGGGTTCGGCCTTCAGGAACTGGCCGGCCTCGATCGTCATGTTGATCTGGCCCGTGAGGCTGGGGTAGTCGAGCGCGAACGGCGAACCGTTCCAGGCGATCTGACCGGCGAGTTGGCCCTTGCCGGCGCGGATCGCCTTGCTGGTGCCGAGGCGATCGAGCAGCGCGCCGCTGTCGGCGAGCGCGAGCTTGAAGTCCATCACCGCGCGCCGGGGGGGCGCGGCGCCGCGCGGCGTCGCTGCCGCGGCCGCCGACCAGTGGCCGGTCGCGGTCAGCTGGGCCTCGGGCGTGGTGACGTTGAACTTGGTCAGCTGCCAGTCGCGGCCCTGCGGCGTGGCACGGTTCACCGCGTCGATCTCCACACGCCCGAGGTGCTTGCCGCGCAGCTCGAAGTCTTCGACGACGACGTCGAGCGCCGGCAGGCTCGCGGGCTGCTGGTCGAGCAGGCTCTCGACCTGCTCGACGTCGCTCTTGGGCAGCGACAGCCGCGACAGCCGCGCATACACCCGCCCGCCAGCCGCTGCCGCGCCGCCGCGCCGCGCCGGCGGGCGGTATTCGAGGTAGCCGTTGAGCTGGTCGGCGTCGACGTTCGCGCGCCATTGGCCGCCGGGTTCTTGAGACAAACCCGCGGACACGCGCGTCAAACGTCGAGGGCCGGCGACGAGCTCCTGCACGCGCAGGCCGATGGTGTCGGGCGCGTAGCCGGCGTTGGGGCCGCTGTCGCGCGCGTCGGTCGTGCCCATGAACTTGTCGGCCACCGCCTCCCAGTCGTCGACGACCAGGGTCTTCAGGTTGACGCTGGCCGCGACACCGGCGGCGGGCTGCGGTGCCGGCTCCAGCACGCCGATGCCGCCGCGCAGCACGCGCGGTTGCGCCTCGGCCAGGTCGCGCTGGTACTGTGCCTGCACGAGGTTGCCGAGCTCGAAGCGCAAGGTGTCGCGCGCTGTCTGCCCCGCCGCCAGCGAAGCCGGGTCGACGACGCTCTGATAGCGCATCGCGAGCGGCGTCTCGGCGGCCTTGTTCAGCGGTGCCGGCAGGTTGATGGCCAGGCCGACCAGGGTGCTGGTGACGTTGACCTCGGCTTCGCCGTGCACGAAGCCGAGGCTCGCGCGGTAGCCGGTCTGGCCGTTGAGCGAGTTCGCGACACGCGCGAGCTGCCCGAGGTCGGTGGCCTTGCGCAGCCCGTCGGCCGTGACCGTGCCCTGGCCGTTGAAGCGCACCGAACCGTCGGCCTGCATGCCGCCGTCGAAGGTCGTATCGCCGCCATACAGCCGGGCACTCGCCCCGACGACGTCGAAGCCCTTGTGCGTGAAGTTCACGCGGCCCTTGGCGTTGCCGAGCTGGGGGCTGTCGGGCGTGATGCGCACATCGTTGCCGGCCAGCGTCACGCTGCCCTTGGTCGTCGCCTTGTCGACGTGGTCCAACGGGATGCCCAGGTTGAGCTTGAGTTCGGCGTTGCCGCTGCCGGTGCTGTTGTCGAGCGCCTTGCCGATCCAGCCGCCGATCGGCGTGGTGGCGACGACGCGCAGCATCTCGGCCAGCGGGCCGCGCGCGCTCGCGTCCAGCGTCAGCACGCCTTCGGTCTCGAGGTTGCGGATCGCGCCCTGCACGCCGCGGAACTCGAGGTTGCCGAACTGCGCGCGGCCGTTGCTGAGCGCCAGCGTGCCGCGGTCGAGCGCGAGGTCGACATCGACCTTGGCCAGCACCGGCCACGGCGAGGCGTAGCCCGCGTTGCCCCCGCTCGCCGGCGTGCTGGGCACGAAGGCGTACTGCGCGTCGGCGATCTTGGCGGTGATGCGGAACTCGCCGTCCTTGTTGCTCTTCGCGTTGTAGAACGGAAAGTCCCACAGGTCGCCCTTGACGCGAAAATTCGCGCTGACGAGCTTGCCGCCCTGGATCGCATGCTGCACGTACTCGCGCGTCTCGCGCGAGATGCCCAGCGGCAAATAGCGGTAGGTGCGCGCGGCCTGGGCGTCGCTGAGCTTGCCGTCGAGCTCGAGCCGGCCCGGGTAGCGGCCGCCGCGCGCCACGCCGACCCCGGCGCCGGGGCTCCAGGTCGCGCTCAGTTCGCCCTTCGCGTCCGGGTTGGCGAACTGCGCGTTCTTGACCTGCACCGTGATCTTGGGCGCTTGATCGGCGACCTTGGCCGGCTCGATCTTCCACAGCAGCTGCGCGCTGAACTGGTCCAGCGGCAGCAGCGGGTCGTCGAACACGCCGGGCAGGTCGAGCACGCCGTTGTTGATGCCGACGCGGGCGCTGCCCCCCACTTCGGTCGCGTCCAGCTCGACGGTGGCATTGCGCAGGCCCGGTCGTCCGACGCCGCCCGGCTCGCTGGACGGTTGCGCGGCCAGCGACAGCCCGCTGAGCAGGCCCTGGGCGCGGTAGTGCAGCGGGGCGTCCAGCGGGCCGTCCCAGCGCGCGTTGAGGTCGGTGATCACGCCCTGCGGGTTCACGTCGGCCAGCAGCTTGCGCAACGCCGCGCCCAGCGGCACGCGCGAGCCGATCTGCGCCATCAGCCCGACGTCGAGCCGTTGCGCGCGGAACTCGCCGCCGCTCGCCGGCTGGCCCTCGCGCTGGCGCCAGGTCAGGCTCATGTCGCCCTCGGGCCAGCGGATGTTGTCGCCGGTCAGGAAGCTGACGCGCTGCACCGCGAGCGTGACGCCCTCGGCGTTGCGCTGCGCGATCACGCGGCCCTGCACCTCCTCGACGCTGAGCGGGTCGACCTCCGGCCCCAGGCGCAGCGTGACGGCGCGCAATGCGACGTCGACGGTCGCCCCGATTGGCTGGCCGTCGTTCAGCTCGAACCAGCCGCGCAGCGCGCCGACGCCCTCGCTCAGCTCGAAGGGCAGCGCCACGTGCTGGCGCAGCGCCTGCACGTCGGCGCGCGGCAGGCTGGCGTAGGCCTGGCCGCTCCAGCGCCGCCAGTCGCCGCTGCGCGCGAGCAGGGGCTGCGTGAAGCGGCCGGTGACGCTGAAGCGATCGCCCCATTCGACCGGCGGCGTCGCGTCGATGCGGATGTCGTGCCGGCGCAGGCTGTTGCGCACCACGAGCTGCACGTCGCTGAGCGCCAGCGGCGCGGCATCGCGCTGCTCGTCGACCCAGCGCAGCGCCCCGGCGCGGATCACGAACTCGCGTTGCGCGAAGAACCAGTCGGCAGCGGCGCTGCCCTTGTTCTTGTCGAGGTCGTTGGTGCTGAAGTCCAGGCCGGCGACCGAGATGCGGCCGGTCGCGTCGCGCCGCACCTCGAGCTCGGCGCCGTCGATCAGCAACTGCTCGAAGCGCAGCTCCATGGACAACAGCGAGCGCGGCGACACCGCAGCGAAGACCTTCGGCAAGCGCAGCGCCGGGCGCTGGTCGGCGCCGAGCAGCACGACCTCGCGCAGCTCCAGCGCCGGCACCCAGCCGCGCGAGCGCACCGCGATCTCGCCGATGCGCACCGGAACCCCGAGTGCCTTGCTGGCCCGCTCCTGGATGGGCTCACGCCATTGCTGGATGTGGGGCAGAATCCCCCAATGGAGTGTCAGCCACGCGATCAGCAATAAGCTCCACGCAAGCGTGACCAGCCCGAACAGCGCACGCGCGATCCACCGGATGCGCGCCCAGCGCTTGAGCACGGGAACGGGAGCAGACGTGGCAGGCGGGATCAGAGACATGAAGACATCGGTGCGCCAGCCACATAGTCGGCGAAAAACTGTTGGTTCAATCTAGCACAGACCCCATTGGCCACCATGGGTTCAAGTTCTCCGCTTTCCGCACTTCAATCCGGCGCCCGCGCTGACCACAGCCGCTTCGTGCAGCGCATCCGGCGCCGCTACGGCGCCGAGTTGTCCCTGCTCGCGGCAGGGCTGCCGACGCGCGACACCATCGACGCGCTGATCGACCAATTGCTCACCGACGGGCGCCCGCTCGCGGCCGCGATGCGCGTGGCCCGTCAGCTGGTGCTGGAACGGCTGGCCGTGCTCGACGTCGAGCAGGGCGCCGCGATGGTCGACGTGACCCGTGCGATGACGGCGCTCGCCGAAGCCACGCTCGAGCGCGCGCTGTCGCAGGCGCGTGTCGATCACGACGCGCGCTTCGGCATGCCGCGCAACGCTGCGGGCGAGGTCATCGACTTCTGGGTCGTCGGCATGGGCAAGCTCGGCGCGCGCGAGCTGAATGTGTCTTCGGACATCGACCTGATCTACGTCTACGAAGAAGACGGCCAGACCGATGGTGCCCAGCCCGTCAGCGCGCACGAATACTTTGCACAGGTCGCGAAGAGTCTTTACACGCTGATCGGCGAGACCACCGAAGACGGCTTCGTCTTCCGCGTCGACCTGATGCTGCGGCCCAACGGCAACTCCGGCCCGCCGGCGGTCAGCATGGCCATGCTCGAGGAATACCTGCAGGTGCAGGGCCGCGAGTGGGAACGCTTCGCCTGGCTGAAGAGCCGCGTCGTCGCGCCGCGCGCCAGCGTGGCCAGCGGCCGTGCGCTCGCGCTGCGCAGCCTGGTCACCGCCTTCGTCTACCGGCGCTACCTCGACTACGGCGTGTTCGAGGGTCTGCGCCAGCTGCACGCCAAGGTGCGCGAAGAAGCCCAGCGCCGCGCCGCCGGCCGGCCCGAGCGCGCGAACGACGTGAAGCTCTCGCGCGGCGGCATCCGCGAGATCGAGTTCATCGTGCAGCTGCTGCTGGTGGCGCGCGGCGGGCAGTTCCCCGAGATCCGCACGCGCTCGACGCTGAAGTCGCTTGCCAAGCTCGCCGCTGGCGGCCTGATGAAGCCGGAGAGCGCGGCCCGGCTCGCCGAGTCGTACGAGTTCTTGCGGCGTGTCGAGCACCGCATCCAGTACCTCGACGACCAGCAGACGCATCTGCTGCCCACGGTCGACGCCGACCTGAACTGGATCGCGCGCAGCCTGGGCATGGTCTGCACCGACCACGCCTGCGAGCTGCTCGACAAGCTCGGCGAGGTGCGCGAGTTCGTCGCGACCGAATTCGACGCGCTGCTGCACGACGGCCGCACGCCGGGCACCGCCGCAACGGCGGCGGGCGGCTGCAAGAGCTGCGGCGGCGCGGCACCGCAGCCGGTGGACAGCGACGCCTTTCTCGACCAGCTGCCACCCGAGCTCGCGACCCGCGTGAAGTCGTGGCGCGATCAGCCCAAGATCCGCATGCTGCGCGACGAGAGCAAGCTGCGCCTGGCGCGCCTGATCAAGCGCGCCGTGCAGGCGGTGAAGGACGAGCAGTGCACGATGGAGGCGGCGACACGCTTCGTCGACTGGGTCGAGCCCTTGCTGCGGCGCGAGAGCTATTTCGCGATGCTGGTCGAGCGGCCCGAAGTGCAGACACGGCTGCTGCGGCTGCTGGGCCTGGCGCGCTGGCCGATGCGCTACCTGATGCTGCACCCCGGCGTGATCGACGAACTCGCCGACCAGCGCCTGCTGCACGGCCGCTTCGACGCCGTCGAGTTCACGCGCGAACTCGACGAGCGCCACGAGGCCTGGGAGCGTTCCGGCCAGGCCGACGAAGAGTCGCTGCTCGACACGCTGCGCCGCGCCCACCACGCCGAGGTCTTCCGCACGCTGGTGCGCGACGTCGAGCGCGAGATCACGGTCGAACAGGTCGCCGACGACCTCTCGGCGCTGGCCGATGCGACGCTCGCGCTCGCGATGCGCTGGGCCTGGCGCCACCTGAAGCAGGCCCACCTGGTCGAGCCGCGCCTCGCGGTCGTCGCCTACGGCAAGCTCGGCGGCAAGGAGCTGGGCTACGGCAGCGACCTGGACGTGGTCTTTCTCTACGACGACACCGACGAGCCCGACCCGGACCGCGCCGCCGAGGTCTACGGCGCCTTCGTGCGCAAGCTGATCAACTGGCTCACGCTGCGCACCGCCGCGGGCGAGTTGTTCGACATCGACACCGCGCTGCGCCCCAACGGCAACTCGGGCCTGCTCGTCACCTCGCTCGCGTCGTTCGAGCGCTACCAGACCGGGCGCGGCGGCAACACCGCCTGGACCTGGGAGCACCAGGCCCTGACACGCGCGCGCTGGTGCGCCGGCTGGCGTGGCCTCGAGCCCGGCTTCGACGCGGTGCGGCGCCAGGTGTTGTGCGCGCCGCGCGATGCCGAGGCGCTGCGCGCCGAGGTCGTCGCGATGCGCGAGAAGGTGCGCGCCGCGCACCCGGTGCGCGGTGGCCGCTTCGACGTCAAGCACAGCGCCGGCGGCATGATGGACGCCGAGTTCGCGGTGCAGTACCTGGTGCTGGCGCAGGGCGCGTCGCATGCCGGTCTGCTCGACGACGTCGGCAACATCGCGCTGCTGCAGCGCGCCCAGCTCTACGGCCTGCTGCCCGACCCGGTAGGCGATGCCGCGGCCGATGCCTACCGCGAGCTGCGGCGCGCCCAGCACCGGGCCCGCCTCGACGAGCAGCCGACGCAGATCGAACCCGACGCGATGACCGCGATGGCGGCGCACCGCGACGCGGTGCTCGCGCTGTGGCGCGCGGTCTTCGGCGCGTTGGCCACCGCTGCGTCGTGACCCGGCCGTACGCGGCGTGGGTCGGCTTGGCCGCGCTGTTCGCCGTGGGGGCCTTGATCGGCCGGCCGGTGCCGCACGACGCGATCGACTGGCAACCCGCGCTGGTCTTCAGCCAACCCTGGCGCGCCTTCACGGCGATCGGCGTGCACTACAGCAGCGCCCACCTGATCGGCAACCTCGCGGGCATCGCACTGGCCGGCGTCTACGGCATTGCCGCGGTCGTGCCGACGCGCCTCGCCTGGGCCTGGGTCGCGGCCTGGCCGCTGACGCACCTGGGGCTGCTGGTGCGGCCCGAGCTGGCGCACTACGGCGGCCTGTCGGGCGTGGTGCATGCCGGCGTCGCCGCCATCGTCGTCTGGGTGCTCGCGACCGGCCGCACGCGCGCGCAGCGCTGGGTCGGCGCGCTGGTCGCGATCGGCTTCGTCGCCAAGCTGATCAGTGAAGCACCCTGGGGCACGACCCTGCGCCACCCCGAGGGCTGGGACATCGCCGTCGCCCCTGTCGTCCACACCACCGGCGCGCTCGCGGGCGCGCTGTGCGCGGTCGTCGCGATCGCGTTTCATCGCCGCAGCCGCTCATGACCGCACGCAAGACCCACATCGACTCGCTGGCCGCTTCCACGCTGGTGTTCTGCTGCTTCTTGTGGGGCCTGAACCAGGTCGCGGCCAAGGCCGCGATGCCCGAGGTGCCGGCGCTCTGGCAGGCCGCGCTGCGCTCGGTCTTCGGCACCGTGCTGGTCGGCCTGTGGGCCGCCTGGCGCGGCGTGCCGATCTTCGTGCGCGACGCCACCTGGCGCGGCGGCCTGCTCGCCGGCGCCTTGTTCGGTGCCGAGTTCTTGTGCATCTTCATCGGCCTGCAATACACGACCGCGTCGCGCATGGTTGTGTTCATCTACATCTCGCCGTTCGTGGTGGCGCTGGGCATGCCGTTCATCGCCCGCAACGAGCGCTTGTCGCGGCTGCAGATGGTGGGTCTGCTGATCGCGTTTGCCGGCGTCGCGTGGGCGTTCGAAGAGGGCTTCCACGCGCCCGCCGCGGGGCCGCAGCAGTTGTTCGGCGACGCCCTCGGCGTGGTCGCGGGGGTGCTGTGGGGCGCGACGACGCTGGCGATCCGCGCCACCAGGCTCTCGAGCGCACCGGCCGAGAAGACGCTGCTGTACCAGCTCGGCGTGTCGGGGGTCATCCTGCTCGCGGCCGCGCTGATGACGGGCGCGAAGTTGCCGGCCACGCTGTCGCCGCTGGCGTGGAGCGCGATGGGCTTCCAGATCGTCGTCGTCACCGCCTTCAGCTACGTGCTGTGGTTCTGGCTGATCGGCCACTACCCGGCCACGCGGCTGGCGTCGTTCACGCTGCTCACGCCGGTGTTCGGGCTGGTGCTGGGCGCGTTGCTGCTGGGCGAGGCCATCACCACGCGGCTGGTGGTCGCGCTGGCCGCGGTCGCGGCCGGCATCGTGCTGGTGAACCGCCGATCGTGAACACGGCACTGGTCCGCATCGCGTGGCGCCTCACGCTGTGCGGCACGGTCTCGTGGTTCGTCTGGCGCGTCGGCGGCTTGGTGCCCATGGTGGCGACCGCGCCGCTGTACGGCGTGCTGCTGGCCAAGCCGCTGCTCGACCTGCTCGGCGACCTGCGCCATCAGACGCGCGTGCTGGTGTGGCGCCCGCTCGAAGGCCGGCACTTTGTGTACCGCGGCACGCCGGTGCAGGTGCTGGAAGACGACGCGCAGGTGCGCTGGGTGCGCGCCGCCGACGTGCGTGCGATCGTCGGCTTCACCGCGAGCGATGGTGCGCTCGCACTGACCTACCCCGACGGCTGGCGCGTGCTCGGCAAACCGCCGCAACCGCACTTCAGCGACGAAGCGCTGCTCGTTCACCTGCGCAAAGAAAACTCGCCGCAGGCGGGCCACTTCATGCACTGGGCCGAACGCACGATCACCTTCCCGGCGCGGCGTCTGCGCGAGCGGCGCTAGCTAGGCGCGGATGCGCCGCACCAGCGCCGTCGTCGAATAGCCCTCGACGAAGGACAGCGCGGTCGCATCGCCGCCCCAACTGCGCACCCACTTGGTTTCTTCGAGTGTCTCGATGTCGTAGTCGCCGCCCTTCACATAGAGCTGCGGCCGCACGAGCTTCAACAACTCGACCGGCGTCTGCTCGTCGAACAGCGTCACGAGGCTGACGCTCTCGAGCGCGGCGAGCACGCAGGCGCGGTCGAGTTCGGCGTTCAACGGCCGGTCCGGCCCCTTGCCCAGCAGGCGCGCCGACGCGTCGCTGTTCAGGCCGATCACCAGGCTGGCGCCGCGGGCGCGCGCCTGCGCGAGGTAGCTCACGTGACCGCGGTGCAGGATGTCGAACACGCCGTTCGTGAACACGATGGGCCGCGCGAGCGCGGCCACGCGCGCGGCGAGGTCGGCACGTGTGCAGAGCTTGTCGAGGAAGGAGGCAGGCATCGCCGGATTGTCGCCTGCGCGGCAGCCGGCGTCGCCATACGCCGACTAGACTGCGGCACACCCAAAAACAGGAGACTTCGATGATCGTGCTGTGCGGATTCACCGCGTCGAACTACTACAACAAGGTCAAGCTCGCGCTGCTCGAAAAAGGCCTGGACTTCACCGAAGAGGCGGTGCCCAACGGCAAGAAGAGCGACGCGGTGCTCGACGCCTCGCCGCTGGGCAAGGTGCCGTTCCTCCGCACCGAGCACGGCACGCTGTGCGAGAGCCAGGTGATCATGGAATATATCGAGAGCGCGCACCCGAATCCGCCGCTGATGCCGGCCGACCCGTGGCAGGCCGCCAAGGTGCGCGAGCTCGTGACCTTCGTCGACCTGCACCTCGAACTGGTCGCGCGCGACCTCTACCCCCGGGCCTTCTTCGGCGGCACGATCAGCGACGCCAATGCCGAGCGCCTGCGCAAGCTGCTGGTGCGCAACATCGCAGCATTCAAGCGCCTCGCGAAGTTTTCGCCCTATGTCGCCGGCGACCGCTTCACGCAGGCCGATTGCGCCGCGTGGGTGAGCCTGCCCATCGTGTCGATGGCGACGCGCGCGGTCTACGGCGAAGACCTGCTGGCCGCGGGCGGCATCGACTGGAAGGCCTACGGCAAGGTGGTCGGCGAACGCGCCAGCGCACAACGCGTCACCGCCGATCGCAAGGCTGATCAGGAGCGCGCGGCGGCCGCGAAGGCCGGCTGACTCAGGCGGCCGGGGCGGGTCGCGCGGTGGCGGCAACGGCCGCCGTCACTTCTTTGCGGAAGCGGTTGAGCTCCTGGACGCTGGCGAAGCTGCGCTCCATCAGCAAGCTCATGTTGTGCAGGATGCGTTCGACGACCTTGGTTTCCCAGACGGCGTCGAACTGGATCTGCTTGTCCAGCCACTTCTCGAGCCATTCGGGGTTGGGCAACCGGCTTTGCACCGTGTCGCGCGGGAACAGCTTCGCGTTCACGTGCAGGTTGGTCGGGTGCAGCGCCTGCGCGGTGCGGCGCGCGCTGGCCATCAGCACGCCGACCTTGGCGAACGCAGCACGGGCTTCGTCGCCGAACTTCGTCAGCGCACGCTTCATGTAGCGCAAGTAGGCGCCGCCATGGCGAGCCTCGTCGCGCGCCAGGGTTTCGT
>Ga0307510_10010701_pt1 | contig 10906 bp, 9 predicted proteins | sample 12_EM_MG_FD_207224 | JGI IMG/M metagenome (GOLD analysis project Ga0307510, IMG submission 207224) | Populus trichocarpa ectomycorrhiza microbial communities from riparian zone in the Pacific Northwest, United States - 12_EM | ecosystem: Host-associated > Plants > Roots > Unclassified | place... | reverse complement strand
ACCTGATTTTCGGCTTTGAGCTGAGGGCTGGTTTCCAGACTAACTGTAGCTGATGAGACCAGAAAGCTACCCTGCAAAAGCGAATTATATTTTTATTTTTTATTTTTTATTTTTTATTTTATTTTTTTTAAAAAAAGGTGAAAATGTAGTATTAATTACGAGGATTTGAGCGGAATTGTAGAGTTCGTGGTCGAGAAGAGCTGTGATTTGATCCTTCGGCACATCCATTTTTGAACCCAAAACCAGACGGAGACTGAAGCTCTAATTTGGACGCAATGCAATGCCAGTACTGTAGAGAAGAGAGTGTGCTTTCGGGGCTGAATTTTGGAAAGCCAAATGCGTCTCCTCTCGTGCTCTTCCTGGAAGGAAAACCCCAGCCCGCTCTGTTTAGACGACACGTCGTTTGTATCGTTTTTAAATTTGGATCCGACCCAATGAAATGCGTGTCGTTTACCCCGACTTGTCTGGGCTCAAGAAGAACCTTATTTTTATGTGACCCGACAGGGATAGGGGCAGGTTTTTGATTGCCCGACTTCATTCCCTTGTCTTGACTAAGCAAGAAATGATTTTTTTGGGTTATTTGATTTTGATGGGGATGTTGTTGGGTTGAATATATTTTTAAAAAAATATTAAATTAATCTTTTTTAAAAGTAATTTATATAAAAAATTTAAAATAAATATTATTTTAATATATTTTTTCAATTAAAAAATACTTTCAAAAATTAATTTACGCCATATTACCAATGGACTTAACAGCTATGAATCCTATAAATATTGCAGTGTTTACTAAAGTCACTTTCATAAATTTATTAATATGTCAACAAACATGCACCAGGGTTAGGATAATTTTTATGAAATTAAAAAATATATATATTTAAATTGCAAAACACATTTTTTACAGTGAGTTTGTATCTCTTAATTCATGAATGTTTTTTTTTTAATCGACCACTTGATCAGGAGTTTTACAGCTATATCAAAAAGTATTCAATAATTCCAAACTGACGAACTAAAGATTTGTTTGGAATTATAATAGCAATGATGATTTAAAGTGTTTTTATTTAAAAATATATTAAAATAATATTTTTTTTAAAAAAAATTATTTTTAAAATTAGCACATTAAAATATCTAAAATATAAAAAAAATTAAAAATTTTGAAATTTAAAAGAAACCGCGTTCTAAATGGTTTTTAAAAAACCAGATCCGACCGGTTGCCTCCCCCTAACCAAAGTAGACGACAAGCCGTCTCTACAGAAACTAAAACTATAAAACAGAGGAGGGCCGGCCATCACTATCTAGGCATCACTACCGGAATGGAATCGTCGTCTTCGATTGCTTCGCGGAGGTCAAAGAGACAGGGTCAAGAGAAGTTCTTATCGAAAGTAATTTTGCCAGCAATACGGGGGCAGTCATGTCCAGTATGCTTAAAAGATTTTGGTGGCGAAGAAGATTACCGAAGAGTTGCGGTGATTAGGGTTTGCTTACACGCGTATTGTCTCGATTGCATCCGCAAGTGGAGCGATATCAAGCGGAAGTGTCCTCTCTGTAATTCGGAGTTCAATTCTTGGTTCTGTAGAATCATTCTCTCCACTCGAAATTTCTCGACGGAGAAATTACCGGTGGTCAGGGAGAGCAGAAGGGTCACTCCGCTAGATATCTTGAGCTCTAGGCAACGGTGAGGTTTTGTTATGTCCTATTATATGATGATTAAGTTGATATTTATGTGATTTAATCGAGATTAAATTTATTGTCTTTTTTTATTGTAGAAATGTCAATTTTTTTGAAATTTTTATAAAACAATTACATGGAGATGCTTTAGATAAATTAAATTTATCTTCGTATAGTATGGCTCGGCATGATGTAATCAGAGAAATATAATAAAAAAAAAAAAAAACTTAAATTGATTTTGAAGATTTGAATCTAAAAAGAGCGTGTCTTCTTTGTTTGATTTTAGAGCTGGATTGAATGTTGCTAATCGGAGAAGTAGGCCATTACCATGCCGGCGAAGATTTGGACAGCCAATGCCAGGATCAGTGGGTTCTGATGCTATTGCTCAAAGAAAGCTTCAGTGGCGTGCTAGGTACCCTAATTGACCTAAGTTTTGTTAATTTGAGAGAGGATTATTGAATCCGAACTATGCTTTTCTTGGTTGATATGATGCTGATTCCTTTTTCTTTCTTTCTTTTTTGCAGCATGTATAATCAAAGATTGCATGCTGTTCCTATATCTTCGAGGAATTGTCTCAAGCAGGTATTCTCCTCAAAACCTTTATGAGGTTAAGTGGTTGTGTTCTGTTTTTTGAACAAGCACATTGGCAAAGTCATAGTTTTGTGATACTTTACTTCACTGCATGCACTTGTTTGCCATCTTTTCCTACTATGGATTATGGTGGGTGCTTGCTACTTTTGCTTTCCCGAGTGACATGATGCATTGTTGTTTGTTTTGGAGAATTGATAGCATTAGGCTAACAGGCTTTGCTGAACTCATCTCCCTTCTAGAGGAAATATTATGAACCATTTCTTTGTTTGTGAGAAAATTGGTGCTCGTTTGTTGTTAAAAATGTATTTTTCTTGTAGTGGATTCCAGATTGTTGGTTCAAGGCTTTGTCATTGATTTGCTTGAGGATTTAGCATGGAAGAGGGTCGAATTCTGTTTGATTTTATTGTTTCTTCCTACTGATTCTATTGTCATGTTTTTAAACATTCAGATTATATCAAGAAATGGTTGCATGAAACAAAGGATACTGCACAGGATAGAACCATGGATTCAAAGGGAGCTACAGGCGATCCTTGAGGACCCAGATCCATCTGTCATTGTTCATCTTGCCTCCTCTCTTTTTATTGCAAGCCTTGAACGCAGGTCTGATGTTCAGTCAGATCAGCTTGGTGTTGAAGACCACTTTCTTGAACCACTGCAACGTTTTTTGCATGGTTGGACCAACACTTTTTGGCATGAACTAAGGTATACAATTCAAATACAATTGCATCATTTTCTGTATTTCAGCTTCTTCATTTTTAAGATAATGTAGAATTTACATTAACATTATAATGAGAAGAAAATGCTCTCTAGATGTTTTGCAGAAAGCTCGCTTACCATGGAAACTTATGACATGGTGGTTGAATATAAACGATCAGACTAAGTGTGGAACTGGGACTTGGGACTTTCATTTGTCTTTAGCATCATTGCACCTCGAGGAGCACTTAATTTATGCTAGGAGCCTGACTGCCTGAGGCATCGAGACTGCTAATTGAAAGCCGTTTGTGGTTTTACATGTAATTCACCTGGATGATTTCTCAAACATTTACATTTTGCTCAATTGCATGAATAATCAGCTTGCTGCTGGAGAATGAGCCAAATTCTGTTGGGTTAAGACGCCGGAATGGAGGGTGGAAATGTGAGATGCAACATGGAGATGCAATGCTGAAGATCTTACCAGCGGTAAAAGTTAGAGCAGGGTTCTCTAGGAAAGGATAAGGATACAGAAATGATGTGCTGGTCCTGCCAAGTAATTACATTGAATTTGCAGTTTCTCAATGGTCTCCCATGGAATGGGCTGCTCTTCCTTGTATCAAGGCAGGCGGGGAGGGAACGGGTTGGACGAGCATTCCACCTGCTAGGTCTTTGCATGAATGCAAATCATTTATTGTACCTCCAAAGAAGAAAAGCCTTGTGAGAATACACCATTTGCTCTGGAAAGACTGATCATGTTGAATTATTGATAACATTTACGCATACATGCGTCTAGCTTTTTGGTACATTATTCACCGAAGAGAATCACATGAAATCAACTGTTCTTAACATTAACAAGAAGCTGGGATAAGGTGACAAAAGTAATTTGCAGGAATCCTGAAAGAGATAGCAAGCTGTAGCCTCCATTGCCTTTGCCTCAACAAAAGAGAGGCATCTCAAAGGTCATAATATCTGGAAACAAAATAAACTGAAAGAACCCCATGAATTGAAGCTCAGAATTTTTGCCCAAGGATTTATTCTCAGAAACTTGAAAGTTCAACGAGATAGGCTTGGAAACACATCTAACAACTCTTTCTGAATTCTGAATCAAGAAATCAGACCGGGCAAAATGAACAATAATTCCAGTGCCTTGCTTTTCACTATCAGAATGCATAACTGTTGTACAAGCTTGCTTTACACTATCTGAATGCACAGCTGTTGCATCTTTTTACATGAAATTCGCTCATATAGTTTACCTAACAGAGTGCGCGCGCAAAAAAAAAAAAATCTGTGAATCCCAAGGAAAGAAACAGATTTGTGTTAGTGCATGAATGGCCGGCTTCTAGATAGCAGATGTCATTCCTCTTCTGGTTCTTCCTCTTCCTGGAGAAGATTCTCTCTATTATCATGGGCCCAAAAACCGCGCACGTCTATAAGCATGCTGGCTACAGTCCCACCTTGTTTGCAAGCTAGCAGATCAGCCAGTGTAATACTCAGTGGGTCAGCTGGCTTGACCATATCCCATATTTCATCCCTCACATCCTCAATACACAATTCATAGTTACCGCCTTCAATCCATTTCTGGTGTACATCTCTGTTTCAAAGGTGAATAAAATGTTCAAGAGGACGATGTTAGCCCACCAACAGCTGAAACTGTAAAATCAAAATAGCAATGACATCCCAAAGAAGGTTATTGCGATCTTTATATGCATTTCAGTCTGATATCTAGGTTCATGTCTCTGAACATTTGAGGCTTGCAGGATTGCTTAAGCACTACAAGCAGGAAACTACAGAGTTTTCTCTAGGAAGGTTGTATCGGGTAGCATCTCAGCTCTTAGGTGCTCCCCTTCTTTACTTCCACAAGTTATTTCAAAATTGGTTGCTCGTGATGAAAGTTTTTGTTTCATAAACTCTTGGCAACCAAAGAAAATGAAGAAAAAAAAATTGAAACAATGCAGTGCAGGCTAATTTAAATGCTGAAAGAATGTTCACCTGAAAAGTGAGTGAATATCAGCAGTGGTAAGAAATCCCCGTCCTTGGAGATCAAGACAACGAAATAAATATGTTAACCCTTCAGGGGTGTCTTTGTTTTCTAATGCCAAAACAAAGTCGAGAAAACTTTCAAAGTCCATTTCCCGAGTATTCCCTCCACCAATTTTTCCACGGCGGACATGCTCATCAAACACTATCAAAGCATAACAAACAAAGAATGAAAACAGCAATCTCTGGAGAAATTACATTCCCAGGAAAAGAAATCAGAAAGTCATAGATTCTGATAAACTAATAAAAACTCCTACCTCTTTCAATAAAGATTTCTGTCAGCGTACCATCAGCATATTCTTGAAGTTCTTGCTTGCTCAGTGTTCCATTCATATCTTTATCAAGGGCAAGGAACATATCTACGGAGGAATGAACAGTAATTAAATATACAACTAAGTTGGACTGCTCCTGTGCCAAATTACAAAATTTCCTGAAGCCTAATTCTTCATGTCAACACATTGTAACTCAATCAATCATTCTACGTCACTAACAGCAAGCAATTTCAATTGATAAACCTTATACAAACAGATGAGCCTTGAAAGAGAGACTCTACACTCAATTCTTTACTTCCTCTGCCCTGGACTCTAACAGCTATTACCAATCATCTACCTTTATATTGCCATGTCTTTTTGTGATGATTGTCAAAAGCTTCTCGCATTACCATTTGATAATTAGATGACTACAAAACCTACATGCACATTGCTTTAAACTGCACTGATCTCTACTTGATGCTTAATCTCAGAGTTAACAAGGCTCATAAAAGAATGCATGCGGGGAACAATAGAAAAGGTAAGAGGTAAAGGGAAGAGTTAGGGCAGAGGGGAGAGACACGGGAAACTATCAAAAGTAGTTTGGAAAAAAAAACAAAGGGACTGCAAAAAATTAAAAGCGCTCACCACATATTCGTTGTGCAGACATCAAAGAAAACCAATTTTCTGCTTGTTCAGTGTCAGTGACTTCCTCCTCACTTTCCTATTTATAGAAAAAAGTTAGAACCAAAAAATGGATCCAAACCAAAATATATTGGGATTATTTACACAAATTAGTGTCTTATACATCGGGATTATTTACACAAATTAGTGTCTTATACATCTTAACTGGCCAAAGAGAACAGACAAGGCAGACTACAATGCATTTAAAAGCTAATTATTCATCACATAAAGAAAGCAGGCAAGAAGTGGGCGCGGGTGCTCCCCTGTAACAAGCAATGACAACATTCAAGTCAATTGTGTTTCTACAAAAATCATCTCTAGGAAAACAAGTTCCATTTCCCAGTGTTCCACTGTACTCCGGAAGAGGTAGCAAAATTTTTGTTTTCAGTATTGATAGTAAAGTAGTAGATAGAATTTGAAAGCAACAAATTCATGTATCTGACAGGGTATTGTTCCTTGGCTGTATGGGTTCTTATAAGATTGTATTCATTAGATGTGTCTTTTAGTTGGTTCCTAACTTATCTTATAGTAGAACTCATGTATATATACTACACATGATACATCAACAAGACCTACTGGGTTTTCCTCCATATTTCCGTTTTTTAACTTTCAGGATGTTAAGAAAGAATGTCCAAAATTGCTGCAACCTTTTCATTTATAGGCATAACCACAGGGTCATGGAAGAAGGAAAAGAGAAGGCACAAAACAAATTGAGAATCAAGGAAAGGATTTTAGTGTCAGAAAAGAAAAGCAAACAGGCGTAAAACTACTATCAATTGTTTATCCATGCAACTAGAAGTTCAAACATATAAATCCATAATCCACCTGGTGCAGTTCCATCAATTCCTGGAGACAGTTGCTAAGAAGCACCTTCTTTATGCAGGATTTCCCTGTAAAGAAAAACTAACTGTCAACTACTCTGAAATGCCAGTACAAAGGAAAGTCGAAATTCTTAAAAAAATAAAAGGAAAACCAGGCGAGAAGAGGTAACAATTAGGCCATTTAGATCTTAATTCACCGATCCCCTTCCATTCACAGTGACTAGAATTCCATACATCAAACTATCTTTTAAAGGACAGATCGGTATATGTGTCAGTTTCCATTTCAAGTCCCAAAAGCTTATGAAATTCACTCTTCAAACATTTAGGTAATAAATATTATCTTCAACCTTTCAAGATATTTGCAGACATTTATTATCAGCCTAGGTCATCAGCAAAATAAAAACATCTAATGTAGAATAACTAAAAAATTTGAAACCCCATCCTCACTAAAGTTTAATTTCAAGTATTTTTCTAGCTAGTTAAGGGGAGACCAAGAAGCACAGATATCAAAAAGTTGAGTCATACCCTGTATTCTAATAAAACACTTAAAGGGAGCGTACAGGTTATGGTAATGAGCAAACATATGTAATTACTGCAACAATCAAATAACAAGAATGGTTGCATAAATGAAGGAGAAATAAAATATCAGTGCTGAATAACTGGAAAAGGAAAAACACTGCTGTAATGAAAGAGGGTAGCCATGCAAACCTCGCCTATGAGGATCACAGAAGAAAAAGAATTTGTGAGCAGCTATGCGACAATACATTTGAATGAATGCAACAGGCATATCCCGTAGTTGCGCTAAATTAGGGATAAGACCTCGTATATAAGCCTCCATTTCCTGAAAGAGGACAAAGCAATCCTTGTTTTATACAGAAGAATGTAAGAGTGAATTGCCATAAATAAGCATTCATAAAGATCTAATAGTAGGAGGACCAGATAGCGAAATGTGAGTGTTAAACTAAATGCATAAAGCCATACATGAGGCTGAAGAAATCCATCAGAGTCCTCGTCAAGCTCACTCATATCAATTCTGGCCTGTGTAAGTGAAACCTGAACAACAATAAACAGTAATCAACACTCGCAAAGATTAACTTCAACAAATAGCTCAAACAATAAATGTGTAAATTCCGATACTTTAGAATTGTGAATAAAAGCATGGGACCAAAAAGCTGTACTCACAGTGCGCATCACATACAGGTAAAAGGGCAAAATGGCAATTCTTCCAGATTCATCCTTTTCAAACTTCATGAAATTAGATGGGCTGAAAAAGCGCCGACATTTGGGGCCTATTTGCTCTGTACATACTGAGGCTATGTGACAAAAATCTTCATAATTCATCTACAACATGATAATCCCAAAGATAAATTAGGTTAAAGTGATAAAAATATTAGGCCATGGAACAAAACATTGTGGAATAAATCTAGCTTAACAAATGCATCTACCAAAAACAAATACCAAGACATCACGTTATAAGCAACGCTTAGCATAACTTCCCAGTATCTGATAATGTTAAGCTAGGACATTCTTAAATGAAAACAAATGCAGATTTAGTAACTGAAATATAGAATTCTGCCAAACATATTAACAACATATGGTGTAATGCCGAAACAGATTGGCAAAGCAAATCTTCCAAACCTTTTCTGCACCAGTGGCATCATCAATCACACAATTTTCTCTTAAGCAAACCCACATTGCATCCAGATCATCAGCATTTAGTAAAAGATCTGATTGTTTCTGCAATAATCAAATGGATAATGTTACCAACGAAGCCAGCAAGTATATCCCCAGCCAACCAAAAAGTAACAAGTTTAGCAAGCAGAAGTGGAAACACAGTACCTTCAAAAAACGATATTTTGCCAGCCTTTGAACCCTATGACTAATTGATCCTTCTTCAGGTTTCTAAGCAAAGAAAAAATGAAAACAGATAAAAGAAAATCAGCAAATGATAAGGGAAAACACAAAAATACCATCACAATAAACAACTCAAAATCTAGCATTGAATCAACACAATTCCTCCATTCCATAAAATAAGCAAAACCCAGAATTTGTCCACAAACAAACGAACACACTGAAATCAAAGTTGTAAAGTACCATCCATGTATCCTAGTAAGAAAACAGTTTAACATCAAGCAAAAGAATCCACCAACATGCCTTCTTGTAGAAACTTGGTATCGTACCACCTTCAGCACTCTTTTGCTGCTTCTCTTTGAAAATATCTAGCAATATTCTCTTCGTCTCGAGCTCTACATAATAAAACCCAATTTTAGATTCTAATTTTAGAAATGCCTAAAATATATCTGTACAAAAAAATATAACTAATTATCCTTAATCTCTCTGCATCAAAGCAAAGCATTAATCATGCAAACACTGAGAACTCTAATACAAAATTAAGTTAACAGTTCACATTGATTGTATATTTAGGGCTACAGCTCTAATTTTGCTACAATTCCAAAAACACACAATTAAAATAAAAATCATCTAAGGCAAGGAGAAACGGACCCATGAGGGCTTCAGATCCGAGCCCGGCACCGGATCCGATGAACCGCCGGAGATTACGGACCCAAAGCATTGACGTAGCCGGCGGGATCTTCCTCTGCGCGGCCTCGTGGCTCTCGCCATCGCTGGATCCACTGTACATAGCCAAACTACAGTTATCAAGTTGTCTGAGTTGACTCGGGAGAGTTTGGAGTTCGTTTCCGCGAGTTAAAACCCTAGAATTACGTGCATTACTAATTCAGAAGGCAAAAACCGTAGCGCTCTCTCTCCCTGTGGTTTTTTGATTTATTAGTTTCTTCTGTTAGATTTTGAGTTACGGGAAAAGGGAGTTTTTCAATTTTCATTTTGGTATATCGAATTTGACCGCCACCATCTGTGAATCTCAAAAGTTACCTGTAAGTTTTTGAAATGTCAATTAACTCCATAATTTACTCAAAATTTTAGTTGTTGAATAAATTGAGAATTTAGTCGAGCCTTTGTACTGGCTTTGAAAATGTGTTTCTTTTGAATAAAATATTTTATAAGAAAATTATTAAATGTTTTATAATTAATATTTAAATTTATTTTATTTATTGAAAAATATTTTTATCTTATAAAATTTTATAAATTATTTTATAAACAGTAATTCACACAATATCATCTAATAAATTTGCATAATCATCATCATCTCTATTGTTAACGTCACCACATCATCATCATCACTCTTCGACCATTTATTTTGTAAGTAAGATATATATTTGCACTATTATTGTCATTATATCATTGCTCTAGACTTTAAAAATAGAACAGATAAGTTTATTTTTGAAATTTATTTGTGAGGTGATCAACTTTTGTTTTTGACATTGGCTCGAGCAATATTTATCATTGAACTTTTTTGCGACTCTTTTCCCCTTCGTGGAAAGTTATTTTCTTTTGATTTTTATTATGGGACTTTATCTCTTGTTTTATATCATTTACTTTAAGAGATAACTTATTGTTCTTTTTTATCCTTAACATTAAAATAAGGTCTTCAGGTCTCATTTTTGTGCGTTTTTACTTAGGGTATTTCTTGAAATCTTTCCAAAATGATGATAATTTTTTAATGATTGCATCTATTTGAAATTATTCACCTTGAGACTTACCTTTAGCATGAATATCATGCAAAACAAGTTAAAACTCTTTAACTTGATTTATCATTGTTCTTGAGTTGACCATCTTGAAATCTATTTTTTTATTATGATTTTCTTTATTTTAGCATCTTTGGCCTTATACTTTTTGTCCAAAGCTTCCCACAATGCTTAACACTCTTGATTAAACTATACACATCATATAATATATTGCCAAATTCATTCCAGATGTAGTTCATACACACTAAATTATTGTGATTCAAAGCATCCACAATTGTCATAGTACTGGTATTAAATTCATCATCCAGCAATTTTGGCACCTCTCCAATTAAGAATTTTGCCAAGTTCAAGGAGATCAGATAAAATAACATCTTTTGTTGTCATATCTTGAAATTCAGTTCATTGAACTTTTTAGGTTTTTCATCATACACCATAGAAAGTGATGGTGGAATATTCATTGCTAAAGTAGTACTTATCGAAGCAACATTAGTTAGGACAACTAAATCTTAAGTATAAGACATGATAAAATGTATAAAATAATGAACAAATATATTTATAAATA
>Ga0307510_10010699_pt1 | contig 10906 bp, 10 predicted proteins | sample 12_EM_MG_FD_207224 | JGI IMG/M metagenome (GOLD analysis project Ga0307510, IMG submission 207224) | Populus trichocarpa ectomycorrhiza microbial communities from riparian zone in the Pacific Northwest, United States - 12_EM | ecosystem: Host-associated > Plants > Roots > Unclassified | place... | reverse complement strand
AGACAGCCGGGGAACCTGCTCTTCGAGAGGAGGAGTGATAGAGGGCGTCGGAGCTGGATTGATACCAGTGGTTAATTTCAACAGAAGCGGTGAAGAGGAAAGCACCTGCCGCTCACGGCCGTACGTTGTATCCAGAGTGATGCATTTTTGCTTAGAGTTCCTTTTTTAGGCGGTCACAGGACGGGGCAGAGCCGCTGGTGCCTATGAGAGGAGAACTCGGGATCGAATTGCGATGGTACAGAACTATCTCCACGGTGGCAATCATCGGTGAGAAATGGGAAGGGAAGGGTCGTCAGATGGGTCGTCAGATGGGTCGAGGGATGCAATATCAGAACTAGCTGCTGGCCCATGCCATGGGGAGAATTCCATGTCGCTCGATTCCTGTGGATGCCCAAAGCGCTGGCGCGGTAAACTTGGTTACAGGGACCCTTATCGGTCTGTAGGGCATGCCTTGTCGCTTAGTGTGCGGGAAGGGAGGAAAGGGGAAGGTGGGCAATGGAAGAGAGCGCAGGGCTGGGTGGGCTATTGTTGAGGATCAGCAGGCTACGGCTATGCTTCCGTCGCGCTCTGGCGGTCGGGTCTTGAGTGAGAGGTTACACTTAAAAGGCGTTACACGAGCGGTGAGGAATAAGGTGGGGGTTGAGGAAGTGGAGAGCGGCTGATATTAGGGCGGCTCTCCCGATTCTATGCGTTCGAGGTAATATTTAAAAGGTCGTTTAGAGCCCCTTCTTCTGTCTCCGCGGGATTTGGAGGATATTATTCACCACAAGCATCTTTGGAATGGGGGAAGTGCGATCGGGGGTCTCAAAGGCCTGAAGGAGAGCCATTGGAGCTAGACTTAGGGTGAGAGATTGCTTGAAGATTAATGGGCTAATGGGTTGGTGGATTGATGGATTGATGGGTTGATGGGTTAATGGATTGATGGATTGATGGGTTCATGGGTTCATGGGTTCATGGGTTCATGGGTTCATGGGTTCATGGGTTCATGGGTTGATGAGTCGATGGGTTGATGGATTGATGGATTGGTCGACTGGTGGACTGGCGGGCTGGCGGGCTGGTAGGTTGATGGGCTGGTGGACTGGTGGACTGGTGGACTGGTGGACTGGTGGACTGGACTGGTGGATTTGCGGACTGGCGGATTTGCGGACTGGCGGATTTGCGGACTGGTGGACCGGTGGACTGGCGGATTGGTAGATTCATGGACGTGGAGGGGAGGGGTCTGTGTCGGTGGATTGGATGGATGGATGGACACATGCAATGGTTGAAGAGTGACGGGAGACCAGAGGACTTCTCGGGCTACGAATATATGGATGGAGGACTGGAAGGACAATGGGTTACCAATGAAAAATAGGGAACCGTGGAAGCCCAGGATCCATCGAGTGGAGTTTGCCTCAGCAATCCGAGGGATATATCGATGGGGCATGGCGGACTCTCTAGATGGAGGAGAAGCTAGCGGAAGAATTGTTGATGGAGACGTGGTGGCAACGTTTGCCCTGCGTATTGGACTTGAGAGGTGATGAACCTGAGTTCCTCCTACGAGGCGCCGCGTGAGCCGCCACAAGGCCAACTACCTTAATAAGCTACCACTATCCTTATCTACCGGGTATGATTTTGACCTTGACCCCTTAGATTGCCTATTTTTAGTTCTACCGGGAACATCGAGGCCAACTACTCATTCTGGAGCCATACAGTTGCACACAGCTATCATGGATGGCAAAAATCCGGAGAATCCGTCCGGCTGGTACGGCAGGCAATCTAGAGCCACAGGTCAGGGTTTGGTACAAAAGAGTTTGGAACTCGGAGGTCCGGCGAGGTATCCGGATTATCGAGATCTGGGATGGGGGTGTGACTATAAACACTAAATTTCTAGATAACACCGCGATGCTTTCGCTATAACCTCCACAAAATGTAGGGAACCCAACCGCGCCTAGATGAAAAATACTTCCCATTCCTTCAGCTCCTAGCACCCACTCTTAGGATAGCCGTAAGAGGGACCTCGGTTCGGAACAGTGTAGGTGAGCCCTATTGTGCATGTGTATGCTGGGGAGGTGGTTATGGATACTGTACCGGCAGTCTTGCGGGGAGACTATGAATACCCTTTTGGTCCCTGGTGATTTCCGTCATGACACGGTCTGGCTACAATATATAATGTCTGCACCGTATGTGCCCGTGGGAAGATCAAGTTGTGAGACACCCCGGAAACGCCGGTAAATACTTGTAGATACGAGATACCGGCGGAACGAAAGAAGACACTAGAGCCTTGAACCGAGTGCTTAGTTCGAAGCACCCGATTGACTCTAAATTTATACCCTGTCTCTTCGGCTACTAAAGCTTTTCACAGCCGCAGAGTTCGCGGCTATTTCATTGGTTGAATCCCACAGGTTCTTGCTCTCTTGGCTCGCAATTTAATTTTGCCACGAGTAGGTGGAAAAATGACCTAGTTTATACTATTAGTTCATTTTAACTTGCGTGAGATAAAGCCTCCCGAATCGGTCTTCAACAGTACGGGGCCCATATTCTACTGTTGGAATTTTCTCTCCGTATGCTTGATATCGTTTAACCTTATTCTTTCTTGTTAGTCCTTTCATGAAACGCTCTACTGCACCTTCCTTCGTCTCATTTGAAACTTTATCTCCTTGCATCTGAATGTTTCTTTTGTGTTTCCGTGAGAGAAAATTTTCTTCCTCTGTGTGGGTGGTAATCGAGTTTTCATCCACACTGGCATGGCATTAGAGAAGGCGGATCCTATGATAAAGGACCCGATCATCTAGCTAGAAATGTATGCGAATTTGAACGTCTATCAAGTACCCTAGCGAACTGCCAAATTCTGATCCATCTCTCCACCGATTACTTTACACATTCTACTCCCTTTACTCGGCCTGAATTTTTACATCCACCAAATCAGTGGGATAGGGAGATACGGTAGTGGGAAGCGCGCTCTCTGGGCTCCAAGGAAAGTCTCACTCCCAGTCACAAACTCCCCAGTAACCCTTAACACCAAGCTAGTAGATTCCCTACAAGCCTAGATAAACCTCTAAATATTCTACTTTCGACACCTTTTTTCTCCCTAGAAAAAAACAGCACGCAGGGTTAGGTTTTTATTTCCAAGCACGTGAAAGGCCCCCAAATGTAGTAATGCATGCCCGGATCGGCTCGAGTAACTCGAACCTCCCCTCCACCAAGAACGGTTCCTGGGGAAAACGGAATCTCCCTAGGGCAGAAACAGATCGCGGAAGTCGTTCATTGGTCCGGAGGTTTTTTTTTTTTCCACTCAAAGCGGAGGGAGGGAAACCCTGGCGAAAAAAGGAGATGCGCGCCGGTGGCAGTTTCTGCAGGGATGTGATATGTTGAAGAGTTGGATGGGGCGAGCGGGGTGGGGGTGCTCGTGATGGCTGTGCGGGGCGGGTAGGATCGGGGGTGACCTTAGGGCTTTGAGGAAAATTATATGTGGAAGGGATGAGATGGAGGACGGGAGGAAAACGGTCAATCATATAGAAGTAGGACAGGAGTGCGAGAGAGCCGTTGTTTTGAAGGATTATCGTGGAGTTTGGTATGGTCGCGGGGTAACCCACGGTTGCACGAACTAATTCGAGCGATTACCGGTATCCGAGTACATTCGTACTTGTGGATATGTCAGGCCCTGTTTTGCACTGTAAAATACTCGCTCGGCATTTCTTAAAAATAGAGTATGCCTTGGTATAAAAACACAATATTTTCAGAAATCTGGTGTTTGGCACGTCCAAGCATTTTTTACAGCTGGTGGGTGGACTACCCTTCTGAGTTTAACTAAGTTACCCGTCAAGTTTGACCTTACGACCGATCTTTCTGGTAAAGGTATGAAAAATATGCGACCTGCCTGATGAAGACCCCCGCCGAGCATCTTTAACTCGAAGTTAAAAACATTGTATTTCTTCCTTTTGTCTTGTCAGGCCTTGAGCTTGTTTTTGGAAAAATATTTATCCTAGCAGTGATGTATGTACTGTATGTTAAGTAGGTAATTGCTCTCAATCTAATCTACTGAAGCATAGACGTCCAACCCCTCTGACGATCATTTTCGACAAAAGAAGCACCTCTCTTTGATTACCTTAATCCCTGAAACCAACTACTCGACTGACATGTCCAGGCATAGGTACTGTAAAATAGACTCTTGGATAGAATCAGGTGCATGCCAATTAAATATCTGGTGCTAAGGATTACGGGGCTCTAAAGCAGGTGCTGGTACTGTACAGCACAGTACTCGAGTACCGCAGTCACCGCGCTATTGATTGGTGGTTCGCTTAGTGCGGGTGTATGGTACCGGCTTCCTCTCTCCGATCCCCTGCAGGCTGTTCCTGCATGGGCTTGGCCTCGCTACCCAGGTAAAACTGGGGGGATCGCGTATCCTCCGCAAAAATCGAGATCCATACTAAGGGCAGCCGAGCTAACCGAGGGCAAGGCCATCCTCCTTCGGGCGAATCTATCTTTCACTAGGGGTGCGAGTCAGACTGTTCCAAAAGGCTATGATACTACCCCTTCCCTTATCGGGCTAATGACAATAGTACTTTCCTAGCCAAAATTTGGCGAGGGGTTACCGGTAGGGAGGAACAGCGCTAGGGCTACCGCGGGGGTTCGATTTCTGGACACTAGTGATCTCCAGGCTCAAGTAGGGGAACGTATGATACATGCATACACAGACGAGATTCCAATACATTGAGTTCCGCATTATGACTACCGCCCCTATCTAAATTTACTCTGGTCTTGATTCCTCCGCCCAGTATCCCCTGGTGTTCTTACCAGTTGGGACTGTCAGCCGTCAACATGGGGTGTCCAGTCCCTAAAAAACAGCCTTTTGCCAGTGTCCGCAGCGCAGTGTCCCAAGCGTACTACCCTATCAGCTGTTCATCGGAGGTCTTTCCATGTACCTATGCCCCGATTTTTCTTCTCACGTTCTGTTCCTCAGGATGCTATTGATTATTTGACCCTTATGTGAGATATCGGAATTCAAGTTTTATTAAAGCCCTGTTACGCGTGCACCATTTTAGAAATACCATTATAGTTCTTGAAATAGCTTATGAGATAAAATAAAAACACAATGGTATTTCTGAGGATGGATGTATTTAGTAGTCCTGGCATTATTACACAATATTTTCCCACCTCCTTCTCAACCCCAGAGGATCGCAACATCACAACCTAAACAAGGAGCTGTATATGTTTACGTATGTCAATGTATGTCTAACGCTCTAGTACGTGATAGCCCATATATTATAGCCGATAAACTGTGTGTATCCCTAGCAGTCAGGATAGGATCTCCGAACCTCAATACCTGCAATTTTCCTTCAATAAGGATGACGTTCGCCTACTGTCAAGGACTTATTGCCTTAGGCAAGGATGCTTCCATGGTCCGGTCAATAGTTTTGGCTCCCTAAGAGTACCTCTAGGCTCGTCCTAGGCTTTCCCTATAGCTTACTTTGTAACGGCGGAAGCTTTATTAAGTTATCTAAGTTCCTAGAATGTTAAGGCTCTTCTCTTTAGCCCCCCCTCCTGATTTCCCGGGCACACCCTCTCTCAAATATTCTTCTCTGTATTGAGGAGCCCGTGCAGCAAGAGACCTTTTGAATTGCGCAAAACTGCTGGGGCTGACTACCAGAGTGCAATAACCCTATATCCACCAAAATCCTCTCGGAAATACGAAAATCCTATTTATACCCCGTTAGTTTCATCAAAGGAACCCCTCCCCCCGCCCAGTGGCGTACACTATGCATCCGCCTTTGGCATCATTGAGATTATAGCTAGTAGGTAGAGGAGGAAGGTTGCGACATCAGCCAAAAAGGCTATATGGGTAATACACTTCTCAGGTGGGGTTTTTTTTGGATGGGTACCCGGAAGTGGTTAAAAGTCATCAAAGTAGCCTTCGACCTAATTTACCGAGCTAGTCTATGTTAACTTCGTCTTACTCTAGTATTTCGAGTGCCGCGATGCCGGAGTGATAGAGCTGTTACAGCGCCCAGAACCTGCTATCCCTAACATGGCCCCGGGCGAGGGTGCATTCCCTCGCCTCTCAAATATGGGTAACCTATGTGTCATTTCCCCATATACCGCAACAGGTTATAAAAATGTCTGCCGCGGTCATCGTCTCCCTCCTCTCATCTCCCCCAGCCCCCCGCAATCCAAACTACCGCCCTAACGTGATCGCCATCCCCCCAAAGCAACCTCATCACACAAACTCAGTTTAAATATTTTTCTTTAAGGGAATCGAGCTTGACAGGAATGTGCATATCTATCCCATACGCTCTCAAACCTCGATAAGGATTTTCTTATGCAGTCGAGCTAGGGTTCCTCTGCTTCTATTTGTAATGCAGAGTTTAGGGTTATCAGGGGCTGTTCTAATTCTATTGGGATAAATCGGTGTAGCTCGATATTTCCATCGAATTTACTTTCCTTCTGTTTTCCGATTGAAAATCTTCTTCCACAATCGCTCACCCGCTTTCCACAACCCTTTCTGGGATGCGGGCTTGAGGACTGTTTAGCAACAAAGAAAAAATTCAAAGTGGAAGTATTCCTGGCGACAGCGAAAAGCGACCCAAAGCACTTTTCGCTGTTCGGACACAGTTTAATGAGGATCATAGTTACATGTTACTGCCTTCTGGGTGTGATCTTGGAAGTGAGATTTGGAGGCTGATCGCGCTCCTTGGTCTTGCTCATCAAGGAAAGTCAATAAATAAGATGTCTTTTAACAATGGGATTAGCTTCGATTCTAGGAATAATATAAACTCGAAAAACTGGTCACGTAGCCAACCCCCCATATATGGGCTTAGATGCAGGCCACCTATATCACGTACGGCCCCGGAGAGCCGGCCTAGAGTGCGCTGGTATATTTCCCCCGGCTTTTGTGGAAAGTCCATTTGTTTTAACAGCTGGAATTGAGAAGGAACAAACTATGTAGGAGGGGATAGGAAACCAAAATTTCGTTGCCTCGTCCTTTATAAGTCAGTTAGGTTCGCCATGAGAAGGGGGCCTGGATAGGACAGGTTCCCTTCCTGCGTTTTGTCCCCACTACTTGTAGTCCGGTATCAAGTCAGTCCCGGAGATCAAAGGAATTTAAGCTTTAGCAAAAGATCAAACCTCCGAGAAAAACAGCACTCGTGATACACCAGGGTGTGCCAAGCGTAGCCGTAAACTACTTTTCCCTCATGTTCCCGGAAGAAGCACTTCCAGAAGACCAAGTTTCCTTCATTGTGGAGGACTAAAACCATGTATTATCACTCGTTCGTAAAGTAAAGTACGCCCCGAGGGGTAGCAGATGAAATCATGAGGGAGTGCCTTTTTAAGGCGAAAACTTGTCTATTATCCATAGGCCCTAGTATCGTAGTTCCTGATAAAACAACGGGGATGAAATATCCGCAATAAATAGCCTTTGATGCAGCTGTTGGAAAATTATTTGCGAGACACAACTCTTGGAACTTAAGCAAACCCTGAATTACGAAATCTGTAGCAGATGCTAGTTATTGCACGTTTTGATGCCGAATCCACTACGTGCTGCATTGCTCCCCATGCGTTTCGGCTTCCAGCACCGGTGGCCGGGTAGTAAATTTGAATATTATAAATGTTCGCAAGTTTGCCACTTTTATTTACTACTGTAACTCTACATCCCCTTCAGGGATAACCGGTCGAGGAGCTTCCCGGCCCCAACTGTCCCGCCCTCTTTGGCATCTCTCTTCGAATATGCTATCTAGAGTGCGAGTGAGATTCGATGAACGGGATGTCTCCCCAAGGGCTCTATATTGCCCTGATGATCTCCTATCGAACCACTAGGTGCCCTAGAGAATCGAAAGAAATATGTAGAAACCTTTAGAGGAAACGGTAATAGGAATTAACGGACTGTTTACCTCCTTGGAACTAGTGATTTTAGTCTGTTATTTGGGACCTTCTTTCAGGAAACATCTGCGGATCACCCAAGGGAACATCACTGATGGCAATCATTATTGCGTAATTGTTTTCCCCAATCTCATATTAGGAGCACACCAGTAGGGTTACGAACTGGCTCAAGTGTCGCGGGGGTTATAATCATGATTCACCATCTATCACTATAGCATCCTGCTGTAGACTAGTGTATGAAGACCGTAGCCGACACAGAGCTTCTTTCATTGTGAACGTTATTTTAGGATAGAAATGTAACCTCATAGCTGAAAGAGGGAAAGATATTTGTTTTGTTCCTTCAGTATTATATCTGCTATCTAAATAAACCGTAGTAGTTAATTCTGATGAATACGGCCCATATCACTAGACAGGAGCATTTTATGCCAGAAGGATGCTTGTTGCATGCGTCCCTACTTTTCTAACTTCACCTTTCTACACAAAACTGATCACGGAGACCTCTTGGAACGATCCTGAGGAGATGGTAAGAAACCGAGTATGATTTGGTGATTCTAATATCTTAAATCCCGACCAGGCGATAAATCATCTTCCCAAGCACAAGCAGAAACGGAGTCTGAAAAGGGCGAGAGGGAGTGCCTCGGACCTTCCTCTCTAGATGCTCAAGAGATAATTAGAATTAGAGGAGTTGGGTGAGTCAAATCGTGTGATAATCCGTGACCATCTCGCCACCGATGACGATTCTCCTCTGGCAAAATGATCCCAGAGTGGATGTAAGCCCCCCCGAAGTCGTCTTTCTCACTTGCTCCGAGACCCGCGCGGTCAAGATGCTTCGCAATTCTCACCGAAGTGAGTGATAGAGGATGAATCTAACACGAAAAAAGAAGGGGGGAAAAGAAAAAGGTCAGGCATGTCCTGTGCCACGCAAAATGACGTAATTCTATGGGACCCGTGCGGGGCTTCTAACTAACTAACTCGCTGCAACTCAGCTGTTGCTCTCATGGAAGAGAAGAGACCCTCCTCCCATTCCCCCTTACTTCAGTTCCGGCAGATACAATGACAGGGGCCCATCAACCGGGGCAGACGAGACTGTGCTTCTCTCAAAGAATTGTTCCATGGTACTTGCCGGAATTTTTTATCGTTCCCAAGTTCAAGGGAAGAAATTGCAATTTACCTGGGTTGTCCCCAGGCAAAGCATCGTCGAAACATCTTCCAACTCCAGGGCCCGGGGTACATCACGCGTGAACTGGATACCGAATATCGTGGACCGTGCCCACCTGTCGTCCGACTCGCTGGGCGATGATCTAGTGATTTGGATAAAGTTTTCGCCGTGCCGTGATTGCTTTTTCAATGTTACCGTTCCTTTTGCCATCTATCCCCCCCCTCCCCGCCCCGCCCCCTTTTGTCTTGCTTATTTTATAACAGATGGATGGGATGCATGTGCAAAGTACTGTGCGGTAATTCACGGTTGTTAGGAACGGATGAAAGAAAAAGGACAGATGAGAGATGCATGAGAGATGAGCGATGTGAGACATGTGGTTTCTCCCCTTACCTCGCGCTCTCTCCTTAGAGTGGACGAAGGAAGGGGAGAGGGAGTGGATCCCTGCTCCGGTTGGCGGGCATCTGCGAGAGTGGAATTTTAGAAGCAATCCAATCATTGGGATTAGTGAGGTAGGGTGCGGATGTTCCGGTACGAAGTACCGGGACGGGGATTGTTTCGCTAGCTGGCTATCCCTGTTTTGTACGAAGAACACGTCTCCGGGGTACTTTTATTGGAATACCGTGCTGAAAAGTTACAAGTAACAAGTACCAGGGCCAATGTTTTCGTAAAAGACAAGGGTGGTCAACAAGCAAAATAATCCCGAAAAAGTCAGTCAGTCCTGGTACTGTACTTGTGCTCCAGTATAATAAAGTGCCTTCCCCAATAAGAAAAGCGTCAAGTAAAGCAAAGCCTAAGGCATTACTGACTACTTCCCCACTTGGTCTAGTTCAAAAAGTAAGAGGCTCAACGATTGTTCTAACCTCCTTGCTTTTTCTAAAGAGGTCAAGAAAAAAAAGAAGGCGGCAAAAAAAAGCAAATATATTATTAGTTGCAAGGAAAGAAGTTAGCCCGGATTAAGCTAGCCTTAGTAAGAGCTGCCTAAGACATAACAACCAACAAGGTAAGAAAATGTTAAGAGGGGGGTGCGGCTGTTGTGAGCGTACCGTACTGCCTCCGTCCAATCCGGTCCCACTAATCCCTGCATTTCTTTCCCGCAGAAAGACATGTGGGCGCACGGACCAACCAACGACCTTGTGTTGTTTCTACTTCGAATTACAAGTATCCAGCAAGAAGTACCTGAACACAGGGATTAAAATTTGTATGGGTCATCGTCTGTGCGGGTTCAGGTCACCATACAAAATTCCGGCGCACAGACAATCTTCCATACAAATTTTTAATCCCTGTGTTCAGGTACTTCATGGGGGGGACTTGTACATTGTGTTGGGTGGATCCCGGCATACATGTCAGGTGTACTAACAACACAGGCTAAAAGAAGGAGGGCCCTATTCAGAGGTACTCGTATCAGGCAAAAGGCACTCGACAATAGGGGTCGTGAATTTTTGTGGGCGCTCAGATACACAGGGATTCTTCGCCATACATTCTATGAACCCTTGTTATCGGGCACAGTACTTCTTGCCTGCAACGAGCACAGTATGATACCCTGACCATACCCGTTGAGAGGAGGATGAAGGGAGGAGTAGGGCCAAAAAAAAAACAAAGTAGGAAAAAAGAAAAAGAAAGGAAAAAACTGTTGGAATAACCTGCCTTCAGTTGACGGCGTAGCCAACGTAGATAATACCAAAATTTAGATATAGATATGGTGGGAATTCTGAGGAACCAGAGCCTGAGACTAGCGGGAAATTGGGAGAGTTTTGTACTTTGTGTCGTTCCATTGGACCTGGGAAGTGTGTCTGATTGCGTTTGATGTAGTGCACCCTCTTCTTTTCCTCATCGCTCTCATACTGTACTCAGTCAACCACCATCAACTCCCCGAATATGATACTGGGGATTTCG
>Ga0307510_10010698_pt1 | contig 10906 bp, 5 predicted proteins | sample 12_EM_MG_FD_207224 | JGI IMG/M metagenome (GOLD analysis project Ga0307510, IMG submission 207224) | Populus trichocarpa ectomycorrhiza microbial communities from riparian zone in the Pacific Northwest, United States - 12_EM | ecosystem: Host-associated > Plants > Roots > Unclassified | place... | reverse complement strand
TAACTATGTACTTGACTTATATCATATATGGGTTGTCAATTGAAGTTTAGAATAAAAACTTGTTATTTAGGCAGCAACAATATAATTTATGCGAAAAATACAAGAAATATTAAATGAAGAGGTCAAAACTATAATTAAACATAAAATCAGCCTACAAGAGGCTGTTTCCAGCAGCAATGGATTTTTTTGGAGAGAGAGGGAGCATCCCTCCTTCATTTTTTCAAAATTTCCTTAGGAAATTCACTAAAATGGAGAGATTAAGTGAAATGATGGAAGAAAAGAGTGAAAGGAAGGATCTATTGGCAAGGGTTTATAAGAAATAAGAGAGAGAAAGTGGCAGCTAGAGAGAGAAACAAGAATTTGAAGAGGGAGAAGAAGAAGAAGGTTGGAAACCTTGGAATTATTGTTCAAGCATGATGGCTGTGGTTCTGCCTTTTCCCTTTGGTTTTGTTGTTCCTCTTTCATGTATCCTTGCTTCGATGCGAGCTTGGGCGTCTTTTTGTTGTTCTTCACAGGTTTAGTCTCTTCGTTGCCACCCTTCTTTCTTGAAATTATTTACTACAGTTTCCAGCACTTGCAAAAAACTTAAACAATGATAGCCTTTTCAGCTGGCAGTTGAGGTCCTTTTTGCTGGTCATGACTATGCCTCTTTCTCCACTGTTTTCTTGCCAGCTCTAAGAACAAGTTAGTTTGTGCTTTTTTTTTTCTTTTTGTTAGCTATGAGATGGTTTTGCACCTTTTTTTTCCTCAACATGTTTTTTTTCTGCTTTGTAGCTTCTTAGGTTGAAAGAAAAACTCGTTTTTTTAAGCTTTCAATGCATCTTTCGAATCCTTTTTTCGGCATTGCTAATCGTGCATGTTGTTTTTGGCTTTTTAACCCATCGCCTTTTCGTTCGTCAAAACAAAACCTTTTAAGGGTTCTTGAACAACACTTCGGCATTTTTGCATACCTTCGATACCTTTTTTGCTTTGTGTACACGTAAACATGCCTACTTATTGTTCAAGCATGCGATGTTCTTCTCTGTTTTATGATTTTTTGTGTTGATACACTGTTTCTGGTGGTGTGCAGACATATTAGTGAATTTCTGACCAGCATTCTTACAGAAAAGGATCAACGTAGGCAAGGTTGGGTGGTTAGTGTTCCTGCAAAAGAAAAAGGTCGTGAGAAGCTACGTGGGAAGTGCAAGGAATGGATTTAGAAAGTTCTTACTGTTTGCATTTTTACATGGAAGACGACTGTCATGTTTTTGCTCATGCATCGCGAACCATTTGCGAGATTGGAATTGATGGACGATCGACAAAAAATGCCCATGGAGGAGGCAGGCACCTTTCCTATTTGATTTTGATTGTTCATATGCTTCTTGCTTGGAGATACTGATTTGTTTTCCCTTGTTAATCTCTTGCAGGTTGCTTTGAGTTTTGAAGCCACTAGTTCACCTAACCTTGAGTGGGACTCCTAGTTAAAAAACCAAAAGATACAGCCATGAAAATGAACTAGGAGAGACAGGTATGACAAGAGTTTTTATCAAGTCAAGATTGACATCAACATTAGAACCAAATAATCAATCCAAATAATTATGTTTATTCGGGCACCGGAAGAAAGCAGAGTGTGGACATGGATGTTCAAATACTAAAAGATTTTTTTTTTAATTAATACTTTTTAAAAAAATTTCAATAACTTTTACATTGAATTGATAAATAATTAAACTTTATCATTTGTTATTATTTATTTTTTACAAGGTTATCTTAGTCTCACGAGTTTTATCAGCTAATTAACCTAAGCAGCCAGGTCATTTATTGTCTTTTTTTTAAAAAAAATAAATTTTATTATTTAACAATGAGTTTATTAGGAATTGAGTTTTATAATTTATTTAATTTGCTTTTTATGAGATTATCACAGTCTCATTATCTAGGTCATGGACTTAGTAGATTAACCCGGGCTGGCTCATGTTATTTTTTTTGTCTATTTTTTTTGAGGTTATTCTGGTCTCATGACTCAAGTTTATTGTGGTTGTTTTTTGTGTTATTTTTTTATTGACTTTTTTTCAATTTATTCTTTCAATATTAGGTTGATTGAGAATTAAATTTTATAATTTATTTTGATTTATTTTCTATAAAATTATCATGGTCTCATAACTCAAGTTGATTGTGGTTATTTTTTGTGTTATTTTTTATTGAATTTTTTTCAATTTATTCTTTCAATATTAAGTTGATTGGGAATTAAGCTTTTTATTTTAATTTACTTTCTATGAAGTTATCCTGGTCTCATGACCTGAGTCGTGGATTTGACAGGTTTACTCAAGTTGACTTGAGTTTTTTTTTTTAATTTCATCATTGGATTGATTGGAAACTGAGTTTTATAATTTGTTTTGATTTGCTTTATACAGGGTTATCATGGTCTCATGACCCAGGTTACGGATTTGAAAAGTTAACTTAAATTGAGTCAAATCGATCTAATATGTTGTCATCTCAATATTTAAAAAAATGATGTCATCTTGAAATGTTTTAGGTCAAATTATATTTTTGTCAGTTATCCAGATTGTCTTTGGACTAGTCAAGTCGATCGAGCTATATCGAGTCAACTTCTTCACAATTATTTTTTTCTACTAGAAAAATATTAGCTATGCTTGGATGTTTTTCTTATATTAAAAAAATTATCTGACATGTAATGTTGCACAAACCAATAATCTAGTTAATTTACTATGTGTGCAAGTGACTGAATAATTGTATAAATCTATATTTTTTTTACTTATTTAATTATTTATACATAATTAATGATTTGACTATATTATCATAATTTTATTTGTGTTATCAAGTTGTTATAATTGTTTGAACAAAAATATTAAACAATTTCGTACTCATAAAATACTTAACTTAAATGTGATATAATTTTTATAGTGTTTAATTATTATTTTTTTCAATTTTTCAATTTTTTTATTCATTAAAATTGAATTTAAAAGATTTCTATCTTGAAATTAAATCTAAAGGTAATAAAATGTTATAATTTTAACGTGAATAAGATATTCACATTTGGTACATTTAAGAAAAAATGTTATAATTTTACTATTTAAAATAGATTAGATCACACGAAGTTTTCATACAAGTTAACGTGATGGTTCATACCTAACCTATGATTAGATCACACGAATTGAAATAAAGAGATTTCTCAGTTACTTTGTATTTAGATGGTATTTGACATCTTACTATGCATCGGAGAGTATTCTACCTAATTATGTCCTTCACCAAGTTTTTTTTTTTTTTTAGTTTAACGTGGATGTCCAGGCCAGCTTGCGTGCACCTCGACTAATCCCACGGGTCCTGAAGTTAACGACCATGTAAGCCTCCAGTGACCATCATATGAGCAACCACAGGGCTTGAACCTGAGACCACAGAGGGAGTAAACCTCTTGGTCCCAAGCTCTTACCACTGGGCCACCACCTAGAAGGTTCCTTCACCAAGTTTCTTGATAATGCTAGTATTTGTGCCAACGATTAATTGATTTAAGTAGATGAAGAATAATCATTCAACCCCAATCTCAAGTGCGAGTTATGTCCACTAGCTTTTTAATTAAATATAATGTTGATATTCGATTTATTCTTTCAATGTATATATTATGAATTTTAAGTTCATCGTAAATGCAATTAATTCTTTTTTTTAACATATGCTTAGAATATGAAATGCACAATATTGGACATGAATATGTATATGATGAAACAATATTTTATTAGTATATCTTTATATATAAAAAATTTGGATCAAGAAAAACATATGGATATAAATTTTCTAATTTTTTAAGTGTGTTGGACTAGCATGCACTAGCATAAAACACGCTCGAATTGAGACGCATTGGTTCTGACGCTAGCCAGACCTATTCAAAATTGAGTTTGGCAATGCGTCAGGCCCAAGTATATTAGATCTGACGCTGGCTAGACCCAAGAGATGGGTGAGTCTGGCACCTTGTTGGGTCTAGCGCTAGCTAGGCCTAACCACGACTTTGGCCTAGCAGTGTGTCAGGCCCATGCGTGTTGGGTCTGTCGCTAGCCGGATCCACCCATGACTGGGCCTGGTAGTGCGCTAGGCCTAGGCGCATTGAGTTTGGCACTGGCCAGACCCAAGAGTCTAGCACCTTGTTGGGTCTGGCACTAGCTAGGCCTAACCATGACTTTGGCCTAGCAGTGTGTCAGGTCCATGCGTGTTGCGTCTGCCGCTAGCCGGATCCACCCATGACTGGGCCTGGTAGTGTGCTAGGCCTAGGCGTGTTGAGTTTGGTGCTGGCCAGACTCAAGAGATGATTAGTGTGTTAGGCCCATGCGTGTTGGGTCTGCCGCTAGCCGGATCCACCCATGACTGGGTCTGGTAGTGCGCTAGGCCTAGGCGCGTTGAGTTTGGCGCTGGCCAGACCCAAGAGATGATTAGGTCTAACATCATTAATTATATAAAGTTTTACATAAAATCGTTAAGGAATTATTTCTCAATAAATAGACTTAATTAAACTAGTCTATACTCCATCAACACCATTAGGTGTATTAAAGTTTATCATGGCTCGTCATGTCTTCATTTTATAGCTGGATAAAATGAGTAAAGTATATATCACAATACAACTAAAAAAAATCACAAAGATGAAGTTACACTCCAACCTCTTTTCCCCATAAAATGACAAAACTCATAAGCTATAAATACAACATTAATCTTTTAAGATAAAGGTTCATAATTTTTATTCTCTACTGCATATATATTTTCAGAGCATTTCTCTCTGTAATATTATTGTATTTTCTCTTTCTAAAAAAATACTTACTTAAGAATATGAGAGTCCACACATCTACCGAATATAACTTTTTGCAGTTATTAGCCATAAGTTATTTTGACCTACCAAACACTAAGTACAAGCTATAACCACCTTGGTTAAGGAGAATAGGTAAAATTATTAGGACCAATTGATTAATTGATTATCCAACCCGAAAATCCCTAGACTACTGAATTTTTTAGGAAATTAGTGGCATATAAAATAATTTGATAAAATTTCACATAATTGTATTCAAAGTTATTTTCTCTTATATGTGAAACACGAATATCGCTATATTTATTATTTCTCTTCCCATTACATGTCATTAGCATTTCTATATAGCTATATGAGCCTCATTAAAAATTTTAATTTTCATATTATAATTGAAAGAAAATAAAGCTACAACAACTTCCTTTTAGTAAAAACGTCATTTCTAATGTTGATTGATGCTGAAGCTATCATGCTTGCTATCATATATCTCTTAACGAAGAACATATAGAAAACAGTAAAAATCTAAATCCCAATTACTCTAGATGTAATTCATCATAAATTTTAAATCATGAATTGTCTGATTTGGTTTTAAATGTGGTTGCGGTTGTAGTTTAAAGTATTTTTCGCTTAGAAATGCATCAAAATGATGTTTTTTTTTTAAAAAAAAAAATCAATTTTGAAATCAACACATCAAAACGATCCGAAAACATAAAAAAAATTAATTTTTAGCAAAATAAAATTAAATATTTTAGAAATATGGGTTGGACCGCGTTTCCAAACGATCCCACGTATCAATCCACTTAACCAAATGCACATAATTTTCTTGAACCTTACACTCATCTACGTATCAACTAGCAAGGCAAAATATCACCATAAAAAGAAAATGTGCACATCGAAGACCTGTTCCTCTAGATTTAAAATAACCCTTAACCTTGAGGGGTGTAACTCAATTGATCAGGTCCTAAGTTTGCTCCCTAAAAATCATCAGTTCGAATCTCACAAACTTTAGAGCCACTGGAGGCTTACATGGTCGTTAACTTCAGGGCCCGTGGGATTAGTCGAGGTGCATGCAAGCTGGCCCGAACACCTACGTTAATAAAAAAAATATTATTAACCCTGAGGGGTATAACTTAACTGGTCAGGTCCTAAGTTTACTTCCTAGAGGTCATTAGTTCGAGTCCTACAAACTTTAGGGCCACTAGAGGCTTACATGGTCGTTAACTTCAAGGCCCATGGGATTAGTTGAGGTGCACGTAAGTTGACCCGGACACTTACGTTAATAATAATAAAAAAATCTAGTAACAATAAGAAAATGCACATCATTTTCTTGAACCTTACACTCATCTACGTATCAACTAGCAAGGCAAAATATCACCATAAAAAGAAAATGTGCACATCGAAGACCTGTTCCTCTAGATTTAAAATAACCCTTAACCTTGAGAGGTGTAACTCAATTGATCAGGTTTTAGGTTTGCTCCTTAAAAATCATCAGTTTGAGTCTCACAAACTTTAGGGCCACTGGAGGCTTACATGGTCGTTAACTTCAGGGCCCGTGGGATTAGTCGAGGTGCATGCAAGTTGGCCCGAACACCTACGTTAATAAAAAAAATTATTAACCTTGAGGGGTATAGCTTAACTGGTCAGGTTCTAAGTTTGCTTCCTAGAGGTCACTAGTTCGAGTCTCACAAACTTTAAGGCCACTAGAGGCTTACATGGTCGTTAACTTCAAGGCCCATGAGATTAGTCGAGGTGCACGTAAGTTGACCCGGACACTTACGTTAATAATAATAAAAAAATCTAGTAACAATAAGAACTTGAAAAATATTTGTGATAAAATTCAAAAGTTACAGATTTGTAATATTTTTTAGTTGATTTATAAATTTTTTTTTTATTTAGAAATATTATGTTATTTTTCAATTTTATTTAGAATGTTTTGTACTAATGGAGTTATTTAACTTGTATTTGAGAATAAATTGATTATTTATAAATAAAATTTTTATGTGAAAGTTTGTTTTTATTTTTGTTTTTATGATACATTTAGAACTTATCAATTATTACTTACATCTTTAATTCTAGATTCATTATAATCGACTTTCATCCAAAATTTATATTTTTTATTTAGATAATCACTTTTAATTTAATTTTAATTTTTTGAGTTGTATTCAATTTTAGTTATGAAAAACATCATGGTTGAGAGTGGTGTAACTTTAATTTTTTGGGTGTTTTTTAAAATATATTTTTCTTGAAAGAAATATCAACTTAATTTTTTTAGTGTTTTTAAATGATTTTAACATGTTAATATTAAAAACAAAAAATTATTTTAATATATTTTAAAATAAAAATACATTTAAAAAAAAAAGTAATAAATACTCTCTTTGCTCGCTTCAACAAAATATCGAGACAGTTGAAAGAGGAAAATAGAAAAAGCTGGTCTATATGAAGGAAAGCCACTGTCCATACATGAGGAAAACACCAGAAGCAGTCAGGCTTTTTAAGATGTTTTGGCATAGGGAGTGAATGGGGGTTAGTGTAGACCAGCTGGCATGGTCAATCCAATAACAAAATTCCAAGTTTGATAGAAGTGTATCCAGTGATGTGACGGTCCCATTTACAAAATGCAGGTGCACGGTGCACCTGCGCATTCCGGGCAGCACAGCTACTCCAATGATTGTCCTTGTGAAGCGTGTCCCACGGTGAGCACCTTTTTTACAGTCCGTACGATTCGCACTTTCCCGTCCAGCTCAGCCAGTCCGGACTCAATAGTTATACGTCATATTATTAATATATATTTATTATTAATAAAAATTTAATTTAATTTTAATATTTCTATAATATTATATTAATAAATATAATATTTAATTTATAAATATAGAATAAAAATAAAGTTCATCAGATAAATATTTTACATAAAAAATTATAAAATTGTTATAATTATAGAATTTTTATTACATCAAAACATTATTCCTAAAATATTTTTTGTCGATGTTGTCTTAAATATTGGACATTTATTAGAGCTCTCTCTCTCTAGTTGTTCTCATAAACTGAGGTATAAAAGATACCTATAACTAATATATAGGTGTTTGTTATAAGACATGTACATTGAATTGACCCGTATGAGGATTACATATGGAGATATCACTTATATCTATGGAAAGGCTTACGTGACAGCTGTGTAAGTGATCGTTAGACTTAAGATCACTTAGTTATTTTATATAAAGAATGTTATGTTTTGATCCTATTACATGTTATCTTAATCGAGGTAACAAAGAGGCGGTCATTAGAGATACACTATATGAAGGTACTTGAGTGATCAAGAGAGGATTCATCACCCTAAGTGAATTAGAAAAAATATTTTATCTGTTCTCAAATAGTATTGATTGAGAAATCGTTGACCAAGATAGAATGAGATTTAAAAACAGTTTCAAATCTTATTCAAACGATCAATGACTATTATGTTGAGAACAAACATGATTTAACATGATAGACATACTCTATGCTTTAATGTTGAATCAGAACATTATTGATGAAATGATATTAATTACACTGAAAAATCAGTTACTGAGAGGTTAAGTCAAACCACTAATGATTTTTTTAATATTTGAGGGATCATGACACTTTGCTAGACAATGTACTTAATATTCAAATATAAATTAATCAATTGTTGGATTGATAATAAATTAATAAATTTAATTCTATTTAATTAGAATTATAGTTTATATTTGAGTAAACATATTAGGAACCTAATAGGTCACACACATTAAAAACTATTAGTCATAAATTAAACTAAGATGATTTAATTAAGTATGACTTGATTAAAATATATTTTAGAAATTAAGAAATATAATATAATTAATACATGAATTATATTTCTAAACCTAGAAAAATCAAGTAAGGACTTGATTGATTTAATTTCTAAAATTATCCTGAATTAATATATGAATATTATTCAAGGGACAAATTGATATTTTGTTAATTTATATGGTTTTTCAGATTTCTTTATAAATAGTAGGCTATGCCTCATGTTTTTGAGAGGTTGTCTATTAGACAGAAAAACTACGTAAATCACAGAATAAAGAGCTTGCACTCTAGACATACCAATCCTCTCTCCTAAATAGGGATTTAGAAGATTTCTTACCGGTGGTTCGTGTGGATTACTGTTGAAGGTTAAACAATTAGACGACTTATGGTTTGCGACAACCCAGCCTTTAAAGAAATATTCAAAGCCGAAAAAGATAAGATCTTTAGATAATAAATCGCTAAATAACTCTAGATCTGTCTGACGGAATCCTAGGGACTCTCAAATAAATTTTTTTATTATTTCCGTTGCGTGTATGACATTTAGGAACTCAACAGTGGTATTAGAATCTTCGTTAGATAATTAGAGTTGTTGATTACATGTTTTAATTGTTATTAATGTTAATTGTGAATTAATTTTATGTGAAAAAAAATTATTTTCCCCAAAAGTAATTTTTTTATCTCATGATTTAAAAATAAAAAAAAAGATTATGACTACTGTTCTGGCTAGATCAAGCCAGATTTTTTTGGATCTGGCCGGAATCCACCATCAAATTAAAAAAATGGTTGTAGGCGGTTGCAATAGCCACCAGTGGCGACACCACAATCGCTGGCAAGCCTAGCTATGCTATGCACACAACCAGTCATCGCGGACAGAAGGCCACATCAAGGCCATGCGCTGTTAGAGTTGCCATGGGCACTAATACGCCTAGTGCCAGATTGGGGTAGCGCGAGGGTTGCTGCCTTGCATTGCCACCAAGTGAAAGTGGCAACACTACTGCCAGAAGATAGGGGCATAATCACAATTATGCCTCTAAGCTTTGTTTAGGGTTTTTAGGTGTAGAATTACGATCCTACCCCGTTAACTTATATCTAATTATTTTTAGATATATTTGAGTTTATAATTATGATTTTAGCCCTTCATATATAAAATAATGATTTTATATTAAAATTAAAATTATAAATTAAATTAATTATTCTAATTAGATTAGGATTGAATTAAAATATTTAATTCCAAATTTTATAGTTTTGTCGTATCATATCCTAATAGGATTAGGATTTAATTAAATAATATTTTAAAAAATGGTTTTTATAAAATAATGAGTGTTTTTTTAAGCCAAAAAAATTTATTTTATTAATCCTAAAATAGTTTAGGATATTAATAAGAATTTTAATATGATTAATTTGCTTATTAAATTTTGAAAAATGTTTTTCATGGAATTTATGTTGAATAAAATTTGTTTTGTTTGGAAAATTATCAAATTAGATTTGATTGAATATTTCTAAGTGTTACAAATATTATTTTATAGGAGCACATAAAGCCAATAATTAGAATTAAAACATGCAATATAATTTATTATGCATATTAATATGTTATTAAACATGATGGATGCTTATGAATATTAAAGACCAATGTGATTATGTTTTTATGGTTGAATGATTGTAATAATAAATAGGGTTTATGAGTTCTATCTTTTATCTATTTTTTTTCTAAGTTGTAAAATTCTTTTCTTATCTAATTCTCCTTGAATGTAATTTTCGAAGTTTCTTATACAATTATGTAAATATTATGTAATTTATAGATGTGTGGATTTATAAAAAGGTGTCGTTTTTGCTCCTTAATTAAAATTAGGTTTCACCAAAACTTCAAATTTTGTAATTCCATTCCAGCACTTTTTACGCTTCAGTACTTAGTCCTTTTATTTTCCACCAATTTTCACCCTTTTCTATCAATTGCTTCAATTTTGCCCTTGACTGAATTACCATAAGCCCTCTGATTTTTCCATTGCTTTCATTTCAATTCTTGGTTCTTTGATTCTTCATTTTTATGCTAATTTTGACTCTTAATTTCAACTTTCTCCTTCAATTAAGCACATAATTAATTTTTTTAACTTGGTTATTTATTTCAAAATCATCATTGAACTTCAAATTTCTTTCAATCTTAGTCAAATTAAATCAATTTAAGCTATTTTCTCAATTTGCACTTCAATTCAAACCCTCAATTGAGACTCAAAAATTTTCAAACTCAATTGTTGCATGTGCTACTTAATCATCGGTTTAGTTTCAACATATATATAATGTATTTTTTTATGAGTTTTTTTTTTAAAAAATGACATA
>Ga0307510_10010697_pt1 | contig 10907 bp, 10 predicted proteins | sample 12_EM_MG_FD_207224 | JGI IMG/M metagenome (GOLD analysis project Ga0307510, IMG submission 207224) | Populus trichocarpa ectomycorrhiza microbial communities from riparian zone in the Pacific Northwest, United States - 12_EM | ecosystem: Host-associated > Plants > Roots > Unclassified | place... | reverse complement strand
TGACTCTACCGAGAGCGACATGTGTCGCACGCTGATGGGTCCCAAGCGATGGCTTGAGGCGATGTGGTTCGGCCATGTGATGGCCTCGATGCAAAGCGCGTTCTTCCGTGGCGACGTACACCCAAGCCGCAACTGTCCGTCCCGGCCTCTTAGGACCAGGGCTAATCAGTGTTGGGGTAATGCCGTGCTACGCGCGGATGCTGTTTTGTTATTTCGGACAGCAGGTACAGACGTCGCTACATCGGATACCGGGACGCGATACGCCAACAGCGAGTGATGGGTTAGAGCTGAACGCAGTCACTGGAGTTATCCCCGTGCGGTACAGGAAAATGGTGCACAAAATCGGCCTGCAGGTCATTTGTTGCACCGCAACGAACATTTGTCAACAGTTTTCTTACGAAATTTGCCAAATTGCCCAAAATTGCCATCTAGACGCTTGGACGGCCAAACGCATCAAGGCCTGGGTTTCTTCTTTGTGGCGGCTTTCTTGACGGTCGCTTTGCTGGCCGGACGGGTTCGCATCGGGATTTCGATCTCCAGGTCAATCCAGGTGGGCGCATGGTCGCTCGCGTGGGGAAGCCCCCGCACCCAGGTGTCCACGCCAGCCTCCCGCAGCTTTGCCTTCAGCCCTGGCCCCAGCAGCAGGTGATCGATGCGCAGTCCGGAATTGGTTTCCCAATGCCGGCGGAAATAATCCCAGAACGTATAGACGCGCTCGTCGCCGAACAGCTCGCGCAGGGCATCCACCCAGCCTTGCGAAAGCAGGCGTTGGTAGGCCTCGCGGCTTTCCGGCTGCAACAAGGCATCCTTCAGCCACGAGCGGGTGTTGTAGATGTCTTCGTCGGTGGGTACCACGTTGTAGTCGCCGGCCAGCACCACGGGGTGGCCGCTCGCATGCAGCTTCTTTGCATAGCGGATGAACCGCTCGAACCAGGCCAGCTTGTAATCGAACTTCGGGCCGGGCTGCGGGTTGCCGTTGGGCAGGTAAAGGCAGCCTATGATGACGCCATGGACAGAAGCTTCCAGGTAGCGGCTTTGCGTGTCCCTGGCGTCGCCGGGAAGTCCACGCCGGTTTTCCACCGGGTCGGCGCCGCGGGCGAGGATGGCCACGCCGTTCCACGAGACCTGGCCCTGCCAGATCGCCCCGTAGCCGGCTTTGTTGATCTCCTCTACGGGGAACAACCCATCAGCCGCCTTCAATTCCTGCAGGCAGGCAATATCCGGTTTTTCGCGCTTGAGCCACTCCAGCAGGATGGGCAGGCGAGGGCGTATACCATTGATATTGAACGTGGCGATTTTCATGGCACATCATGCTAACGCCGTGCCTGGTGGAGGCTGGGTGAGCGCGATTCGCGGTACCCGGAAGAGGCGCAAAGGCTGGCGGCCTCAGGTTACCGCCTCGCATAGGCGGGCAATCACTTCGCTACCAGTACTTGCTTCATCAGCATTGGACGGGGCGAACTCGGTCACCGTGAAACCGACCACGTCTGCCTGCCGTGCGATATGGCGGACCAGGGCGATGGCATCATCGACCTTGAGGGCGCCGTCGGGGTACGCAACATAGGGGAACTCGCTGGGGTCCAGCACATCCAGATCGAAGTGGATATGTACAGGTCCCTCGATGGTTGCTTGCGGGTCCAGCGTCTGAAGTTTCAACTCCTTTTGCAGGGCGTAGTCGCCGTCATCGCCGATGCGGATGCCGACATAATGAAAGCGGGCAGGATCGACTGGTGCGCCCATGAAAGGGCGCATCGGCTCGGGTGCACGACCAAGAATCGCGCTTACCGGCATGCCGTGGAAATTAGCGCTGGGGGAGGTTTCCGGCGTGTTCGCGTCCATGTGCGCGTCGACCCAGATGACGCGAAGACCCGGATGGATGCTGTTTAGATAACCGATGACGGCCACGTCCACGGCGCAGTCACCACCGGCGGCCAGCACGCGTTTCGCACCGGAACGTTCAAGAATGTCCCGGGCGCTGCAAAACTGCGCAAAGATCGCCTTCCAGTGCCGAACGCCGTGGGCGATTTCCGCGTTATCGCCCCCCGATGGTACCTGGACCCGTGGCGCGTACCGCCCGAGAACCGCCGCCGCCGCTGCCGCGCCGCGCGCCAGGTTCTCGGGCCGGCCTGAGCCTTGCCATTGTGGGTAGCCAAGGCACAGGTCGAATGGAAGTGGCATTGAAAGACTCACCGAATTGAAGGGAGAGAAAGCGGCTACCCGTGGGTGTCAGTCGAATGTTTCGCCCGATAGCGGGGTGGCGCGCATCGAAGCCCGATTCTCGAACTCTCCCAACCAGGCTGCAAGCCGGGGATGGTTCTTGCCGAACAACGGCAGTTCCCGAAATGCGATCCAGCTGAGCGTCGTTGCCAGGGCGATATGACCGACATGAATCGGCGAGGCCGTATCCAGCTCGCGTTCAAGCCAGTCGTAGCTTGTGGCCAGCTTCTGGGTGTAGCCATCACACAAAGGCTCGTATCGAAGCGCCTCGGGCCTTCGCGTCGTTTCCCAGCGGATGGCGATGCCGGCCTCGGCAAGACCCTGCGCAACGGCTTGAATGCGCAACGCCTGCCACCTAGCCTCGCCGTCAGCGGGGATTAACCTGCGACCGTCATGCAGCGTATCAAGGTAGGCACAGATCACATCGGAATCGAAGATCGACGGCAGTCCGGGCCGGATCAAGGCGGGAACCTTGCCAAGCGGGTTCTGGGCAAAGACGACCTCATTGCGACGCAAGGGGCTGGTTTCATGATGGATCATTTCCAGATGGCCCGAGATGCCCGCTTCATGGGCAAAGACAAGGACTTTTCGCGCGTAGGGCGAATGAGTCTGATAAAGAAGATTCATCATCTGTAGTGGTGATTGACGGAATCGGACTTTGGATTCGGTCGGAAGATCAAGCTGTCGCACGAGCTATATCCCAGGTTTGGCGTTAGCATCCTACGGGCGGCCTTGGGCATATTCGTGGCAAAATAAGTACTCTCCACGCTTATTTTCTGCGTTTCGAATGGCTGCAAGGGGCCGCCGCATGGAACTGGACAGATTCGATCGTCAGCTTCTTAATCTTGTCCAGGAGGACTCGGGGATGACCGCCGAGCGCCTGGCCGAACAAGTTGCCCTTTCACCCTCGGCCGTTCAGCGCCGCCTGCGCCGCATGCGCGAGCAGGGCGTGATCGTCAAGGATGCGGCCATTGTCGATCCGAAGAAAATCGGCAAGCCGACCTTTTTCATCGTGTCGTTGCAGGTGGAGCGCGAGCGGCCGGAGCTTCTCGCGCAGCTTCGCCACTGGATGGCGGCCCAGCCGCATATACAACAGGTCTTTTATGTAACGGGCGAGGCGGACTTCATCCTGGTCATTACGGCGCCGGATACGGAAGTCTATGACGAGCTCATGTCGCGCCTGGTGAGCGAAAATCCGAACGTGAAGCGCTTCACCACCAATGTTGCGCTGGGCATCGTCAAACGCGGGCTGGCGATCCCCATCCCGCTTGATATCGACGACTAGGGGTTTTTAACCAACGGGCCTGTCGAATGCGCGTTTTCCCCGCAAAAATCCAGGTGATATTGCGGCCAAATGTCGTCACGCCGCGGCAGACTTATCTGCATGAACGAAGCCCTCCTGCATGATGTCGTCGCTGCTGCCACCCTTTTATGGGGCAGCTACAAGCCCACCCGATTGATCGAGCTTCCGGCTCTTGCCCGGCGTGCCGGGGTCGGGCATGTCCTGGTCAAGGTGGAAGGCGGGCGTCCCTTTGGCAACTTCAAGGTACTCGGCGGCATGACGGCCGGGTTATGCGCGCTTGCGCGTGCCGCAGGGGCAACCATCGAGGAGTTGTTGTCGGGCCAGACGCCACATACATCGTTGCCACGCCTGATTTGCGCCAGCGATGGCAATCATGGCCTGGCGGTGGCAGCGGCCGCGCGGCGCGCAGGTGGTAGCGCGTCGGTCTATCTTCCGAAGAGCGCAAGTCGGGTCAGGGCTGAAAGGATCGAAGCCCAGGGCGCTGAAGTCGTCTGGATTGACGGGACCTATGACGAGGCGGTGGATGAAGCCGCCGCCGCAGCGTCACGCGGCGAGGGCCTGCTCATCTCCGACACGAGTGCCGATCCGGACGACCTTATCGTCCACGATGTCATGGCGGGATACGCCTTGCTCACCAAGGAGCTTGTCGCGCAATGCCAGGAAATGCTCGCAGGCTATCCGACGCACCTGTTTGTCCAGGCGGGCGTAGGGGGACTGGCGGCAGCCATGGCAGAGGGCCTGTGCAATCACCTGGAAGGCCCGGGGCGGCTTGTCGTCGTGGAGCCTGCTTCCGCCGCGTGCGTGGGCCGTGCCCTGGCCATGGGAAAACCGGAGCGGTTGGCGGGCGACCTACCTACATGCGCGGAGATGCTGGCGTGCGGGCTCGCGTCAGCCTCGGCGGTACCGATCCTGCTCAAACACCAGGCGCGTTCGGTCGTGGTAAGCGAAGAGCAACTGCAGGATGCGGTAGGTTCCCTGCGTGACGCGGGAGGACCCTCCACGACGCCGTCGGGTGCGGCCGGCCTTGCAGGGTTTCTGCATGTCGCCATGGAGCCTGCGCTCCGCCAGGCGCACGGACTTGATGCCCAAAGCGTGGTGCTTCTGGTCGCTACCGAAGCCTGCCCGGAGCTTCGACTTTAGTCTGTTAAGCTGGGTCTCTTGCTTACGCAGACAGGGGTCATGCGCTCAAAAGACCTGACATTCCATCATCCGGTGGCCTTCTGGCTGGGTTGCACAGCGGTGATCGCGGGTGTGCTCGCGCACCTGCCGATGTTCGCCATGGCAGCGCCCATGCACTACCACCTGGCCGGCATGCCGATGGACAACGCGATGCTCGTGGGCATGGCACTGGTGCCGCTGGGCGTGCTGCTGGCCGCGTATGGACTGATGCCACGGATCGAGCAGATGCGCCGTACGCTGCATGCCGGGCGTAGTCCGTTGCCGTTCGATGTTGCCGACAGTGTTCCGCTGAACCGCGAACACTGGAAACTGGTGACCGTACTCACCATCGCACTTGCCGTGGATGTGATGAAACCGGCCACGATCGGTTTCGTGATGCCGGGCATGTCGGGCGAATATGGGATCAGTGCTTCCACTGCCGGGCTACTGGCGTTATCGGCACTCACCGGTACGGCGGTTGGCTCGATCGTGTGGGGAAGGCTGGGCGACCTGTTCGGCCGCCGCGCCACCATCCTGCTGTCCGCGCTGATGTTCATGGGCACGTCGATCTGCGGCGCCATGCCCGTATTCGGCTGGAACCTGGCGATGTGCTTCATGATGGGAGCAGCCGCCGGTGGCATGCTGCCTATCACCTTCACGCTCATGGCCGAGACCATCCCAACGGCACATCGCGGATGGTTGCTGGTGGCGCTTGGTGGCGTGGGTACCTCGGCCGGCTACCTGCTGGCATCGGGCGCGGCGACGCTGTTCGAGCCGACATACAGTTGGCGGGCGCTGTGGCTGCTCAATCTTCCAACCGGCGCGTTGATCGTGCTCCTCAACCGCTATATTCCCGAGTCGCCGCGCTTTCTTGCCCTGGCGGGCCTGGAGGACCAGGCACGCGCGGTGCTGCAGCGATTCTCCGGCGGCGCCATGGTGGATGTGCCTGACATGGGTCACATCGGCGATGCCAAACCTGCGGACCTGACACCTGAGAAAACCGGCCTGCGCCGCCTTCTGCGCGGCCGGCACGCACGCATCACCCTGGGCCTGGCGACCTGCGCACTAGCCTGGGGACTGGTGAACTTCGGTTTTCTGCTGTGGTTGCCGGCGAACCTGGTGAAACTGGGTATCGACGCACACGGCAGCAGCGCCTTGCTGGCACGCTCGGCCATTCTCGCGCTGCCTGGCATCGTTCTGGTCGTGTGGTTCTATCAGCGTTGGAGCAGCATCCGCACGCTGGTACTTTTCATTGGCGTCACAGCGCTGTCCCTGCTGTTCTTCTTCCTGATCGACCTGGTCAATGTGCGCGTCTCCGCCGTCACCACCATCGGTACCGTGGCGTTGCTGCTGAGCATCAGCGGCGTGATCGCCACGCTTATTCCCTACGCGGCGGAAATCTATCCCGTGCATCTGCGCAGCACCGGCGCCGGGCTGATCGCCGGTTGCTCGAAGTTCGGCGGCATACTTGGCGCCGGGCTGGGCGTGGCCGGCATGTTCGAGCATTTCATGTTGTCGACGATTCTTATCGCCGTGCCCATGGCCGTGGCCGGCTGGATGCTCGCGCGCAGCGGTATCGAGACACGTGGACATGGCCTGGAGGCCATCCAGGATGTGCTGACTACCGAATAAGCCAGAATTCCTTACAGAATGCATTAGTCTTATTGCTCAATCAGGGGAATTCCGTGCTTGAATCCATGCCGCAATTCTTTGCGCTGGCGCCGCTGTACGATCATCTTGTTACGCGCCAGGTCGATATCAGATCCCTGGGCGACGACGGTACGCTTGGTGACGCCACCGTAGCTACCATCTTTACGACTATTGATGTCGAACTTTGGGCGCGGCGATTCCTTGGCGATCTGGACCGCTTCCTGGCCCCAACCACGTCGGCCAGGATCGGCGGCCTGTTGGGTCTGAGCGCCGTGCTTGCCCGTGTGATTGAAAGCAAGCGCAACGTTGCATCGGGTATCGTCGATCAGCTTCAAGGCGTCTTCGCCGGTCCCCTTGATCAGGAAGCTCTGCAGGACGCGCGCGATACGCTTGCGCAACTGCTCGATGACAGCTTGATCAAGGGCTATGACATCCCGGCCATGGGCTCCTTCGCGGAGGCGGCCGATCCGGAGCCACCCCGCAAGCCTGTGCCACTGCGTATCCATCCGGCGGCGCCCACCATCGTCGAACAAACGACATCCCCCACATTCGATGTGCCCGATGAGCTGCAACAGCTTTCGCAATGGACCTATAAGCTTGCGTTTACACATGAGTGTGCACGGCAAGACCGGGTTGAAGTGACTACCGAGTTCAACCTGTCCAGCCGGCTCTCACGGCAGAGCCCATCGTCGATCGGTGTTGATCTGTTCAATAGCCTGGCGCAGTACATGGCGGTCGCCGACAAGCTGTGGATGCTTCTTGACAAATCCCCCCACGTAAACGCGGTCAACACTTTCGCCGATCTTGTGGCCGCGATCGCCGGTCATTGGACCACTCGTCTTCCGAACAACGAGAGCGACCAAGTACCGGACGGCGGCCTTCTTGCCCTGTCGAGCCATACCTTCGGCTTGCGGGTCATGTATTCGGAGAATGGCCAACTCATCGAAAGCGTGTCGCTTGCCCAGGACCCGTCGCAACCAGGGTCAGGCGATAGGTGGCCCGAGGTGGAAGTGCTGCTTCCGGACGGGCTCAGCGTGTCTTTCACGGCGCAACCCTCGGATGCGTCGAGTCATACCGTAGGCTACTTGCCCGAGAGCGGTATCAAACCCCCCGCGTTTGCTCGGCAAACTCTTCAACTGTCATGGAACGCCCTGGGCGTGTCAGCGTTCCAGAACGCTCGCGGCCACCTGTCCGTCGTGCGCAACGAAGATCTTCTTGCCAAGCTGCCCACGAATCCGGTGTTTGTGCTCAAGACTGCAGGGGCGCCGGCAAGCAGTGTTGTTCCGCTGATCGAGCGAAGCCGGCCGCAGGAAATAGCGGGCGCCAATCTGCAGGCGGCGCTGGAGGGCGCTATCCGCACGCTGTTTCCGCCGGAGAGTCTTCTGGCCAATACGCGGGCGACGTGGCGAATGGATTATTCGTACGAACTTGCTCGGGGCGATGCCCCGTCCGGCGACTATTCGCCTATCCGGGCCCGGGTTCCCGTCACGCTTTATCCCGATGGACCCTTGACCGGGGCGGCTCAGGTGCTGGCCATGGCAGGCGAGGGCTGGATAGATACCTTTCAGCCTGCATTTGATGGCGGATGCTGGATGTTGAGCGTTACCCTTCACTCCGCCCTTGAGTCGGATGTGTCCCCCTTGTTCACCGCAGAATTGGTCTATCGAATCCATAATGTCGACGGTAACGAAGCGGGCGGATGAATCTGAAACCGTCTGCCGTTGGTGAACACGATTAATCGACCTTTAGATGCATTACCTCAGCCAGGACAAATCCATGATCGGAAGATCTGCAATGACGCGGGCAGCAGCATTTGCGCTTCTCGTCGCTTGTGCAAACGCATCGCAAGCGGAAGATGCGGTTCCGAAAGCACTGCAGCCACCGGCCGGCTATACCGTTGCGCTCACGGCAAAGGCCACCGGCGTCCAGATCTATACGAGCACAGCCGAGGCTGGAGCAGCACCGAAATGGACTTTCGAGGCGCCGCTGGCTGAGTTGAATGATCACGGAAAGGTGATCCATCACTATGCCGGCCCTTCGTGGGAAGCTGCCGATGGCAGCAAGATTTCCCGTGATGCGGACACGCCGGTGACGACGGTACCGGCGAAGCAGGCTGCCTCGGACATTCCCTGGCTGCTCATCAAGGTAACTGCCGACCCCGCGCCCGGCGTCCTGGGCAAGGTGGTCTATGTTCAACGGATATCAACGGCCGGTGGCGTTGCACCCGCCGCGCCACCGACTCGTGCCGGCACGAAAGTCGGAGTTCCCTATACGGCAACCTATGTGTTTTACGTCAAGTCAAATTGACGCGCGGACTTAGAAGAACCGCATGGTGAGTAAGCGCTGCATGCACGAGTTTCATACCTACGAGCCACGTGACGGCCACGGCCTGCCACATGACCCCTTCAACGCCATTGTCGGTCCCCGGCCCATTGGCTGGATCTCATCGATAAGCCGGGAAGGCGTGGTCAATCTCGCGCCCTACAGTTTCTTCAACGCCTTCAACTACAAGCCGCCTATCGTCGGCTTCGCCAGCACCGGGTGGAAGGACACGGTACGCAACATCAGCGAAACGGGAGAGTTTGCCTGGAACCTGGCAACCCTGTCCCTTGCCGAAGCGATGAATGCGACGTCGGCCGCGGCGCCGCCACACGTCGACGAGTTCGAGCTGGCATCGTTGACCCGCGCGCCATCCCGCCGAATAAGCGTGCCACGGGTCCTGGAAAGTCCGGTTTCGTTCGAATGCAAGCTCACTCAACTCACCCAGCTGACCGACACGGCAGGGCAGGGCATCGACACGTGGCTGGTATTGGGCGAGGTCGTCGCTGTCTACATCGATAAGGGCCTGCTCAAGGATGGCGTATACGACACGGGCGAGGCCGGCCATATTCTTCGGGCCGGCGGGCCGGCGGATTACTTCACCATTGGCACGGCCCAACGCTTTCAAATGAAGCGCCCGCAGCAGTAACGGGTCGGCGCCGGGGCAGGATGGAATTGTCTAACAACGCGGCCATCGTCTAGCATCCGGGGATGCACCGCTCCCTGCCCACGTTGCTTCAGCGTCTGCGCCGCCACAAAGGCGGCTGGGTGCTGTTGATCGCGGCGCTGATGATCAAGGTCGCCACGGGGACCGTGTGCTTGCTCGATGGATCGCCTCTGCCAGGAAGCCCGCCCTCCAGCGCGCAAACGTTGACCTTGGCCGCCGATACCGCTTCCGCCAACGATGACGAGGCGTGCCTCCTCGGTGAAGGCGGCGGTTGCCACTGTGCATGTGCGCATGCCGCGGCGTTGCCGGTGGCCGCACCCGCTCTTGCGACCGTGATCGGCCTGCCGGTTGTCGTGAGCCACTTGCCGGCCGCGCCTTCGCTGTTGGTTTCTCCCTCGCCGTTACGACCCCCTATCGCCTGAAACCTTTCGTGCCCGACGGCAGTCCGGCTTTGCCGACGCGTCGATCATTACTGGTTTTCAGGAGATTCCCCTCATGGTTTTGCTGCGTGCTGCCTTTTTGGGCGCCGTGTGCGTGTTCGTTGCCGCCACCGTTTCCGCTTCCCCCTACCAGGGCGGCCCTCCGGTTCCCCTGTCTCCGCCTCCCGCATTACAAGCAGCGTTACGTGAGCTATGGGCGAAAAGCCCGCAGGTTCAGGTGGCCGATGCCCAGTTGCGCGCCGCGCAGGCCCGCGCTCGTGCGGCCGCTCAACCGCTCTACAACCCCTCCATTCAACTGGAGGGGGAGAATGCCGACGTCGATCGGCGCACGGCGGGTGCGAGCCTGGCGCTGGACCTGTTCGGCAAGCGTCGTGCGCGAGTCGTCGAGGGCGATGCGGATGTACGTGCCAAGGAGGCTGCCTATGCACTCGAGCGTCGTAACGTCGCGGTGGACTGGCTGAAGGCCTGGGCTGGGGCGACCCTCGCGCGTGAACAAAGTGAACTGGGCCGCCGCCGTCTGGCCCTGATGCGGCGGTTCGACGAACTGGCCGCGCAACGCCTGAAGGTGGGCGACATCAGCAGCCCCGAGCGCGACCTGGCAGGCCTGGCCCTGGGCGAAGCACAAATCCAGCAGGCATCGCTGGCCAGTCAGGAAGCCAGCGCCCTGGCCGCCTTGGCCATCGTCGGAGTCGACGCCGAAAGTGCCACCTTGCCCGGATTGCCACCGATCATGCCGCCAGGCGCGGAGACGATCGTTCCCGTGCCGGTTACCGAACGGCCTGAACTGCTTCAGGCGCAGGCGGAGCAGGACCGCGCCGACGCCGGTGTGGTCGTCGCCCAACGCGGGCGTCGAGCTGATCCCACGGTGAGCCTGACAGGCGGGCGCGTGCGCAGTGGTACACGTACCGATCGCGTGGTGGGTTTAAGCGTGTCCATTCCGCTGCCGGTCTTGAATTCCGGCCGTGCCGAGATCAGCGCGGCGCAGGCCGACGCCGATGCAGCGTTCGCCTCTCGCCGCGCGACAACGTTGCGATCGGATGCCGTGCTGAAACAGGCCCAGGTCACCTATGCCGCGTTGCGGAGTGCGAGCCAGTCGTTCCGGCAAAGCCGGGCCAATGCCTTCGACGAACGCGCCCAGACCCTCGAGCGGCTT
>Ga0307510_10010696_pt1 | contig 10907 bp, 16 predicted proteins | sample 12_EM_MG_FD_207224 | JGI IMG/M metagenome (GOLD analysis project Ga0307510, IMG submission 207224) | Populus trichocarpa ectomycorrhiza microbial communities from riparian zone in the Pacific Northwest, United States - 12_EM | ecosystem: Host-associated > Plants > Roots > Unclassified | place... | reverse complement strand
GCAGAGGAGGGGAAGGGGGGACTGACATCAAAGAAATCGGCATTCTGTTCGAGGACGAGGACGCGGTGGCCCACACGCCGCAAAGCATATGCGGCGGCCAAACCAGCGGAAGAACCTCCTACGACGAGGAAGTCGAGTGGAACCGCTGTCTGGTGAGGCTTGTTTGGGATTGAAGAAAGCATGGTGAGGGAGGTGAGAAGGGAAGTGAGGAGAAGGTGGGGAGGGTGGGTGGAAATATATACATGTCCTGGTGTGAATGCGTACATAAGGGTCAGCTGGAGTGCATCCGCTCTGTTGAATGTCAGGTCAGCCGAATTGGAATATGGACGGAAGGAAATTGAGGAAAATGTGGTAAGGAACGGTGATGCGAAGCCTGGGGATTGGATATTCGATCGGAAATGTCCAGAACCGCTGCTGAGACCGGATAGGCTGTTACCAAGGCACGCTGAACCCGTTCGCGTGAAGCCCGCTCTTCCAACAGACCCGCCTACCAGGAACGGGGAGCCCATCTCTTCTAGTCCGACGCCTACTCAAAAATTCACCGGCCAGCGCTTCTGATTCCCCGAAATGCCTCCTCCGTCTCCCGCTTGTAGTAGGCTTAGGTTTGATACCGGATGCTGGTGCTCCCTAACCGACCTCTGTGAACGCGGAAGCCGAAATAAAACATTTAACCTCCCTCTCGTACCATACACTCACATCCTAAAGACATGGAGAACGCACGGGGAACACCTGTCGACGGAATAATAACTGACTGAATACACCTCCACTGCGTCCTACTAACGGGAGCGGGGATCATATGCTCCTCCCTTGACCAAACCATAATCAATCAACAAGCTAGTCTCCCATTCGAACGGAGTCTAATCCGTAACCTTCTTCACAAGATACCTCTCCCAGTTCGGATACGTGAATGACATCGTTTGTCCTTTTCCAGCGCCCTTCTTCATGTCCGGAACCAGCGGTATGCCTTTACCTCCGCGGGGTCCGCTCTGCTTAGGCTTCCCCTTTCTGCCCGACGGTGTCTTGCCACCCATCCCGGGAGCGGCCGCCATAAACTCAAAGTTTGATGGAACGTCGACCGTCAGCGGCAAGTTGGATAGCTTCAGCTTCTGCCTCTCTTCCTCCGTTGTCTCAAACGGGAGTGGTTTCGGGAGTCTTGGTTTGGGAAGGTCCAGATAATCGCCCTTTGCGGATGATGATGAACCCCCGGCCGTGGCACCCTTTGTCGGCTGAGCGGATAGCGGGTCTGGAGGTAACAAAGCTGTTAGCTCGGAGATCGCTTCGGTATTGTAGGGTTGTAATCGGATCAGAGCCCGCAAGTCTAGAGGAGATCTCAAAAACACATCCCCAAAAATGGACAGGTCTTAACCGACTGACCTTTAATCGCTTCATCTACCCTCCCAAGCATCTTTCGTGCTTTTGCACGCCTCCAGTACCCCTTGCTGCTCTTGTGCTGGAGGAGTGCTGCGTCGCAAGCTTTCTCCGTTGCCATCCAACTAACGTCAAACCGGCATCTTAGCATCTAGTCCCGCTCCCAAGTCACCGGTCAACTCACTCGTTCAATTTGATATACGCCGCGGCGAGGTTGAGCTGATAGCGAGGAAGCTCAGGTTCGATCTCGTGCGCTAGTCGATAGTGCTGGATGGCCGAAGTATAATCACCAGTCCTAAACGACGCGTTGCCCTAATCGTTTGGGGGTCCATAAACATCTCCAGCCGAAAATAAAAATTAAGAATTAATTTACGAACCAACTCCTTTTCTCGCTCAGCTTGGAGATATTTCCATGCCATCAGTTCCCCGATTGTCATGTCGGTCTCCGCCGCACGGGACTCGGGATCAAAGCTCGCAAAGTCCAGCTCAACGTCCCAGACGTCCTCCTCTTCGTGCGTCTCCCATCCGTAGACGCCGACACCTGTGTGTGTGGTTCGGTTGATTGGCTCGAGGTGGACGAGGCAGAAACAGTGGCATTTACCTCTTCCATCCCATTCACGTCCCTTGCCAGCTCTCAATCCTGCCGTTTCCTCACCGTCCCGGACCGTACGCTCACAGACTTCGCTGAGGTGATCCGTGGAGCAGCCACAGTCGCACCACTTATTGGTCAACTTCTCCCTCAAGATCGATCCGTAACCCCGGACATCAAACTCTCGAGCGACCCTCCAAAGGGCCTGAGTGAGCCTTTCGTACCCAACTCTTATCTTAAGCCGGCGCTCGTCTTGATCCCCTCCACCGCCGCGCGAAGGGGCCTTCCCTTTCGCCAGTACACCAAAGGCTAGATTGCATGCATCCTCGAGAGCAGCGTAACCTTCCGTAAGGGGTCCGAGGTGGGGGGGTTTCGCAAACGATGCGGGCGGCATGGCTTCCAAGGAATCCAAATGGGCCTTGAGCGCCGTAAAGTGTGGCAGCAAACGCAACGAGTGAAGCCCTTTCTTCTGACATATCGGCACATCGTTTGACATAGCCTAGAACGCGCGCTCCTAAAAATGAGCATGCATGGGTGCGATGGGGGAGCGCAAATCGACACTTACGAATTGTCTGAGGGCGGTGTACGACCAGAGGACGCTCTTGGTCGCAACGCGCTCTCCTGCTTCCCGGAGGTCCATTGCGATTACGGACCGGAAGAATTCCTTTATCTCTTCTCCGTCGGCATTAACAGCGACCCATCCCGGGCCCCCCAAGGTAGTACAGCGCATGACGAGGGACGGCAGATGGCACAGGGCGACGGAATATAAATGCGTCGAGAAGAGTCGAGCCATGTCTTGCTCGTAACGGATCAGGAGGATTCGAGAGATGGCACGCTCGAGTTGGGCGACCGCCGTCATTGCCTGGGAGATGTTTCTGTCTGTGTGCGGGCTCGGTTTTTTGTTGTCTTGCTTCGTCGTCTGTTTTTTCGAAGAGGTCGTAGTAGACGGAGGCGCCACCCCACGTTTCTTGATATGAGAGTATTTGGGAGCCATGTCGACGTCGGAGTCGAGGGATGGGCGAGATGAGATAGGGCACGTCCACTGCGCGTGGAAGACGTATGGTCCCACGGATATGCGCGGGTTCTCGGACTGTGTGCTCGGATTCCAGTCACCACCTCTCGGAACGGGATCGGCCCGATCGTTGGCAACAATTCCTCTTCCCTCAGCTCGAGTGCCGATCCTACATTCCCTAGAGTTCACATGGCAAAAGTTTTCACCCAATACCCAGAATTGAAAAGATATTCAATATTGACCCCGGGCGCCTTGTGCACTCCTCGGACGTAAAAAAAAAATTGGGCTGATCAGAAACCGCAGGTCAGGTGCAGTTGAAGCGAGACGGCGTTTTTCTTTCCCTTGCGAACGTTATGTAACTCGCTGTAGCGATGCTTCCCGGCTTGTCACCGTTTTGTGTGCGACCGCCCGACGGGGGGCCTCCATTCATTATCCAAGGATTGACACAAGTGGGGTCACCGGCCGGCGGAGATCCATTCTCCCGACGCTGGAAATGTTGTACGAATACCCCATTTTGAAACCCCAGGATCACCTGCCGTTCCTCACTGCTGTGGACCCAGGGCCCATCATCCGACACACTCCCGCGTGGGGTCTCGGTTACGCTTGGAGGTTTTCCACGACAATCCAGGCCAGCAGTACCCCATATATTACCGTCACAAACCCTTGCGACCGATCTGATTCACCGCTCACAGCCCGCCGTCGCGAATCTGCCGCGCTCATAATCTGTTCTCACACATGGAACCCCTGTCAGCTGAACGACACTAGCGCAGCTGTCGTTGATGAAAAGCGGCGTCCCCGACCTCACCGCCTCAGACATGGGCCCATCCTCCGCTCACCGTGGGCACCCATAGCTTCAACACGGGATATACAATACCCCCTGGAGCCACATGGGGTACGAGGCGACTCCGAGTCTTTGCCGATGCGTATGTATGTTTACGCTTCGTCTACGGTTCTGTCTCGTTCGGGCTAGAGCAAAGGGTAAGCTATCGCATCGGAAGCCGATGAACTCGGTACCTCAAGTCCGCCGAACCGACTCCCCCTCTTTTCAGCGCCGTTGCAAGATCTCTGATGCTCAGGGCGACCGCATGACTGTAATCTGTGAATAATACAGATTAAGCGTAATAAAGATACATCGTCACTATCATAGAATGTTTCGTTAGGTCAGTCATGGGCGAAGAGGGAGAGGAGGGTCGTCAATACAGTGTAACTAGAGAGGAATGGCGATGAAGGGCGAGAGGAAGATACATGTAAAAATTCAACGACAAGTGATGAATCAATGAGACCTGAGCGATAACGGCAAACATACCAAAGAATTGAAAGCAGGTAAGAACGCACGGAAGAGATGCAATAAGTCACTTGCGAAATTGAACAAAGCGGTGCGGAGGGGGTATGAGTGTGATGCGTGCAGGTGTGTGTGTAGAATGCGCGTGTGGGGTTTGATGGTGCCTGTTTAACCTTGATACTTCTTGATGAGGTCCCGTAGCCTAGCTTGCCCGAACGCGAGGTCCGCCTTGGTTGGAGATCCCATCACATGTGTTTTTCCCTCCCCTTCCCTTGTGCGCCCCGCCCCAACCGAGGTTGAATCCGAGGCAACGTCTTCCTCGATGGTTGAAATCCTCGTGCCGAGTCCACGACTGATCTTGCCAGGTCGTTCACGGACAGGTGAACTCCCAGGCGGTCTAACAAGTGATGCCGTGGAAGAGATCATGGGGATTGCGGTCGAGCTAGATATCACAGCGGGAACCGAACGGCTCTTAACCATCCTTGCTCTGGTGTGATCAGCCCCTTTGGTTGCGGGTTCCTCATCATCTTCGCCCGCGTGTGGGTCCGAAACGCCCTGTGTCGGTTTAACTTTCCCTACATCAATTTTTCCCGAAGCGAGGTCGGTTACCGTGGGTTTGGTGACACTAAGACCAGCTGGTTTCAGCGCGACATTTGGCTTTGTCGGCTTGGGAGCAATGATGGGTTTGTCAGGGATTTGAGGCTTGGCCCAGGGCTTCGGGATTGGAAGTTTTGCAGGGCCGTTCTGTTTCTCAGCTGCTGCCCAAATCGCCGCGACCGCAGTAACTTTACCGCCTCGCCCACCTCTCGCGGACCGAACATCGTACTTGGCAGCTAGATCTGGGGGGATGGCACTCTTCCCGAACCTGGGGACGAAGTTCAGATCGGCGGAGGTCGGCTTGGCCAGCTTCTGCATCCAGGGTAATTGGGCCGTGGGTGGCTTAGGCGTTGAGGAGACGTCGTCTTTTCCAGGGCTCGGTGATCCCCTCACCTTGATAGAGTGAATCGGTGCGAACCCTGAGGAACGTGGGTTTGGGGGGGCAGAAACTTCCCACTCCGATCCAGTCCCCACCTCTTCCCTGTCCAGCTCGGGGGAACGGTTCGAGACAGGTGTCTTGGAGAGTTCAGCCTCTGGTAACTCAGCCTTGCTCAAGGTCTCGGGTGAACCAGGGTCGCTTGCTGTAAAGACGGGGCTAAACGTCAGGTCCAGCGGGTGCTGTTCGGTACCAGGAAGTGGGCTAGTCGAAGGAGGAGTATCGACTTGGGGCGGGGGGATCTCCGGGTCGATCTTCCCCAACCAATCAGCCACCCGTCCTACTGCAGCCTTCCTCATCTTCCTCCCTTCGTTCTTCCCTCCGCCTTTCTGTCCAGACGCAGTAGACTTCTTCCCTGTGCTCGATTTCCTCTCCCTCTCCCTGTTTCGAGGTGTTTGAATTTTCTCAACGGTGTCATCGGTAGGGGGATCAAGTTGACCACGGCTCATGCTCCTTCCCGTTCTCAACGTCTTGGGTCCATTTCCACCGATCTCCTCGTATCGCAACGCGTTGGCCACCGGTGATTTACCTTCCCCAGCCAAGGTGAGGCTTGAGATCGCGGAATCGTTAATGTCCTCCGAAATCCCATGCGTACATAAGCTGACGCTATTCTCCCCTGGGCTCCTCGCGTGGCCACCAGCCCTACTTGTTGTTCGGCCTCGAGGATTCGGGATATCGATCGGCATAGCTAAAACCGATCGGACATCTGGCTTTGCGTCCCCCTTGTCAATTTTCCTAGTCCCAACCTCGGCGATTAAACGAGCCTCGAGTGCATCCAGGCCACTTAGACCCAAGGCTGCACCTCCGCTACTGCCGGAATCGGGTGCGTTTAAGTGGCGATACATTGACCTTCCAAGCTTGAACGGCGTGGTTGCGGTTAAAGTGGGGGTCTTTGGCGTGATCTCCTCTTCCTCTGGAATGAAGGAGGCGGGAAATAACCTGTCAAGTCTAACAGGTTCCTCCACAGGAAGAGGAGGCAAAGGTAGCGTCTTATCGATCTCTGGGGGTTGGTTCTTCAGAGAAACACCTGTCGTAGCGCCAGCATTGAGTCCACCAGACCCGGACATGTCGCTGTTCTCCCTGATAGCTTCCTCGGCCATCTTCTCCAGATTCTCAACCCTCTTGTCCTTAGTCATCCCTCTGATCTCGTTCGTTAAAGGGTCTACCGTGAAGGAGGCTTTAGGCGAGATGACTGGTCGGGGTGAGTGTAACTCTGCGCTTCCACCCGTGTGCTGTTGAATCAGTAGTGGAGGGAGGTTCTGGGGTGTGAGGTGAACAGAAGGTTTTCTCGTGATTGGAGGACTGGTCGGGGAGATTGGTTGATCCAGCGACGGGGACCCAAACGATGGTTGAACTTGGGCGGGGGGAAGATGAGTCGGGAACCTGTGGTGAGAAGGGGACGACGACCGCGCCCTCATCGACATTCGCAGCTGACGAGACACCCTTTCTGCGCGTTCGCCCTTTCCTTCCTCTGTTTCCGTATTTCCAACAGCATAATGTTGCTGTGGTTCAGCAGTCACGGGGAAAGGTAACAGTTGTTGTATGGGTTGTATGTGTGGGGGCATTTCATAGAATGAGTGGAGTGGTTGGGACGGCGCCGGTTCGGTGCTAGAAGGTCTGATAGGAAGCATTCCGTTTCCTGTATGAAGAGGGACCAGACCAGACTGCGGCGGAGGGTAGTAATACTGCTGCGTGTGTTGTGATTGAGGGTAGTAGGGCACTTGTGGAACAACACCATAGGGCAACCACATATTACCATGATCCACATAGGGAAGACCTGGATGAGGGGACATGATGGGCTGCGGCGGAATGTAATCGTACGGTGACGTTGGGCGCCCCGTGTACATCACCGGTACCGGCGTAACCGGCACATACGGTTGATCGTATACCGGGTGGGACTGTACCGGGGGCCAAGATGGCTCTAGTTCCTGAGGCAACGCAGGGATAGCCTTATGGTGAAGAATCGTGATGGGGATCTCGACCACCAGATCCTTGCTAGAAGTCCAAAGTCAGAAGGGAAAACACTGAGACGAAAGGCAATTGCCAACCTTCCCAGCCCCATGGACATCGTGACGGTGACAATGCATTTGACTCCGAACAATGGTGTTAGTTGTTTCGTGGAATCCTCATCTCCAGGCCTCTCACTACCCTTGACTCCTCTCGAATTCTTGGGGGCGTCAAACACCAGGTTTGCCACTCCCTCAATACCAGGGTGGATAACGTAGTCAGGACCCTTGAATGGGACGGTGATAAGAATGTCTGATATCTGAAACGGTGCCTTCTGTGACGGAGGAACGTTTGGGAAATGGAGGTGCCGCGACAGTGAAAGATTAAGGCTCGTGTTCTAGAACCGAGGGTCAATCCAAACATAGAGTGGCCGCCAAGAAACGTGTTCACCTTTTTCAGGGAATGGTTCTTGACGGTGAGTTCCACGCAGGCAGGTTGACCGGCGACCACAACTCCACCTAGCAGCTTTGCTTGAAGCCAGATCTTCCCACTCTCCCCGACCACCACAGCTTCGGGATCGACCCGGGAAAAGTCAGGCTCGAACGTTTCGACAACATCTACCTCCTTCTTGTCAAATACCAGTTTGTTCTCTCCCTTGTATGAGACTCCCACGGTGGCACGGACTTCATATCTGATCGTAGCGAGGCCCGAACCGAAATTGATCGAGGAAGGACATGACGGGGGGAGGGGAAATCGAAACAGGAATGTCGTCATTCCCTTTCTAGCATAGTAGTAATTTGTGGAGAGTGGAGGGGCTCCTGCTGGGGGATGTGCATGAACAGAATTCGATGGTGGAAGTCCTGGACCCTGAAACAACCTTCGAGTGTGATAGAACGTGGAGGTCGCGGAGTGATCCCTCGAGGTTAACTCTGACAAGACGTATGACGGCGGGGAGACAGCCCGGGTTAACGAAATTGGAAAGGTGCAAGATCAGCGCGAGGAAATAGAGATGTGCGGGTTTGCAATGGAGCTGACCTTCAATAGCAAAGAGTTCGACCATTATGACGCCAAGGCCGAGCCCCTTGTCGGTCCTGCACTCGACCTCCATTTTTCCGGCAACGAGGCCTCCTGCGACATAGAGAGGATCGGATAGTTGGCATGTGACCTTGACCTTTGGATGATGTGGGGAGGCATTCATGGGCTCTGGCCTGCTTGTCGACGCCATAGTTCCTCTAAAACGAGGGGTGGGGTCAGGAGAGTTGGAAATCCAGAGTGGCCGAACGGGTAAGAAGTGACCACCAGAGGTCTAGTGAGCCAGCGGATGTGGTTGAGCTTTTCGGGCGAGATCCTGGCGTATCAGATGCGGACATTAAGTGACAAGCGGGGCGGCATGACGAAGGGTGGGATACTGACGAGAAAAGAAAATAAAGATATGGAAGATGGGGGCCGGGACAGACGGATGCAGTCGGCCGCCCTGGAGGCCACATCTCCAGAGCTCTATGTCGGCCGGCAGGGTCGGCGTTTGCCGTGGGCCGCGGAGTTGCCGTGCCAGCGAGGCCCCGGCGATCCACTTATGATACACCTGCCTCCGCTCATCCACGCCCAAAAAAACAAAGGAATATCCTGTGGAGCAGGACAAATCTTACTACGAGGTCCAAATCCGGTGGACAAAGAATTTGCCTATCCTGACGAGATCTAGGCGACCATGCGCAGGGATGGTCGATGACCAGAACCCGTACTCGTGTTCTGGTATACCCCCCCCTTTTTTTCTTCAGTCTCACCACCAGGTTCTAATTGCGGGGTGCTTTCGCGTATCTGAATCAGATAGCCTGCCGCGTTTGTTTTGCGAGTCGATGCCTCGCCAAAGAGACGATCCATGTGGAATTTGAATGCCACCACGGCGTTGCCCTTAACTTTATGCGGCTTGCTCGAGCAATCCAGCAGTCTCAGATACATACAGGGTAGACATTCAGTCTTTTATCGAGAGCATGGATGAGGGATCAGGATCAGCGCATGCAGATTAGAGTAAAATCCGGTCTACCCAAGTCTCGACCGTCCCTGGCGTCCCAGATGGACGGACCGGTTTACCTCGATGAGATCATCCGGAGGTCGACCTTATTTGACCTTGTCTTCACCTTCCCACATCTGGAGACCTCCGAGTCGACATCGAAACCCACCTTGGGTTATCTTTCGATGATCTCCGACTTCTCGTTCGGCGAGTGTTTGTTGTCCTTACTGTCTCCCTCGGGCGAACCCGATAGAAAATCGATGAATGTACGAAATTTGAGCAGCCTATGTTTACCGTGCCAAAACATGGTTCGAGCCTGACCGAGGTTGTTTGCGCGTGCGAAGGTTGTGGAATCACATACAATACAGGAATGTAGACAGGAATGCAATACAGACGACGAAACTCGATGCATGTTGCGTGCGAATAAAATGCAGTACGCGAACGCATCACGTCACCGGTTAATTGATCTTGAGCAACTCGACTTCAAACCTGAGAGTGGCGTTGGGTGGAATGACTGGTGGGAACCCGCGAGCACCATACCCCTGTGTGTTATAGATAAGCCCCCTGTGGTGTGGCGTACGAGGTGAAGGTCCCGACTCACGAAATCGGGGGTGGCGGTCAATAAAGCCCTTTCACCGAGCGATAGCTGTGGAACGGCTGGATACGTGGAATACAGGGGTAAGAGCTGACTGTCGCGATATGGGCTGACGAGCCGATCGATAACAACTCGCCTTCGTCCCATCCTTTGATAACTTTGCCGACGCCAATTTGGGTTTTGAATGGGCTATTGCTGTGTGCGTAGTCAGAACATGGGCGAGCATCTCCAAAGACGCGACAAATACCGATCCCTGCTTGAATCGAATAATTTCCCATCCTGGAGAGTTCCCACATAATGGATTGTGACCATGTCTAGAGAAAGATCAGGGGACGTCGAGACTGATCTGAGGGCGAGGTTGGACTTGCCTCCCTTCTGAGGGAAAGTCTTGCCGTCGCCGGGAGAGAGACGTTCGATGGTGACACCCTGGTGAGAAACAATGACGGGGATTAAAACGTTTATCGCGATTTTGGATTGGAGACAAACCATGGTAGACGATTGAGATGATGAGAAGAAGATTTAAGGAGAAAAAACCGAGAGACTGAGCGAATGAGAGAGGTGGAGTGGGAGGTTCAAGCCTGGAGGAAAGACGGTGGATGGATTCTGAGCTCTCTTATATCACGGTGATCACCAGTGATTAAATAAAACGTCGAGGGTGAGATCAACTCCGGATCTTGATCCGAAACCCGTCCTGCCCCCCTCGCTCGCGTTGGATTTGAGGAATTTTCTTCGCTTCGCCACAGATAATAAAGATCTGCTGGCGCTGTGACAATCTGGTAATGAAAGCCTCTTATTTGTTCTCCACAATCACCTTGAAATCTGCATCGTGCATCGGCCACACTTTCGGCCGTCTCAGATTGGTCTAGATCAAATCCCAGTTCATCAAAGTCTTAAACGGAATAAACTCACAACACACTCTAGTGACCCCAAAGCGTGCTCGGTCCCGTGGACCCCTGGTCTTCTCACCAAAAGCTGTCTACTGTCTGCCATTCGATTCGGTGATGCATGTGCAAAGTACGAACACGAATAACACTAAACAAAAGCAAACCGAGCTAGCACCAGACCGTCCTAGG
>Ga0307510_10010695_pt1 | contig 10908 bp, 9 predicted proteins | sample 12_EM_MG_FD_207224 | JGI IMG/M metagenome (GOLD analysis project Ga0307510, IMG submission 207224) | Populus trichocarpa ectomycorrhiza microbial communities from riparian zone in the Pacific Northwest, United States - 12_EM | ecosystem: Host-associated > Plants > Roots > Unclassified | place... | reverse complement strand
GAGGAGAGGTGGGACTGTATAGATAGGGTGGGCTGCTAACAATGAGGGAGCTTTGTGAGGCTCCAGTGTGGGGGTAGACAAGAGAACAGTCTGAGGACTGTTCGTACAAATTCGCAGGTCTTATATACAAATACAGGGTGGTCTGTGCGTAGTTAAGGGTAGGCATAATCTAGAGAGACGGGTGGACACGTGCCCCTTTAGGGCAGGTAGTAATACAAGAGACAGGTGAGACTTGGACTAAGAATAGATACAAACTAATAATAGGTGGGACTGCAGACTGCGCCGCAGCTCCGCAGTAAGTCTTGTGACTTTGTTGATTCTCAATCAACTGTTGATCGTTCCCATGGTTTTCCACATGTTGATCAATGGGTGAGACGTGTGTAGAAAGCACGCACGATCAGGTGATCGTGTAGATGACCAATCCCTTGGTAGGTCATGCGTTAGGTTCCCATGGTCATGTGCTGTTATGTTATGTGCTTGCTTGAGGGCTTGTAGCTTACATGATGAGTCATGTGCTAGGTCACGTGGTGGGGATTAGTTGGGCTGTTTAGGCGGAAGACGTGACACCCCCAAAAAGGAAAAAGCCCCGGTAGTTTGGTATCCACTAGTATAGCTGTCAAAATTTCGTACTCAGAAAAATAAAAAGATCTCGGAATGACATGAGGAAAACAAACATAAGCACATGCCTGCTAAACGTGTCGCTCACTAAGACATAGCGTTGCTAAGTCGAGTGGGGGAGCCCTGGGGATAAATGCATGCGTGCAAGGGCATTCCCGGGTATTAGTTCATCCCGGAAAGTGTTCCCGGGGGTGCTCCTCACATGTACAGACCCTATACCGGGGGCGAAAGAAGGCGAAAACGCGGACCTGGGCGGAGCGGTGGAAAGACGCAGAAAGGCGGGCCTGGGTGCTGCGCTTGAGGCGGAATGTGCGACTGGGGCCGCCGTGGATGGGTTCGCGCGAATGAAAAAACATGCAGCAGAGCCGGTCGCTGCAGCAGAAGGGGACGCACGGGGCGGGGCAAGCACCGCAGAGCGCATGCGCATGCCGCCAGGTGCCTGCCGGTGCCAGGTTCTTCACTCTCAATAGCTGGTCATATATTATAGAGAGGGGTAGTTATGAAAGGGCGTGTGGTGTAGCGGTTCTTACGTTTGTGGTTCCTTGACTCACCAGGGCGGATCCTTGGTTCAATTCTGTGAAAGGACAATAATCTTTTTTCGTATTTACATAAAGCGTTAGCCGCAACAATTAATAATATGAGTGGTGTGAAACGGTCCGATCGTCGGGACGGGTGCGCGGACACAAAATATTGTACAAGTCGATTTTTCATTGTAAAGGCGGAAGGGCCTGGCACCAGCAGGCACCTGGCGGCGTGCGCATCCGCTCCACAGTGCTTGCCCTGCCCCGCGCGTCCCCTTCCGCTGCAGCGACCGGCTCCGCTGTGCATTTTTTCATTCGTGCAAACCCATCCGTGGCGGCCCCAGTCGCACATTCCACCTCAAGCGCAGCACCCAGGCCTGCGTTTCTGCATCTTTCCACCGCTCCGCCCAGGTCCGCGTTTTCGCCTTCTTTCGCCCCCGGTATAGGGTCTGTACATATGAGGAGCACCCCCGGGAACACTTTCCGGGATGAACTAATACCCGGGAATGCCCTCGCGCATGTGCGTTTATCCCCGGGGCTCCCCCACTCGACTTAGCAACGCCGTGTCTTAGCGAGCAACACATTTAGCAGGCACGTGCTTATGTTTGTTTTCCTCATGTCATTCCGAGATCTTTTTATTTTTCTGAGTACGAAATTTTGACAGCTATACTAGTGGATACCGAACTACCGGGGCTTTTTCCTTTTTGGGGGTGTCACGTCTTCCGCCTAAACAGCCCAACTGTGGGGATTTCCCAGGGTCACATGGTCGGAGATTCTCTTTGGTTACCAGTCTTTGACCTGGCTTTATTGCGGGCTCAGGGGGGCATCAGATAGTCATTTGACTATAGCTAGGTTTAGGGGTGGTTCCTGTGGGACTCGTAGGGGTTTGGACTGGGTTTCTAGATGGCATGGACTTCGTCCACGACAGTATCCCCTCTTTAGGCTTCCCTTGCTCCTGCAAGGCTTGTATCCCCTCTTTGGATTTCTGTGCAGTTTTCTGCATAGCTTCGAATTGGTTGACAAGTTCTTTGGCATGTGTCAGCTCTTTAGCTGGGATCCAAGTACGGTCGGCTTCCATATATCCTTTCCAGTGGACTAGGTACTGCGTGCTTTTGCAATTTCTCATGGGTCTTGACTGGAGGATTTTCTCGATCTCGTAATGACCTTCTTCTCCTCCGACTATTTCCAGAGGGGGTCATGTAAAGTTAGGTCCATGTGCGGCGGTCTCTGTGTAGGGTTTCAATAGGGAGTTATGAAATACTGGGTGTATCCTCATCTGTGGAGGTAGTTCGAGTTTGCAGTTTGTTGGTGAAGCCCAAATGACCTTGAAAGGTCCATAGCGACGTGGCGCAAGTTTTGCCTTTGGATGGGTAGTCTGTAGGTTGGTGGCTTCTAAGAGCACAAGGTCGTTCTTGTGGAATGTGTGTGACAGTTTAGTGGGACCTCCACTTCTCATTTCTTGTGCTGCGAGGTGTAATGTGGCTGTAACTTCTTTGCGCACTTGTTCTAGGTATTGGACATGTTCGTCCACACTTTGTAGTCTGGTCTGGAGGTGTAGTGGTGGTTTAAAGGTTGGATGTATTCCATACCAAACTTCGAAAGGGGATTTATGGGTACTGTGGTGTGGTCATGCATTGTGTGCGAATTTGATGATAGGAAGTAATGTGGCCCAATCATTTTGTTGGAAGTTTCCACAAATGCAAAGGTATTGCTTGATTTCTTGGTTAACTTGTTCGGATTCTCCATCTGTCTGCGGATGAAACGCAGTTGACAATTTCTGTTTGATTCCCAGTTTTCTCCAGAGTTCTTGTATTACTTGTGCCGCAAATTGTGGTCCCCGATCTGAGATTATCGTCAAGGGGAAACCCGTGCGTTTCCATACATAGTCCAATAGTAATTGGCTTGTTTGTTCAGCTGTGATTGTTTTGTGACAAGGGGCTAGGATGATAGCTTTGCTATGACGGTCGACAACTGTAAGGATACTATCATATCCATTTGATGGTGGAAGGTCCACAATGAAATCCATAGTAATTGTTTCCCATATTCCCAAGGGGATTTCATTTGGTTTTAGTGGAACTTTGACTGGAGGCTTGATTTTGGTGGTTTGGCAAGTAGCACATCCCTTGATGTAGGCTTTTACAAATTCCGTGATTCCAGGCCACCAATATTTTTGTGTGATGAGTTTGACAGTTTTCCACTGTCCTGGGTGTCCCATTATATTGTCATGGAACTGCTGTGTTATCTTCCGTTTTATGTTCTCATTGTTTGGTATGAATACCAAGCCTTTGTAGAGGAACAATCTGTTTTCATAGTTCCAATCTTCTAATCCTTTGGTGACTTGTCGAGGTCCACTAGTGATGAGCTTTTTAAGCTTTTCTCCCATTCCCGTAGAGTTATCAGCTTTGATAGCTTCCATAAGTGCTGCGTGTAGTTCTTTATCCATTCCTGTGGGGATTGCCGTGTTATGTAGGGCTTGTATGTGGAATTGCTCTGGTTTTAGCAGGAATTTTCCAGGGTCAAGCAGAACTCGTTCCGCATTCTCGGATGCTATCCCCTCTTTATGATCTGGATGCCTGGACAGCCCATCTGCTTGATTAAGCTTGCCCAGCTTTGGAATGATGACATAGTCGTAGGTTCCCAAAAGGATGGACCACCGTGCCTGGCAACGTGTAAGAGTTTGTTTCATCGTAAAATATTTGAGGTTGGCGTGGTCCGAAAAGATACGCATCTGGTGAACATTACCCTGTAGGTAATGTCGGAAATGTTTCAAAGCTTGGACAATGGCTAAAAGTTCTTTGTCATGGATTTCATAGTTCTGTTCTGCAGGTTGGAGAGACTTGGAGTAGTATGCCACTGGATGTGAATGGCCAAAGGCATCATCTTGTTCAAGAATTGCCCCTGTCGCATAATCGCTTGCATCCGTGATGAGCGTAAATGGCTTGCCATAATCCGGCAAGAGGAGCACAGGAGATGTTGTAAGAGCTTGTTGTAATGCGGCGAAAGCGGCAGCTTGAGTGGTTCCCCATAGGAACGGCGTATCCTTTTCCATGAGATCAAACAAAGGATGGGCAAGGGTAGAGTAATTTTTGACAAAGCAGCGATAGAAATTGCAGAAGCCAAGGAATTCCTGTATGTTCTTGACTTTGGTCAGTGTAGGCCAGTTTGAAATGGCTTTGAGTTTGACAGGGTCCATGTGTAATTCTCCTTCTGAAATGATCAAACCCAGATATTCGACGGATGTCTGGTTAAAAGAGCATTTTGCAGGTCGCAGATAGAGATCGAGGTCTAAGAGGCGCTGTAGTACCATATGTGTATATTTGATAACTTTGGTGATGGTATGTGCAAAAATCAAAATGTCGTCAAGGTAGACGACAACGTGACCTGTATCAATTAGATCTGCAAGTTCGGTGTCCATGAAGGTTTGAAAGGTGGCTGGAGCATTGCATAGGCTGAATGTCATGACTAAGGATTCAAAAAGGCCCAAGGGTGTTTTGAAAGCTGTTTTGTATTTGTCACCTTTGCATATACGAATATTATTGTATCCCCATCGTACGTTGAGTTTGGTGAAGAATCGCGCTCCCAAAAGTTTATTGACAAGTTCTGGGATTAAGGGTATTGGAGCCGCATTCTTTTTGGTTATTGCGTTTAGTGGTCTGTAGTCTTGAATGGGTTGTAGTTTCCCATCTTTCTTATCGATGAAGAAGAACAAGCATGCATCAGCTGCTTCAGATCTCCTTAGAGTGCCTCGTTTTAGGCCATCAGTAATATATTCCTGTAAGGTGACCTTCTCAGGCAGTGTCAATCTGTACACCGATGTTTTCTTCATAGTTTGTCCTGGGATAAGGTTGATCTTGTGGTCCCATGGTTGGTGTTTTGGTAATCATTGTGCTTCCTCATCTGAGAAGACCTTTGCGTACTTTCGAAATTCCAAAGGGATTTCCTTGGGTTTAACTTGCTCTTTTGTAGCAAGACTTGTGGACATTGTAGTCCACGCAACCATGGGGTGTTGAAGGTGTGTAGTTGGACTGTGACCAACTCAGTCTTTAGACCTGGATATGTCTTGGGTAGTTGGACTGTGACCAACTTGTTCCTTGACTATTCTGTGACGTGACACAGTAACATCAAGGTCTGGAAGGAATTGTTCCAGATGGGCTCTAATGTGCTGCGACACATCTAGACCATGACTTGTAATATCCAGGATATCGTCATCTTGGGTTTCCCATTCATCTTGGGGAAGTAGTTGCCATAGGGCAGGATTTCAGGTATGACGATCTTGTTCTTTGATGTCACTGGGATGACAATGGGGGGGGCAACGATCAAATTTGATTGTTTTTGTGCCCCAATCTATGCTCGGATTGTGTGCTCTTAGCCAGTCTGTGCCTAAGAGTATTTCATTTTGGCCAATATTTGTAATGGCAACTTTGACAGTTTCCCAGTGATTTGGGTCGACGCTCATCCCCATTCGCAGAATGGCGGCATAGCGCATTGCTCCTTGTTTATTTAATGTTCCATCAACATTAATTGGGTACATAGGGCGATCAACAGCATGGGTGGGTATTGAATATTTCTTGATAAAACTGGTGTTACAGTAGATGCCTTCAGCTCCACTGTCCAGTAATGCGTGGGCATCGAATTGTCTTCCATTGAGGATGATTCAGACTTTCAATTGGAAAGCAGGGGACTTTATATTCCAAATCGTATGTGGTGGTACATGAAGAATCTTGGGAGATTGGAGATGTTCAATCTTGCTAGTAGTACAACAGGATACAAATACATCTCTTCTGTAAGATGCCACTACAGAAGAGAACCAGCAAAAGATGGTGCAGTTGTGTCACCAGTTTTGTCCAGGTCTTCAAGGGGAGTGAAGGAGTTATGGAAAGCACGAGTAATTCTGCTTGCGCTATCACTTAGACTGAGTTTGTCCAGATCTTCTTCTGGAATGGTATCGATTTGTCGGACCTTTGGCGTAAAGGAAGTTCCTGGTCTTTTCTGTCCAGGGGCTTTGCAATTGATGGCTTTGTGTCCTTGTTTACCGCAATACATGCAAAGGTTATTGTCAAAGCAGTATTGTTGTTGCTCGGGAGTGAGTTTTCCATGTTTCTTAAACGGGGTATGACATTGTCCTTGGGTAGCGTTAATTTCTGCGTTACTGTTTTCCGCAGATAACTTGTGAACATGAGGGTTACGTCCTTGACATTGGGTTCCTTGATTGCCCAGTGGTTTGGCGTACATGCGCCAGTTTCAGTTGAGGTCTCAAGCATGTTCAACCAGTTCAGCTAAGGTGGCTGGTTGAGGTGACTGAGAAGCAATCTTATTGCTGATAGCGCTATTGATAGTGTTACGAAAGGTGAACATCTTGGTATTGTTGTCAACATTAGCATGACGTGCGTGTTGGCTCCATTCTTGGTACCACTCATTGAATTCTCTATTCCCTTGTAGAGTAGCATGTAACTTGGAGAGTGCTTCCAACTCCATTTGAGGTGGAATAAATTGCACTTTGAAGGCATCTTTAAAGGCTTGCCACGTTCCATAGTTGGTTGGTTGTGCTGCGATAGCAGTAGCCATTCGGTCACTGGCCCATTCGCCAGCTAGAGTATTGCATTTAAAGTAGGTCAAAGCAGATGCTACTTTCTTATGATCGGTATTGAACGTATCTTCATTTACTGTAAAATAGTTCTCAAGGATGTTCCAGAAGGCTAACGCCTTGTTTCCTTGGCCATCATATAATTTGGGTGCTGTGCCGATGAGACAGGGTGTGTTTGCTTGTGCCATTGGTGCTGCGACGATAGGTGGAGGTGGTGGCGGTGCTGGAGGTGGTGCTGCTGGTGGACCTGATGCAGGTGGGTGATGTATAACCGGCAGTGCAGCTCCTGGGGTGTTTCCGGTCGGTGGGTTCGATGAAGGTTTGGTTGGTTGTGGCTGAGTACTTGGTGCGGGTTGAGGCGAACCCGACGCTTTGGTTCTAGGTGTTGGCGGGGCAGGAGCACATTGCTTTCCCTTTGATACTGGTGGTGTGGGGATCTGGGTGGTCTCGACTGGGAGGAATCTGGAACTACTAGGAAACAGACTTGTTTGGGAATGTGGGGTACTGGGTTGTGGGGTGCTCGGTCTAGTCTGGAGTTTCTGGATTGCTGAGGTAACAGTGGTCTCAGCTCGTTGTAAGAGGGATTCCACTTGGGCGGTGTCGTCTTCGTCGGTTTCTTTAAGTATGATTTGTTCCGCTTCGTCTTCTGATTGGTTGTCGTCTGATCCTTCCGAGGCAGTCTTTGCTTGGGTTTCTGCGTCAGAAGTGCTTGGACTTTCAAAATGAACTGTCTGATGATTGAGGTAAATCCACTTGTTCTCGGATTGGTGCCACTTGATGAATCTATCTCAGTATAAGGCGGTGCCTTGGAATGCGTCAAATTCCTCGATATGGTCTTTATGTGAGAAAAGAACCGTGAGTACGCTGGCGGTGACTTTTTCTCCATTGTCCAGGTATCTCCAAGAGTGTCCCAGTCCCTCACTATAAGTGGCGTAAGTAGAAAACGCCCCGAAGAGGACTCGATTTCCTTTGTCGTTTGCAGCAAAGGCGTCGTAGTAGATGGCTGGTACGTGTTCTTGTTCTTCTTTGGTTAATAGGAACTTAGTAGCAAACTGTGATTTGCACTGTTCCCACAGATTCATACAAGAGATACGGTGTATGAATTGCCTTCCCAACTATAAAAAACAGTACACTATTTTGACAGACGAGTAGATTCAGTGGAGTGTTCTGAATCAATAAGTCTGTAATCCTCAAGTATACCCTTGTTAGTAATAGAGGTTTGATATTTCCACAAGAAACCGTTGAATATGATGGGATGGGGGGTAACTTTAAAGAGGTCTGTAAAGAGATGATCGATATGGATGTCTGGGCAGTGTTGCAGAAGGTAAAGGCAATGTTGTTTGAAGATTTGTAATTCTTCTTGGTTCCTAGTAGGAGTTGCTTTGGCAAGGTACGTGTCTTCCAGGAGAAAGGGTTGGAATGGTGTTCCCACGATGTGATCGAATTGTCTGGGTCAAATGTCTTCTACTGAGACAATTTGTTGACTGGGAGTGCTGATTGTTGGATATACTGGTGTTGGGGGTACTGGGCTATTTGGTGTTCTAGGAGGCAATGGTGTTGTTCGGCAGAGATGGTTTCTTCCTCTTTCATTAGAGGGTACAAATGTTTGAAGGTCCCAGGCTGGTGCTGAATGATTTCTATGCGCCAGTTCGTCAGTTGTAATGAACACCATCTAAAGGTCAACTAGTGACTCGTGGATCCCAGAGAAGGAGATAGGACAGAGTAGGAGGAGTTCCTGGTTGTCAGTTGTTGTCACAGTGACAAATATCGATTCCACAACCACAATTGATGGCGGTAATTGGGGATGCGAATTGGAATTCTCTGGACCGCTGGTATTTGGATAAAGGGGTACTAGCTCGAGTGGTTCCCTCCAAGGTAATGTCTGGAGTGGTATCAACGCTGTCCCAGTAATGAGCTTGAATGTGGATATTATTCAGCAGAGCTTGAATTCTGGTGAGTTGGGCCTGGTACTCGGTTTCTCGTCCCTGGGCGTTGGGCTGGGTAATGGGGAGGGTATACTGAGTGGGGTTGATGAGCGCAAATTCGTGGTTCTGGATAGTGGTTTCCCAGAGGGCGGTGTTGAACGAATAAGAGTATTCTTTGCTATCGGTGTAGATGAACTGGTATCTGATAGGTCCTGTTGTGAGAAGTCGAATTTCATTAAATTCCACTTCAACTTGGGTTTGCGACAGGAAAAACTGGGATAGAAATCTAACTCTATTCCCTTGTCGAGTTTGCATGATAATTTCTTCCCGAAATGCTGGCGTGCTATAGTGCCAGAGGAAAGTTTCGTCATAGAAGAGGCTGATTTGGTCAGCGGGAGTTCCGTTATATTGACGGATATCAGCGAGGATCCAATAAAGGAGATTTCTTCTTGCTGCTTCAAGAAGACTTGGGAGTTGATAATCGACGTATTGATAGAAGCGGTAACTTCTGAGAATTTCTCCAAAGGGTAATTGATCAAGTAGAGTTTGAACAATGAAGTGGTGATCACTCCAATATGTAAGTTGAACTTGATCCCTTAAATCGACAATGGGCGGAAGTTGAGTCCCAACTTGTGTTTGAATTCCACTTAAGTTTTCCACTGATAAAGAAAACTTAAAACCCCTGTATTTTGCTTCTAAAGCCTTTGTAAACTTACTAAGTATTACAAAGGAGTTTCTATAGGAGGCGAAATAAAGTTAAAGGGGTTAACAGGCACCCAAGAAAGACAAGTGAATCGAGCAAATTGAGGCTGTGTATGTAACAAGTCCTCAATGTGGGTTGATCGATTCAAAAAGAAAATACCTTCCTCTGTGAAATGTAAATGTCCACAAAGTAAGGCAACGCGTCCATCTAAAAAGTCGTAAGCTACCAATGGGACTTGGCAGCCTTCAAACTCTTGAAGCCACGTGGGGGGAAAGCGTAAGAAGAGAAACTTGATAGAGTCCAAGAAGGATGACTCTAAATATCCAAAGGGGAAATGGGTAGAATGGGGATGGTGGCCGACCTTGGCACACATGTGGATGGGGGGCAGAAGAGTACCGAAGGGGTGGACAAGAACATTGTGATAGACCGGGGCTTGAAAAGGGGTGACGTATGCTGCTAGATAGTCAGTAATGTCGCTATGCAGCAGGATGAGGCAGAGGAATTCCTTGTCTACAAATTCTTCTTGGGGGTACCAAAGCTTCTGGTCGTTCTGGTGGACAACTGTGTACTGGTGTGGGTGGTGGTCGGTGGCGGTGGTACAGATAGGGGTGGCGAAGAGATGAGGAAAGAGATCGGCGGCAACAGAGGTGGACGGTGGTTCGACGGGAAGAGATGGGATAGGAGCGGGTACGTGTGGAGTGGGGGGACGGGGCGATGGTACACGCTGGACGGGGGCGAAGACTTCGGGCTCTGGTAGGTTTTCGACTGTAATGTCGTTGAAGGGGATATGGTCACAGAGGTCGTGACCAAGGTGAGCATGGACGAAGGTGTCTTGAGTGGTGGGAACTGGTGGTCGGTTCTCTTGCTCCTCAAGTTGGGCGATGGCCTTGTTGATGAGACCTAGAAAACCTTTGGGAGTGGGGAATTCGGGAGACAGGGAGCGGACGTGGTAAGTAGGGGACTGTGGGATCACCGGGGAGTCAGTCAATGGGTTGACCAACAAGATGCCGGGCAAGACAGCGTCAGTGTATCCTGGGTACTGGAGGACAGGGGAGAAGATGATGGGGGACTGGGGAGTGGTGACAGCGGCAATATAGGCGGGGTTGAGATCTTCAACGGACGAGGCGGGGCTAGGCTGGGAGGGCGACGGGTAGTGGTGGATCCAAGTTTGGGTGGGCGACCAAAGGAAGTCTTCGATGGCTTGGCCAGCAGCTTGGACGTTGAGCTGGTAGACGTTGTCAAGGTTGGACCAGGAGGTGACAGAGGAAGTGGGAGAGGACACTTCTGACGACAGTCAGCTTCAATAAGAGACTGTTCTAGTGTTGGGAACTCACTACTTATGGGTAGTGAGACTTGATGACGGCGCGAAGTTGAAGGTGACTGATCCAAAGGAGCAGTAGTGAGATGTTGAGGAGGAAGAGGCAGAAGGCGAGGAGAGGTGGGACTGTATAGATAGGGTGGGCTGCTAACAATGAGGGAGCTTTGTGAGGCTCCAGTGTGGGGGTAGACAAGAGAACAGTCTGAGGACTGTTCGTACAAATTCGCAGGTCTTATATA
>Ga0307510_10010694_pt1 | contig 10908 bp, 7 predicted proteins | sample 12_EM_MG_FD_207224 | JGI IMG/M metagenome (GOLD analysis project Ga0307510, IMG submission 207224) | Populus trichocarpa ectomycorrhiza microbial communities from riparian zone in the Pacific Northwest, United States - 12_EM | ecosystem: Host-associated > Plants > Roots > Unclassified | place... | reverse complement strand
AACTTGAACTCAGAGATAAAAACGTTCTTTGACAAAGAAAACTAAAATTATTCCTAAATTTTGAATAAAAAGCACATGTCATATGATTTTATGTAAAACTAAAACCAATCGAGTGTGTGTGTGTAGGATGGATCGAGGAGTGAAATTCATGACATTTTCTTTTCTTTTTCATATCCTTTTATATATATAAAAGGATAAGTGTTTGCCTTAGATTTCGTTCTGATGGGGGCTTTTATTCGAAGCTTGTACTTGTACAATGTCATGTTAGTTCCATGTGGGTCAATGGACGTCATGCCTGTTACTTTTTTTCTTTTCTGATAAGCAAAAGGTTACGAAGGACATAGAAATAGAGTTTTGTCTGCAGGTGTATATAGGGGAGCAACAAACCACAGAAGACAACCCAGACCTATCGAAAAAACATTAATTGATATACAAAGGGAAATCCAATTCAAGATCAAACGATAACGAGCAGAGAGGTCTACACTAGTATTGGAACTTGAATTTGCAGCAAATTCTTATCGCCATCATCAGAAATCTCAAGTAAATTCCATTTGAAAATCCACTAGCCTGTGAGCTTTCAATCAATCTGTCACCCTCAAGCAACAATAAATCCAACCGCTGACAGTCTAACATATTCCATCCCCATGCCTATTACTAGTACAGATTTCTTTTTCTAACCGCTGCTTTCTAAATTAGTTGCTCTCAGTGACGTAGTCCTATCATTGCAGACAAAGCCATATTGGGGAAGTGAACATAAGAAGAACAAAGAACCTCTATGTGCTTCGGGAATCGCACATACAACAGTAAGATAAGAGAAAACACTGTTTCTAAAAACCCATTTGTTCCGAGTGAAGGGATATATTAAATATATATATATATATATAAATTCTTTTTACCTTGAATGAGGAATAATTTTCCTTTAAGAGAACCCGACAGGGAGTATCTATCTTTCATGCATGTCCCTTTTCTTCTTTACTACTATGTGTTTCAGGGTATCAAAATTAAGGAAGAGGACAAATTACTGTAGGGCACGCCTCCCATTATACTTGAATGCATTGTATCAGCATGACTTGATGAAACACATAACATAAATCTTAATTAAGATTTTGCCTCGCCTGATATCATAGTTTTCTTAGAACCATCGCATGGTTTATATTTAAAATAAAAGCAATTTTTAGCTGGTTTTATGGTCTATGCTTTTGATTGATGAAATGTTCTTTATCATCGCTGAACCAGAAACTCGAATTTTCATCCCATTTCGATAATATCAGCCTATATTCTTACACACGCGTATATATGTAGGCAGACTATCAGTAACCTATTTATAGTAACCAAATAAAATATATATCACTGCGCTAGAATATTGGTGATGTAGCTAAGATGAGAAACATGCAGAGGTTTCTTTCTCTTTGTTGATGGGAAAAAAAGATGGTGGTACCACTACCTTTATTGGTCGCAGAGAAAAAAAATTGGCCGCTGCAAGTTGTCAAGAAAGCTCACTCTCTCCACACAGACACAAAGAGAAAGAAGAAAAGCTAATAAAGCCTAAAGGAGAGGAGGAATGAAACACACTTTCATGAGTGCACATATCGAGGAAGCTTCTACCTTTATGCGCACAAAGTTAAGGGTCTTCCTTGCCTCAAAATCTACAGCATGAGTACGTTTTATAATAGATTTACTTTAATTTACATGCATAATGTGAGTATTATGATCCGTGGTATATATGATTACAACAAATTATGAAGGCACCAAAAAAATATAATATAACAGGGTGATTGAGGATGTTCAAAGTAAATTAAATCATTGATTTGCATCCTAAACAAGGCACCTTGGATTCTGTTTAACTTCCTATTTGATACGTTCGGGTTCTAGCTTTGAATGTTTGCTAACAAAGTGCTGCCTAGAAGCTTTTTTTTTTGTCCCCTGTCTCTCATGCTTTTAGGCACAGGATCGAGCTAGCTGTGGATAAAAATACGGCTGGATAGGTAGAGTTTATGCTAAGGATTTTGACTGGCATGCACTGTTTGCTGTGTTGATCGAATAATCCACTCCGTGTAAATTTTTTAGAGCTAAATTTCAGTAACCATTCCCGAAATAATGTAAACCACACTCGTTACCTTGTTTACAAAAATTTCCCTCATTAACTTATCTTCGTACAATCAAATTATCATGATATATCGGTGTAATTTATATTTGTTTTTAGTTTTTACAAAAATGACCATATATATCAGCATATCATTTGAACTATGTACAGAGATCATCTCTAATTGTGTACTCTCTCCGTCTCATATTTATTAATTTTTATCAATTTCTAAAGGTTAATATAAATTAATTATGATCAACTTTTTTATTAATTCAATTGAAAATTTAAATTAGTTACTTCAACTTCTTCTTCTTAATCTAAAGAATTCTAGGTTTATCATAAAAGTTTTGAGTACTTGCAAAAACAGTCACAATCGAGGGTATTTATATGAAAAAAGATATTAAATGACTTTAAAAATCTTAAATTTTAAAAATAAAGATGTTTGTTCTTGATTTTTAAGTTTATTAATGCTCTGAAATCTAATTATTTTTATCTTAAAAAATAAAAAGTTATAAACCTTTTACCTGTATGGTTCAGAGAGTATTTATATCCTTCGAACCTTGTTATTTTCATGAAAAGAAAGAGCTAGAAAATCCTCTATTTTCGATGATATTAATAGAAAGCAAATATATCTTACATGTCATTAATGAGATAATAATTATGATAGGTCCTTTAAGAGACATTGTATATACCTATAAATATATATAAAAAATCATTGTTTTAATATGAATAATTATTCTAGATGGAGAGGCATGACAGTTTATTATGTCTTTAACACTTATATTATAGAGGATTATTTAGGACTGGCATAAAGCCTTAGAATTTGATAATATCTAAGTTTTTTGAGTCTGGGATATTTAGCAAACCCATATTACATTGAACTTAGCTGATTGTCAAGCTCAAGTATCCTAAGTCTGGTATGGTTGTCAGACCCACATTACTTTGCACTTGACAGACTGTCAAGTTCAAGTGTCTTGGGTCTGGCATGCTTGCTCGACTCATATTACCTTGGACTTGGCTGACTGCCAAGTTCAAATATTAAAGGTCATGTTACCTTGGATTTGACTATTTGTCTAGTTCAAGTATCTTGGGCCTAACATATTAGTCAAATTTATATTTTCCTGGATTTAATATGGATTTAACTGATTGTCAAGTTCAAGTATCTTGGGTCTGCATGTTTGCCAAATCCATTTGATTTAAGAAGATTTTTATAAATAAAAATCGTAACAAGAAGTGTGCAGGTTTCTTTAGAAACAAAAGGAATTAGAATTTGAATGTCAATGTACAGTGATATTGTGGCAATATATATATTGCCATGGAGAACTTAAAAACAAGGATGGTCTGTCTGATTTGAGAAATAAAAGGAATTGTCATCTGTATAACTGTAAGTTTAATTATAAGATAATCGAGAATGATAACTAATTGTTTTGTTTTTTAGCTAACTGTTTCAAAGAAATTGATAATGAAAATTTATTTCTATATATAAAAACTAATAGATATTCAATATTATATCAAATCGAATATTTAATTGGTGTGGGAACATAGGTTTTCAAAGACTTTTGAAGATATGAAGCCAAATCCTTATCATTAGCAAAGAATATTTAATTGGACGTAACAGGAGTTTAATGTGCTCGGCCCAAAATCTGAGGGCGTTCTAAGCTCATGGATTTATCTATGGGCCTTACTACACTTTATAATGGGCTTCAAGGTGCTGTTTTTTCGGTAAACGAGCTAAAGCCCACATCTTTTGAACTCCTGAGGCCATCCAGGGTAGAAGCTTTTGCTATAACTTACAACTACCATGATTTTATGAAGGTGAAACTAATATTGAGCTTACATGGGATTTCCTTCCATATCTCACATCGCCATGATCATGTCCTGTTTCTGATAGAAATATGTTTGCGCTGCTTCTTCTAGCAGCTTTGATCTGTAGGCTTGCAACGCTCCTCCTTAGTCCCAAGCTTCTCTCGTCCTATAGTCATGGAGGTGCTGTGAATATACGAAACTCTCCATGTTGAGCTTCTCTGAGTCCTCAATTAAGCTCCCCCCAGTCCAATCTTTATCCCCTTCAAAGCAAAACCCCGTTTTTTTTCCTTGAGGGAGAGTTTTTGTAGATAAATTTGTTTTTTAAAGTGTTTTTTAAATTGTTTTTTATCTAAAAATATATCAAATTTATGTAGATGATTTTAAGGTGTTAATGTAATAAATAAATAGATAAATTATTATCAAATACACCCTAAAATTGATAGCTTGAAACAAGATAGATCAAATACTCGCAAGTGTGTAACATTCATGAGTGGTAACTCAGCATATATAGATCTTGGAAATTTATAAACAAGCATGAATACAATCTTTCACCTAGCTATTTCTAGATTAATTGACGCGTAAGAATATTCAATAACTTTTCAATATATTATTCCATCCCAAGCTAGAACTGGTTATTTTTTTCTTCATGACTTGGAAAGCAGCTACATACTACACTTGAAAATTAAATACACCACAAAGTACCCACCGAAACTATCAAAAACATAGTTAACGCCAGTTAATCACGGGGACGCGTCAAAGATATCAGCGGGAGGGATGAAATAGTCCATGGAGAGCCCTGGCACATTGAACACAACATCATCAATCCTCCACACTTCTTCCATTCTAGTCCTACTATGCTGAACAGACAACTCCTCGAATCGAAAAACTGTAGCGATTGACCTTCCTTGATGAGCAATTAGCACGCCATCTACATCTCTGTAGTCCCCGATACTGCTTCCTATGGTAGTCTCCCAGTAGATAGTTTCGTTTTCTGGGGTTTGTACCCTGGTTAGATGGGAGTCCTCCAGGTATATTAAGAGACCACTTTTTTGGCAAAAATAGCCATAGAGTACATGCCTGAGCACTTCAGCTGGTCCTTCACTTCTTTCAAATACAGCTTCTCTGTCTGCAGCTACTTTTAAAACGAAGCAATCATCCTCGCCGATTCGTTTCTCACCTAGGCACTGTGCTTTAGCGAATAAGTTGGCTGTATTCTTTGGATCTAAGCCCTGGAATATCAATCACCACAAGACTAATAAATAAGTACATGTAGAAGAGGTCCAAGTTATAGACAATGTAGTGTTTGAATAGCACATAATTAGAAGCAAGGCAGGTGCCAATGGGCTTGAAGCTCAGCCGGCATCCAGGCGTCCCTCTTCTAAAAGATCTCGGCTTTAAGCCCTTTTTTTTATAATAATGGAAAAAAATGGAGACAAGGTACACGAAATCGAATGAAAGAATGAGAAATTAAATCATAAACTTCAAAGAATTCAATGAAATATTGGTGATTACTTTGAGTCTTTTTCTTCTTGTTTGAGAATGGAAGGCAGCAAATTCAAGTCTTGAACAATTAATTAGTAAAGAACGATGACGGGGGAGGTCCAAATATCTTTGGTACTTCCATACATGCTCTCCCTCTCCCTGAGCTTTTACATCCTGGCCTTGCTATTCCAATAACACATGAAAAATATGAAGCGTATAGTAATATGCTTTTCATTCAAGGTGGACAAAGTTTCAACAATTGGGGCCAGCGATTCCTCTCATGTACTCACAGCAAGCGAGGAAACAAATACAAAATGGGGATGGCCATACTCCTAATTAAGAGCGTATGAAGCAGTTATATTCCTCATGGCTAATTCCGAGTCTTGATTTCTTTCGTTCTTTCTTTTTCTTTGTGGGTAGGAAACATGGCTTCGGCACAAAAAGAAACTGCAAAGAAATGTTTCTCATACGGGCATGAGCATTAATTAGCACTAGATCTACATCTACCAAAGGAAGTAGCCCCTCAGGAGATATTAGTATTTTTAAGTCCACCAACATAGTTTCTAATTTTTAAAGTCCTGAAGCTCACCGTAATTTCGAGAGAAAAAAGAGAAAAGGGAAACCACGGCCAAGGGAACAAGTAGTAAACGAACAAAGAAGAGGGGAAAAGCCAAGAAAAGCAAGGAGCTATATTGCAATAAATCTGGTGCTCTTCGCTAAAGCGCTAAAAAAGGAAAAGTTAAAGAGCAAAGGGATGATTATAAGCTGCAATCCCAAGAAACTGTATCTGAACATGATCAAAGATGACGTCAAAAAGAAAATCACGTGCCATTCCTAACTCAGTGAATAACGTGAGTTTCAAAAAAAGCAGCTTGTCTGGTAAAGCATGAGACAGTCTCTGTATCATGCCGGATGCTAATACATACACGCTACCATTTCTCGGGATTGTGATTTTGGTCTTCTATCTCCATCCTTTTATGTTTGTTTTGTATGTAGATTTGAATAAACATAAAGATTTCATTATCTTCAACCAAAAGAAAAAAAAAATCATCGGTTCAAAGCATGGATTAGCTAATAGAAGTTCTGGGTTTTAAACCCTGTTGCTTTTTTTTTCTCATACTCCTGCCAATTTTAGACTACTAAATTCTAGACTAATTCTTTAATTTTTATAATTAGAATTACGGTGATCTCAATGTTTAATGGGTCAATTCCAATCCAAATATTGAATTTGATGCACTGGATATAGACTGTAGCTAGTACCTGGATTATGCGACGTAGAGGGCGTTGGGGTCCTTTGGCAGCATGAGTACCAAGCCAAGGAGTATGCCGCCACACAGTCTTCCCATCGCTGCCTGCTATGACTTTATTTTCTCCAACGACCAATTCAAGAGACCACATCCCTGGCAACATTTGCCAAAGAACAAAGCACCCACTTTCACCACTTCTAGTCCCCAAGCTCTTCACATTCTTTCCTGATGAGATTTCCGTCTCACAACGGACCATCTTCACACTCCCTGCTGAGTACATGTTTTTCATGCATTTTTGTTGCTTTAAACACCCTGTTGATGCCAAGTATTGCTGTATGATATAATGCGCGGCAGAATTTTCCTGTGACAAAATAAAAGCTACGTTAATTAGCAAATGGAGTTACAGGAAAGAAAAATAAATGAAAAATTTAGATAAGTAGAGGTGCAAGAACTTACAATGGGTGTGTTCTTAATGTGAATGCGATGGATGGGGTCGTTAACTAGAGGGATTGGGGCTAGAGGGCAACCCAATACTCCAAGTAGAAGCCTCAAATCTTGTCTTTTGGCTGGAATGCTCCCATACAAGGAGACTGTAAAATTGTTTCCTGCAGAAAGACCCCTTTGCAATCGAAACCATTCACGAATTATTTCCCATGAACTTTCCTTTTTGTTACCTTCTTCTTGCATATCGGGGTCCGGACCTTCTAGCAGTGGAGTTAAGGTTTGCGTGCACCATCTTTGCTTCCATCTAGCTCTCGAGCCCATGAATGTATGGAAATTAGTGCTAATTAGCAAGTGAATACTGTTGAAGATGATGAGTGTTGGGGTTGGGAATCAGTATAAGTGAGCAGAAGTTATGTGTATAAAAACAATCGCCATGGCTGGGAGTTATAGCTAGGGATCAGAAGGAAGAGACAAAAAGGAACAGCTTATCTGTCCAGCGGCAGATGATGGTTTTATTATAATACAGGCTTGGGTGTTGGGATGTCTTTCGCTTTATTCTTCTCTTCTCTTTTCGAGTCCTCTTGTCGTTTTACTACTCTTAAGTATCCTCTCGAGCGACTCCATGCGAGGGGTCCCAGGAGGATTAGGCTATCTCTTCCTTTTTCTTGAATAAATATTTAGGTCCTCTTTGTGGACCCTAGGACATACCCTACAATTTGGGCTCCTAATCACCCCGGTCTCAAGGGGTAATCTTCCTAGGAAAATGGTACCACACCACCATATCAGGCTCATTACACAAGACAGAACTGAAGTCTTGGCGATTGGTCCACGCAACATCGAAAACATTCATTATTCCATTCCATCCATTTATTTATCTGGGTGGATGCAGAAATTACCTCAGACTTCGATAATCTTTTTAATAAAATAAAATTAAGAATCCCATTCTTTTAGAAGAGGGATATCTGTCCGATCCAAAATATACAGAGTCTCATAATGAATAAAAAACAGAATAAATAATATTTGTCCTGGTCACTTCATGGCCAGTCTGCCGTGAGATTCACTTGTAAAGGCCAACACTTCCGCGGTTCTTTGATGGTATTTTATTTTTAAATAGTTTTAAAAAAATTTAATTTTTAATTTTTTAAAATTATTTTAATAGGTTGATGTTAAAAATAATTTTTTAAAAATAAAAAATATATATTATTTTAATATATTTCTAGATAAAAAATACTTTAAAAAATAAACATTAGTATATTTAGAAACACTCCAAAATTATTTGAGTAATTCGCGGAACAAATCTTCTCTGGTCAATAGATGCAGAACATAACTGTGAGGGGTAGTTCAACTAGCCAAGCCTTGGGTTTGCTCTCCAATGATCACGGGTTAGAGTCTCATCGGGGTCACAGATTGCTTACATGGTCATTAATTTCATGACTTATAAGATTAGACGAGGTGTTCACAAGCTTACCTGAACATTTATATTAATAAAAAAAAGATTACTGGAGGAATAATCCTGAGTACGTAGCCCAACTTGTTAGATTTTAAATTTATTATTTAGATATTATTAATTTGAGTGTTTCAAATCTAAAATTACGAAAGCCTTATTTAATCATTAATTTTAGTTAAGATGCTAATAAGCTTTTCTGAAAACCATGGCTATAAAAAGAAAAGATTATTGGAGTAATTCGTGGAACAAATCTTTTTCTGGTCAATAATATCTGTAGAACATACATGGAGCAGTCACTGATAACTAGCTAGCATCTTCTTTAATCGTGACCATTTAAATATGCATTTCCCAGAGTGGTCCCCACGAGCACAAGATGCTGTCACCATGCGATGATTCTCCAAGTTCTAGACAGACCTGGTCAAATAGACATTAACATAACAGAATTCCTTTCTTCCCTTCCTCTTTTTGACAATTAACATCAGACGATGTCCCTAACTATCACCGGCCAATTTCTTAAACCTTAAATCGCGGTGACCCAAGTTTTGTCAGTGAATAAATAAATAAAAAATCAACTATGTCTAGCTGCACACTTGCTCTTATGTTAGATGTTGATAGGAGAGTTTTTTTTGTTCCTGAGTTTTGTTTTTAAAGTTCCTACTTTACGGTGACCCACGCGGAGGTGGGCCGGCCGTTAGGCCTCGACACAGGATTCGCTAGAGGAATATGGTGTAGAGTCGGCATCAACGGTGGAGCGGCGGATGGAGGGGGATGGGTTATCTTCCAAGCCAAGAGCTCTCTGCTTTGGTGGAAGGTTGAAACGTGACTTTCATTTGTTGGGAAGTACAAGTGGATATGCACATGCTTACATAACAGTAATTGCTAGTCTATCACATCTTTCTCTTGTATTTCAAATTCGACCCAATTTTCATTGTTAAATTATTTAAAAATATGATTGAAATTGTGTTTTTATATTTTTATATTGTTTTAATATATTAATATTAAAAATATTATTTTATTATATTTTCAAGCAAAAAAACACTTTAAACCATAATTAATATCACACTTCCAAGCATTCATTTAGTCCAATACGTGTATCTAGCTAGCTCTCAAACGTACTTGATCTTGAGATCTTAAATTTTTAGGGCACAGTATCATGTCTACATGCTTAAACCATATGTTTTTATTTCTCGAACGAGAGTAGATGGGCCCATTTTGAAAAACAAAATAGAGCAATCAGCATTCCAAATTACAATCTGGGCCCATAAACGGGCCTGAGGCTCTATCTGAAGATGAAACCACACCACCATACCAGGCTCATTACACAAGAAAGGATTGAGGTCTCAGTGACTGGCCCACCGATTCTGGATTTGATTTATTTATATTTTCTCATTTGGAAGTTTTGATTTTGGAAAATCTCGTTGTGTTTTTTAGGAAAAATAACGATATTATAATATCAATTATTAATTACTCGACACTATAAATGTAATTTGCTTGGTTGTTTGAAAACAACCTATTTTTCATTATTATTCCCTTTTCACAGAATTAAACCAGCTTTTTTGAATATTTTTTATATTATAAAATCATTCAATATCAACAACAATTCTATTTTTTTTAAAATGTTTTTTTAATTATATTAAAATAATATTTTTTTTATTTTTAATATTAACATGTCAAAACATAAAAATTAATTTGAAATCAAAAAATTTTAAAAATAAATTTTAATTACAAAAACAAACATACTCTAAACACTTAATCACAGTAAATTAAAATGATTGTTTATCACACCAACAAAAAAAAAAAAAAAGAGTGACTTTTAATGGGACTTCAAAGAATCCAAATTAGTAAATTTCGAATTACTATATATTGGATACCAAATAACTATAAAATTATTATTAATTAAGCGTTTTCATGTTGACGGTCCATAATGATTGTGTCCACATGTCTTAAATCGCCCAACTGAATGATGAAATATAAGATTCCGCATAAAAAATATATTTCCACGTTAAAAATACCTCCAAGACATGTGACACGTACTTGTTGTATACATGCTTGATGTTGATGATTACAGTTTTAGTTAACAATTACCCACCAAAAATGGCTACCGGGTATATATAATATAGTATAGTTAAAATACTATATAGTGTGTCTGTGTTGAAATTTAAAATTATTTTTAAAAAATCTCCCCATAAATTATTGCAAAACGAGGGATTTTATACAAATTAATAGATAATTCATACATAAATAATAAATAATTACATCAAATAGAAAAGTTTTAAAGTTTACGTAATATTTCTTTCTCAATTCAAACATTAATTTTCCGGATCGTTTCCTCATCCCAGAAATTATATCCCACCATTGTATACTGAGCATTTATTTTTTATTGTATTTTTTTTGTAATT
>Ga0307510_10010693_pt1 | contig 10909 bp, 5 predicted proteins | sample 12_EM_MG_FD_207224 | JGI IMG/M metagenome (GOLD analysis project Ga0307510, IMG submission 207224) | Populus trichocarpa ectomycorrhiza microbial communities from riparian zone in the Pacific Northwest, United States - 12_EM | ecosystem: Host-associated > Plants > Roots > Unclassified | place... | reverse complement strand
TTTTTAACATCAACACATGAAAATCATAAAATAATCACTAAAAAACCATTAGTTTAATATCTTTTAAATGAATATACTTCAAAAGTTGATTCAGAATGTCATCTAGCTATCACTTCCAATGCCCTTAAATTAAAATAGAAATGATCTAGTCATAAAATATATGAACGTCATGGTAATCAGCACATACGTACCTGCAGAAAACTCGAAGACAACAACAACAGCTGCTGTTAGAACAGCCCACATTGCAGACACACCAAAACCATCGTAAAGAGGTTCAAAAGTAGCAGGAGAGTTCCTATGTGCTCTCAGATTCGAGCCCTGTGGTTGCTCATATGATGGCCACTGGAGGCTTACATGGTCCTTAACTTCAGGGCCCATGGGATTAGTCGAGGTGCGCGCAAGCTGACCCGAACACCCACGTTAAACTAAAAAAAGAAAAAAAAAAAAGTAGCAGGAGAGTGAAGCCAACGTGAGAGGAAACCCTACTTTAGCTTGGATCATCATTTCCTGATGATTTCCATGCCTTGAGCTTTTGGTACCCTCGTCTAAAGAGGCCACCATTCTCATGATTTCGAGATGCCATTTCCATTATTGGGAGGAACAACCTACCTTATTATTTCCTTATTCAATCAAACATAATACATAATATATAGTTGATTAGAGTCATATTCATACAACAATAAAGTTAAACAACTAAGTACATATGACATCATAATTAATGTTCATTCCAAAATACATGTTTTTTTAAGTTTAAAGTATTAATACATCATTATAGAATATGCTGAATGTTTAGAAGCGCACACGCAGACACAATCTAGAATAAAAATCAAAATAGAAGTAAACTACGGTTCTGGAAAAATACATGAAGTATTCGAAAACCAATACAATATTAAAAATTACAACAAAAAATTGCATTTTTATACATTTACGACATTCAAGTATTTATACATACATAAATATCATCACGTGCAATCATCATTTATCACATGTAGAAATTCCCTCTTTTTGTTTCCTCAAGATTCATTCCACATTCCTTTCTTAGTATTCGACTTTTAGCCGGGAAATACATGGACAATACAACAATGTTAATATTAGCTAAACCAATATCATTAAAATCCATTTACAAGAAGTACTAATCAATGTCAATATCAATACTCCAAATATTATTAATTTTCATCGAATGAACAACTAATCAATTTAATGTTGATATCAGCTACATTGATATCATTAGTATCAATACACATGGATGATTTATCAATATCAATACTGGTACTTTCCATATCATTAGTTAATAAATCCAATGTTAATATCAGTTACACTTATATCATTAGTATCCATACATATTGATGACTAATCAATAATTTTAGCCGACTTTCTAGTCTATTCTCATTCTTACGTTTCTTTCATTTCTTTGTTCTACTTTAGAGTTGCTGAACATTTTAATAATAGGTAAACAGCAATGAATTATTTAATTTTTAAGTAAATAAGTTAAGTGACGAGCACTTATCTATTACTCGGGACAATAATGCTCGTCCTATCTAGGGTCTTGGGGTCTCGTTACTGCAATTTCTCCTATAAAAACAAGATTTTAAACATTATCATCATGTTCATTTAATCTTAGAAATTATATTTCAGTTCCACATTTAACACATATTTATCACAATTTTTAAATATAGCCATATCATATTTCATCTATATAGACAACACATTCATGTTTGGAAAACATATTTTCCATATTCATTTTAACTATCCTAAAATAATTTAGGTTAACATCATGTCATGTCTTCATTTATACACATTAAATAACATCAAGGTTTTAGGAAATTCTCTTACCATAATAACACCTTTATACATTGACATATATTTTTTTTTATTTAAGTTCTAAAACAAAAGTTCATTAACACAATATAAGTTCATTTATTTTTCCTATAAGCCGAACCTACCTTCTATTTTTCATGGCATTCCTTTCAATTTCTTGTTCAAGGATCATTCCAAAATATTTTAGTTCAAGTCCAACCATAATATAACATGACGTCCTATTCAAAGTCCATTCTCTTTCATTTATTAACAATGTCGATTTAACTTTCTACATATTGTTCTAAATCAATATCCCATATATACACATCATTTATGCAATTTTTATACACAATTCTACACAACAATTCAAGCAAATTTCAACATAATTCATTTCAAGCTAATCCTCCCATTTTTTTCCATATTCACAAATTACAGTCAATTAAGCTTTCACACATTCATTTATCATATTTATCAACCCACAACACTTGGAGTAACATATATTCAATAAGTGTTTAAATTTATTTAAAACCTTTTTTAATCTTACCACCACCCTTTTAATCCATTTAATCAATATCTAAAATTATTCTAACTATCAATCCTAAGCATATATATTCCAACACCAATACAATTTACAAGGCTATTTTAATCAAATCATACACAAATCCAACACTTTTGTCCCTACAAAATTTTCTAACTCAACAAAAATTCCATGTTCTTTTCTTCGATTCATTCATTTTCTTTTAACTCATTAATTCTTCACACAACCATACTAAAATCTATTTGATTTTTAACATAACTATTCATAAAAAATTCTTTATCATGCCACAACTAACATTTTTTTCACATGCAATGCAAAGAACATACAAATTTCAACCCAACTAAAAACTCATTTTAACATAATTTTTCATTCATACACATCACATAGTCACATACATTCATAAGTTTCAAACAAATTCCTATCATGTGCCCATTACCCACCCATGGCCGGTTTCAAAGGGAAGGGTTCTTCCTTGGTTTATTTTAATTTTTTCCATAATTTCTTCCTTGGTTCTTCCTTTTAAAATAAATAGAACAACAAAATAATAAATAAAAAAAATCTTCCCAACCAAGTTTTTAGTTCAATTTATGGGCTTTTGTCAGTATTGTCGCCCTCTCCTTCTTCTTTTTTCAAAGTTTCTTGTTTCTTTCTTTAAGTCCCAACCCCTTCCCATTATTCTTCCAATCTTACTATTTTTTGGTGTAAATTTCTCTACAAAGCTTCACTTTCTCACTAATTTTTAAGTAAAGGAAGCAAGAAGAAGAAGAATGGAAGGAGGTTTTTTTTTAGCTTTCTCTCGATTTTGAGCTGCTAGAATAGTTGGCCAATACATAAGTAGAAAGGGGGTTATTTTTATTTATTTACAAAAATAACACTACCTAGTTTATATGTTATTTTTTATATTTTTTCTAACTATTAATACTCTTGCAATACTTTATCGAACTTTAATTGATCTGAAATTTTAATCTAAAATAGAATATGTTAGGAGACTCATTGTAAATTTTTAGCCCAATCAAATGATTAGATTAAAATATATGCTTAATATTATTAAATTAGATAATTAATAATTTTACATAAAAATACCAAATTTTACGTACAATTTTATTTACTTAAATCATCATAGTTTTTTTAAAAACTAATTCATTTGACATTTCCATCCATACTCATAAAAATTTCCTCTTAATTTATTATTTTTAAATTAAGCATTATTTTTTTTTGCTGGGGTTTACAATAATAAAAAAAAAAAAATCAATTTAACTCTATATAATTTATAAAAAATAATTGTATCATAGTATAAAAAGACTATTTTATTTCCCATGTCGAGCTTAAAAGTTTTAAAGATTAAAAGATAAATTTTATCATTATACTATTATACTATTAGAATAATATTTTGTTTCTTAGAATATAATAACTTTACTAGTTAATTATATTGTGAAATAAAAAATAATAGTGTCATTATAAAAAATAACCTTCACTTTAATACCTAATTCAAAAGTTTAATAGTTAAGAGGTAATTTTATCGCTACCATGTTACAACAAATAGTGGGGTAAAGTAACTTCCATTCTTCTACTCTTTTTCTTTCTTTTTTTCTTTTAAAAAATTTAATTTAATGCGCTGAAAATTTTCTCTAAAATTTCTCCCCATCCTCGCAGTCTCACCTTAAAATCCTCTAAGAATTGCTGTCAGCCATGGCTGCTGCTTGCTCAAACAAGATCATAGACGTGTTCTGGCACGAGGGCATGCTAAACCATGAAACTGGAAAGGGAGTTTTTGACTCAGGAACTGATCCTGGGTTCCTAGACGTGTTAGAGAAGCACCCAGAAAACTCAGACAGGATCAAGAACATGGTTTCTATACTTCAGAAAGGTCCCATCTCTCCATACATTTCTTGGCAACATGGCAGACCTGCTCAAGTCCCTGAATTGCTCTCTTTTCACGCCCCAGGTAACTCTTTCTTTCTTATTATTCAGATCAGCAATTCCCTAGTTTTGAACCTATTGAATAGGAAAGTTGCTATCTTGAAGCCATTTAGAGTTTTAAAGTTTTTGCTTATATGTTTTATTGGCAGAAAGAAAATAGGTTATTTTTTTCAATCTGTTGCATCGTGTCTGATTTTTTTCATTTATGTTAAAATTGCAGAGTACATAGATGAACTAGTTGAAGCAGATAAACAAGGAGGGAAGATGATTTGTGCCGGAACTTTCTTAAATCCTGGCTCATGGGATGCTGCACTTCTTGCTGCTGGCACTACACTATCAGCAATGAAGCATATTCTTGACGGGCATGGAAAGCTTGCTTATGCATTGGTTAGGCCGCCTGGTCACCATGCTCAACCTAAACAAGCAGATGGGTATTGCTTCCTTAACAATGCTGGTCTTGCGGTTCAATTGGCGTTAGATTCAGGGTGCAAAAAGGTTACAGTTATTGACATTGATGTTCATTATGGAAATGGAACAGCGGAGGGATTCTATCGGACAGATAAAGTACTTACCGTATCCCTTCATATGAACCATGGTTCATGGGGTCCATCTCACCCACAGAATGGATCTGTTGGTGAGCTAGGTGAAGGAGAGGGTTTTGGCTACAATTTGAACATACCTCTTCCTAATGGGACAGGCGATAGGGGATATGGGTATGCCATGAAGAAGTTAGTTGTCCCAGCTGTTCACAAATTTGAACCTGATATGATAGTTTTTGTTGTTGGCCAAGATTCAAGTGCTGTAAGTACCTTTAATTCGATGATAGACCATTGCCAAATTGTTACTATGTTATGAGGTAAGGTTATGCATGTAAACAGACGCATATTAGTTTGACAATATAATTATACATGCATAAATATGTTACTGTTTGTGTATTTATATATTTCCATATAACATGTCTAATGGGAATACACAGAGGAGTAATAGTGAAAGGGAAACTGAAGAACTGAAATGAGTACGGCATATGACATTGAAATATGTTTACAGCTCTACAGGATGTAGAAATAGGAAAAATGAAAAATTATGTGGAAGAGACCTTCAGATTGATCATTAATTAATCCTTTCCCCCTTCTCCTCTCTTTTTAACCCTTTTTGGTCTTATACAACCTGAAAGTAGCAAAGCACAGTAGACAACTGAGTGAATTATGGATACATGAGAAAAAAGCAAGCTTGTGAACTAGTTAAACCTTATACTTCAATTTTTTGGATATATTTTACTACATGTACTAATATTCAATATTCTAGAGAGCTTTCTAGACTAAAATGTCAGTTTTGTGTTTCTAGACTGCAAATTATTAGTAACTTGGCTTTGAAAAATAAATATGAAAATATTTGTGTCCCCTTACAAATTTACGCATCCTAAGTTGTTCTTTCTCTCTCACACACACCCTCCAGATGGATTCCCCTTTCTTCTTTTTGTGGTTTTCCTCGTAACTTGGACTGTGCATGTTTGTTATGAAGTTCCTCGATTGCCATCATCTCTGGCTATAATTGTACTTCTTTGATGAGCATTTCTCAGATTTTGCCTTCTTTTTCTAAAACGTTAGTGTTTAAAACTTCGATCTCCTTACTGAGTCGCATTGCTTGCTTCAGTTTGATCCAAATGGAAGGCAATGCTTGACAATGGATGGGTATAGAGAGATTGGACGGATAGTTCATAGTCTGGCAAATAAACACAGTGGTGGGAAGATTCTTATCGTCCAAGAAGGAGGATACCACATCACGTACTCAGCTTACTGTCTTCATGCAATACTTGAAGGTGTGCTTGACCTTCCCCAGCCTCTGTTATGTGATCCCATTGCATATTACCCAGAGGATGAGGCTTTTGCTGTGAAATTTGTTGAAGCCACCAGAAAGTACCATAAAGAAATGGTTCCGTTTTTAAAAGGAACATGATTAGAAGGTATGGTATTCAAAGCCCATTTTTTATTTATGATTCAAATGCTACATGTATTTTAATATTATGTCATGCTATCATAGGAACAGTAAGAGTTTAATGTGAATTAGGCTTTTACTTGATTTCCTAATTTATAGCCCTACACTTGCATTGGTCGTAGTTTTATGTACCACTGATCACACAATGATGTGCATGGTAGAACAGAAACAACAATAGAGTTTAATATGTTGTGTATATGATGATTTATCTTAATCCTATTGAGCTGACCAAGACAAGTAGCCGTGCAAAGTTTGAAGTGAATAAATTTAGGAGTTGACAAATGACTTTCTTTGGATCTGGAAGAGCTTCCTGAAAGTATTATCTTTGTTAATAGAAGGTTTAATTCCTAGCTTTTAGGCCATTATTTCCATGCTAATTGTTATATACTCCGATTGGTTATATTTATTATGTGAGGAATTACATGTTTTATTTCCCTTTTATGCTTTGTCTGGAGGTTTGAATATTTTGTTCCCATTTTAAGATACAAGATCCATATATGGCGAAATTGGTAGATGCTGAGGACTTAATTGGATTGAGCCCTGGTATGAAACTTGCTAAGTGATAAATTCCAAATTTAGAGAAAACCCGGAAAAAAACGGAAGGAAAAGTTTTGAATCGTTCATTAACATATGATGCTGTTTTCAGTGGCTTCTTATGGTTGTAAGAGAAGGGAAAAAAAAAAAAAACTCAGACTCTTGAGAAAAGGCTTTCTGAAACTTAGCCCCTTGGAGTGGGCAGTCTTGATATTGAATTTTTTTTTTTAATTTGTTAGCCTCAAGTAAGTTTAATTCCAATTGCTTAACTATTTCTGAGCTCTTTGCAGTAGTTCAGAATAATGTAGACTCTCACAATATATTCTGCACAGCTTCATGCATACAGTTGCATGTTTTTTTTTTAGATTCTCACAGATCAATCCTAATATTCTTTGCCTTGTTAGGGAGTCACTTGTCTGTTTTGGTCTGGAACATTCTAAATCAGGAAGATCTTGATGACCTGTTCCCTGCCAACTCTTTGCCGTTCACTGTGTTTTGTATTGTTATGTTCCAATGCCATGTTAAAATTGCCTGTGTATTTATGAGACAGTGTTAGAGGTCATCTTTTATCTGTGTAGATGATTTGGTTTCTAGCTAGGATTTTCTCAAGATTTGCCAATGAAGATATTGCTCTCCATATGGTTAACCATTTTTCTGAGCTTCACACGCGCACTGAATGCTTATTTGAGTGATAATGTAACTAACCAAATAAGCCATAGTCCCAACAATCCAGTGCCTGTCTTTCTAATGTTTGATAGCCATCAAATTCAGGTTCTATTTATTTTTTTATTTTGTTTTATTTTTTTGCAAAAAGAGTAGAGGAAAGAAATAATAAATTCATTAGAAATAAAAAGGGATGGGAAATGTGATATTTTCTGCACCAGTGAGTCTATGCTTTGTTGAAGTTTTTTGGCAAAAACATAGAACTTCTGCTAATAATTGTATAAAACATAAGGCTATGGTTGTGGGACAAACGAGTTCAAAATATTTAGGTTGCAAGTGTTGCCCCTTCTGATATAGGACAGATTGGAGCCTTTATTTGCTTTTTGGAGAGCCAGAAATTTAGGGATTACTATATGATTTCAAATTATAGCTGAATAGCTTAGCGAAGATCTATTTAAGATTGACTAGGTTGGAATTTGGAGAAAGAGACGATTCTTGGGAACTTAAATTTGTGGTATAGTAAATTCTGTGCAGCACTGAACTCTGGTCTTTGTGTTTCTTTAACGTTTTATGTTGTGCAACATATGGAAAATCTGTGTGCCCAACATGTTTATCTTCTCTTTGCCTTCTTCCAAGTACCTCTGCCCAATTGTTATTCTCTCAGCTCCCTGTATTCTCATTCAGCATTTCACATACTTAGCAACAATATTTTGAGGTAAAATTACTCTGTTCAGCCATTAGCTTGAGCTTGAAAGCATTGAACAATGCCAAATTCATTTATGGTCAAGGCATTAGACAAAATAAACATACTTTACTCAACATATGTAGGTCACTGCAGCAAGGTGGAGGATTGACATCAAATTTTACCAACTATTCAAGCTGATGAGAAGCTCCCGTTCCGTGGTGGACATCAAGGATTTGGAAAATGGACTGTCAATATAGGTGAAGGATGATGTTGATCATATAAAACCACCGTTTGTGCCAAGAAACTTGGTATGAGAACTGTACTATAGGAGTTGATGTTTGTTAAAAAATTTAAAATCCTGGGATGGTACAGTGATAAACTGTGTACTATCCTTTGCTGCTGATCATTTTAAGTATGGACACTTAATTGTCACAGTCACCGCTTTATAATTTACTGATAGTTTCTAACATCTGTCATATATTTTTTGTGTACTATCCTTTGCTGCTGATCATTTTAAGTATAGACACTTAATTTTCACAGTCACCGCTTTATAATTTACTGATAGTTTCTAACATCTGTCATATATTTTTTGTACTTGTCATTCATGACATCTGTGGGTTAAAATCATAAAGTTTTTCCATTCTGGAGTTTTTCCTTGTCCTTTGTTTGCTGATATGCATAGCAATCACCACCCATTCAGCTTTGGTTTCTGCTGACTTGTTCTTCAAAAATAATGCCTTTCTTTACTTGCTCAGCGCTTCCACATCAATGAACACTAATTCAGAATACAAATCTTACTGCAACTCCACTGGCTTTGACGGAAATTTTCTTGGAGATTTCCATTTCTGCTCATGATCTGACGTCCACCATTTATATGAAGTCATTAAGGGCATTTATTGTAGTTCTAGTATGTGATCTGGTTTGCATGGGATTTATCAGGAATCCCTCTTCAAGGGAAAAAGAACTGGTTTCTACTAACATTAGAATGAATCTGCATTTTGTATCTCTGATTCCATACTAATTGAGACATCCTTTCTTCATCAAGAAAGGTCAGCCCCCCTTTGGAACATCCTGGTTATCCTTTCCTGTCAAATGCATCTGAACATTTATTATTGTTTTGATAGCTTAGGATATTTGATTTGCATGTGCATGCACAAACAAAAGTTTACTGCTCCACCAGTTATCTAATGACCAAACTGATGTTTTCCTAGAAGAAGTGTCATTTCTGGTTTTTCCCCCCTTGTATAGTTGGACGTTGGGGCAAGTATATATTCTGCAAATTAGCAGGTTTCATTCATTTAACAGGACTCAACAAGAAACCTTTTGCACGTTAATTCAGTTCCGAAGGCATCTTGATTATATTTTTGCTGTTTTTTGTTTCTATGCTTGATGTAAAATCCTGTATTCCATGCATGTGCTTTGCATCAGTCATTTTTGTGAGTTGACTACATTGAATACATGGAAGATGCCAAGTACATGTAATAATTCAATGTTGGAGCTTGTCATCCTGCAAGGGGGGCTGAAGTTTACTGAGTTGATACTGACTTGTCCAGGCTGATAGAGACATCTTCGCTCCCGCACATGATTCAATAAAGGATCCCAATGAGCTCAGGAATTCATGAATTACGACATGCTGTCAGGCGTGGTAAGGTAAATATCAGAGTGTGGCTGTTGGGTGGATTATTATTGTATGGGGTAACATATAAATAGACTAATACCCAGGTTTTCTGTATTTCCATAGCATGATAGAAGAAGAAGAAGAAAAGACTTTAATTTCTTGTCAAGATACAAATCTTAATCTTGTCATCTAAAAATTCTCCTTGACATAATATATATTCATACTCAGAAACCATGTTTAAGTTTGACATTGCTTCCCAAGATCATCCCTCCTTTCAATGCTCAATGCCCGATTGGTTTTGAGGTGCAATCTCAGATTCTCTAAAATGCCTGTCTAAGGGTGGCAGATTCTGCCGTGTTAATTAGGGGCATGAGATCAAATTTTGATCTTTGTTTTTTGTTAGAATAAATTTGTTCCAATTGAAATAATTGGACGAGTTTTGAAATTTATTGTATTGATGAAAGTAGCAGTTTTTCAGGTAATGCTCAAAGCCCTTATCTGCACAACAAATTGGTATGCTCAAAATTAGTGGATGATAAAAAAGAGTTGAAGCTAAATCAATTTCTTTCATTTCTAATCTCCTCCTTTTTATTTTTTCTCAGCATCAAAGCTTTAATTTTGCCAAGAATCACGTGAAACAAATGAAACTTGACTTAAGTTAACACGAGACAAGGTCTATGGGTCAACAGGGTTAATCTAGATTGACTCAATTTTTTTTTAAAAATCATAACGATGTCGTTTAATATTTTTTTTAATGGATTGATGATCGAGTTTTGATCACGTCAAACTATATTTTTAGCCAGGGTTTCTTTTTGTATTGTTTTTAATTCAGATTAGTTTAATTTTTTTTTTTTTGCTGGCCAAGTTTTGAATTAATAAAACAATGATTTAAATCCTAGAATTTGATGATATAAGCAATTGTCATGATTCTTGCCCTATTTCGTTCTTTCAAATTCTCGCTATTATTTAATTAATTCCATAAAATACAAGCTTTGTGATGTTTTTTCTTCTACTGTAAAATAGGTGACTCAAGTATTTCTTGGCATGGCATGGTTAAGAATTCAATGAAGTAATGACTGGTATCGTAGTTTAACCATATTTTTGAGATATTTTAAATTTTTTATTTTTATTTTTAATATGTATAGATATTAAAAATAAA
>Ga0307510_10010692_pt1 | contig 10909 bp, 3 predicted proteins | sample 12_EM_MG_FD_207224 | JGI IMG/M metagenome (GOLD analysis project Ga0307510, IMG submission 207224) | Populus trichocarpa ectomycorrhiza microbial communities from riparian zone in the Pacific Northwest, United States - 12_EM | ecosystem: Host-associated > Plants > Roots > Unclassified | place... | reverse complement strand
TGCATCCTTAAAGTGAATGCCTCCCCAAAAGCGCGACATCCCGGCTTCAGTAGCAGCCTGATTAAAGGACCCAAAGTTTCGTGGGGTAAGGCCATATTTTTCTTCCACATTGTCGGTGTAATGAAATTTATCACCGAAGTAATAGGTAAGAATCACTGCAGATGCTGATGATATTACAGAATGGCCGCTGATATACTCGGGGAATGGTGGTGTTTGCAGTAAGGGTTTCCAGTTAACATCAATATACTTGCGAAGGGCAGTTTCCGGACGAATACGGTTGGTCCGGTATTTATCATCCCAGCAGCATATAAACCCATCCAATAGTCCTATTGCTACCATTGTATGAATCTCCATGGCCTTTGAAAACCCGGCCTTTGCCTGTTTGCAGGCTATGCCTGTAATTCCCATCCAATGCGCCCCCGGTGATATTTTTTTTAAGCCGATCAACATGTGCCCGTTATCCTGTACGGCAAATGGATTGCAATCCCAAAAGCCGGCTATTGTACGCTGTTCAGGTGTCAGCCCTTTTCCGCTTGCTTTATAGTTCATCATCATGTATTTATAAAAAGCAGAATTCTTTTTGGTGGAAAAAGGTATTGGAGGAGCAGGCAAAAACTGCGAGGAAGAATCAAGCGTTAGCGGGCGAATGGTATTAAAATAAGGTTCAACCGGTGCCATATAGGCAGGCGGAGTTGGATACCAGGTACTATCTTTACCAAGAGGGGTATATCTTGTATAATTGCTGATCCTGTTGTATTTATCCTTTTTAACATAAGCAAGTATTTGCTTACTAATAGCCTGTGCATAATGTTTGGAACTATCAATAACCTCATCAGTAAAGCCTATTTTTCTACAAGAGTCCAAAAAATTCTGCTCGTATTTGATCATCAAAGTACCTGATGGCTGCAGCTTCCCTGCTGTTTCCATCATGGCTACTAAAGCACTTAATTGGTATGCATATCCGTTGGCGTAGCCTGGTTTTTTAATAACCGGATATTCATTTAAAACACCATGCATGCTCTTAACGCTCTTATCGTTTTCTGATATTACTTCATAGCCTGCCAAACAGGTATAGGAGAAGAAACGTGCGGCCAAAGGTGGATTGGTTACATCATGTATCATAACAAGCGACATCTGATTGATCACTTTAGTGATATCAGCACTGGTTAATACCGGTTGTATTTGTTTTTTATTGCTGCAGCCATTATTAAAAATAACTGCTGCACATAGGATAATTATTAATAAAGCCTTCCTCATCATATCATTAATTTTCTTTATAGGCTTTTATTCCCTGTTGATTGATCCCAAATAGTAAGGTATGGTTTACTTCTGTTACACTTCTAACATCTCCCCACAGCTTAAATCCGGATTGTGCCTGTTGGATGTATTTAAAATGACCTTTACCATCACCCTTTAATAAAATACCATAGTTTGCATCGTATTTTCCAAAGCGCAGACGAGCCCTGTTAATATTACCACATAAAAGCAAGTCCGGATTACCATCATGGTCATAATCTAAACTAGTTATGGTATACACAGGCGAAGATTGTACCTCTAACGGTAGTGCGGATGAATGCAGCTTACCTTTTGCGTCACTCAAAAAACAGGTTGTTGCCAGGTTATCCGCTTGTAAATGACCAGCTCCCTTTAACTCTAAAGTGGTGAATATATCAGCAAGCGATGCATCGGCATAACTTTTATAATCAGGAAAACGGGGTCGCATCATACTTATCTGTTCCAGGAGCTCATCCCGCGAAACATAAGGATAGCTTTTGTGCTGTATATAAAAACAAAGGATAGGGTCAACCGCTCCGTTGTCATCAAAATCCTTATAGTACATTTCCGCGGGTTCGTCAACGCTGGCTTTACATTGGGTATTTAACCCCTCATTGCCAACAATCAGATCGGGGTGCCCGTCATGATTAAAATCCTCAACCAGTATTTTATTCCACCATCCGCTGTTCGGTTTATCAAAATAATCCTTAGTACTATTTATTAGTTTACCATCTGAATTAGTCAATACGGTTACCGGCATCCACTCTCCTACTAAAACCAGGTCAGGTTTTTTATCTCCGTTTATATCCACCCACGTGGCATCGGTTACCATGCCAATGTGTTGTAGTTGGGGGTTATATTTTACAGTTTCATCAGTAAAATGCCCCTTACCATCATTGATAAGAAGATAGCTTGCCGGCGTTTCCGGGTACCTTCCTGGTATTACCCTTCCGCCCACAAATAAATCCGGGTGGCCATCGGCATTAACATCTGCAACCCGCACACAACTTTTGCTGCTGTGCATAGCAGGTAAAGCATTTTTAGCTTTGGTAAAGTTACCTTTACCATCATTTATGTAAAGCCTGTCCTGTAATAAAATATCACCAGGCGTATAATTATCATAACCACCAGAGCATACATACAAATCAGGTTTGCCATCCCCGTTTGCATCTAAAAATACAGCATCCGCATCATTACTCTTTTTGTCAGCATCAAAAGCAGGTTCTGGTTTTATTGCGAAGTTACCGCCAGTTTGCTGAATGTATAGGGTACCGGGTTTCCCATTGCCCCCCCCTACATAAATATCTTCAAGACCATCGCCATTGATATCGCCCTTTGTGATACACGGGCCCGAAAACGACAATGGATTTACCATTAGCGGCTGCCGTTTAAAATCATTAATACTATTTTTTTCTTGTTTATTTATCACAGGTGATTTAACTTCTGTGAAAATGGATTTAAGAGTAGTTTTAGGTATTTGATAGTTGTTAACAGCATCCTTTTCATTAAGGATTATTTGCTGATCAGCTTTTATATTCTTTACAACTTGTGTTTTGCCTTGTTGCCACACTATTTGCAGAGAATCTACTTCTTTATCTTTCCCCAACCCAAAATGCAATATTGGTGATACACTTGATTGAAAACCCCGGCTTGGCATCTGCTCCAGGTATTGCTTTTTATTTTTTATGTGGATAGTAATTTTAGCCCCTACACCCTGTGTGTTTTTTCCGGCGCCGTTCAGCTTAAGTTCCAGGTAATGATTATTTGTTTGTTTATCAGCTTCATTCTGATAGATAAATGCAGGCTGGTTAATATTATTAACTACAAGGTCCAGATCACCATCATTATCCAGATCTACATAGGCTGCGCCATTACTGTTTGATGATTGAGTAATACCCCACGGAGCACTGGTGTCAGTAAAGATTAAATTGCCGTTATTTTTGAAAAAGTAACTTTTTACCTGCGAGGATGGCATTTGTTGCACAAGATTATAGATATCCTTACGCATCAGTCTCTTATCCTTCAAAAAATCGCCCATATATTTCACAAAGTCCATATTGGTAAAATCGCGGGTATAGCCGTTGGTTACAAACAGATCTTTCCAGCCATCATTATCATAATCGGCAAACAAAGGCGCCCAACTCCAGTCGGTATTTGAGATACCCGAAAGTTGGCCGACCTCACTAAAAGTTCCATTGCCGTTATTGATATGCAGCATATTGCGCATATACTGGTAGTAGAAGCCAGTGCGGAGCGTTAAATCAAATTTTTCATAGTTATCCGGCGCAAACAATAATTTTTGCCGATGATTATCTTCCGGAAGCATATCAAGCGTAAAAATATCTGGCAACCCATCGTTATTTATATCCGAAACGTTGTTCCCCATTGAAAACTGTGAGGTATGCCCAACTGAAACCTGTAATTTATTGGTAAAAGTGCCATCCCCATTATTGATATACAGAAAATCAGGTATGGTATAATCATTAGATATATAAATATCAGGCCAGCCATCTCCATTGATATCAGCTATAGCAGCCCCAAGCCCATAGGTAAGGTCTGAGCTGCTTATTCCGGCTTGTTCAGTTACATTTTTAAAAACTCCATTATCGTTTCTATACAATTTGACACCATTAAAGGAATTTGTTTTTTTTAAAGCTGCAATAGTATTTACCTCATCCAGAACAGGTAATTGAATGGGGCTATGATTTAATAAAAACATATCCAGATCGCCATCTTTGTCGTAATCAAAAAAAACGGCTTGGGTACTGTATCCGGCGTCTGCTAATCCGTATTGCTGAGCTTGCTCTGTAAACTGCGGATTTCCGTCCTTATCATTCCCCTGGTTAATGAACAACTGGTTCTCGCGCTTCTCGGGCCTTAGATTACCTGAGTAACAAACATATATGTCCAGCTTACCATCACCGTTTATATCAACCATTGTCACGCCAGTTTTCCAGGGCCCGGGGCGACCGGCAACACCGGCAATGGCCGTGATATCCTGAAACTGCATGTGCCCCTTATTGAGATACAGTTTATTGTCAATCATGTTACCGGTAAAGTATATATCCTGTAAACCGTCCCCGTTCAAATCTCCCACAGCTACCCCTCCGCCATTGTAGAAGTATTCATACATCAGTACATTGGTATTCAAGCCTTCGGTTAATGTATTGCTGAAATCTACATGTGTTTGTTCGGGGGACAACAAGGTAAATAGAGGATGACTATTACCTCCCTCATCTTCCTTATTTTCAGTCTTTGGATTACATGCCGATAATACAATCCCGATAAAAAGTAGTTGAAAAAATAATTTAATTCTGATGCTCACCTGGTTTTAGTTTTAATTTATGTTCTAAAGTATAAAAGAATGCCGGCATTTCTGCCGACATTCTTCATACTAAATAAAACCGTTGTATATCCTCTTAATTAATAACCAGGATTTTGAATGAGCTTATTATTTTTATTCATTTCATCCCTGCTAATTGGCGGGAAATAGACCTTATCCGCCCAGGCTCGGTTTTCTACGCCTGGGTCGATATCCTGCACTGTATAGATATAATTGTAATTATCTGTACTATACCGGTAAATAGGTACCGTTTTGCCGGCTTTGAGCGTACCGGTGATTTTCATTATCCGGACTTTATTACCCAATGTTGTCGGTGCGATCATCCAACGCCGCGTGTCGAAGAAGCGTTGTTCTTCAAACAGCATTTCTTTGTTACGCTCGCGTCTGTACCGTGTTACCAGGGCAGCCCCGGTTTCCGTAACTGCCGGCATCCCTGAACGGAAACGTATTTTGTTCAGCCATGTTTTGGCAGTTGCTTCGTCCCCTAGTTCGAGACATGCCTCAATGTAATTAAACACCACTTCAGTAAACCTGATCTGCGGTGAAGGCACCTCTGAACGGGTGTTCTGATCCATGATGGTAGGGTTAGGGTCCATAAATTTCCTGATTGCATAACCGGTACGGGTTCCGTTCCAGTTTTCAAGCGGGCCATTCCTGGTATCCAAACCGAAATAAGTTACCGGGCTGGCAGCACTACCGGTTTGATAGGTCCCCATTTGTATCTCATTATAGGGGTCGATACCTGCACCATCCGGTGTACGTGGTTTCCATGGAGCGCCATCATATAAAATGGATGCATAAAAACGGGGATCCCTGTTGGCATAAGGTGTTGCTGCATCAGTTGGATTACTCCAGCTGAAATCATGTGCAGCTCCTGTTCCATCCAATGCTTCATAATCATCTACCAGGTTTTGAGTAGGCTCGCTCGATGTCCAGCCATGATAACCGTTTGTACAGTTATTACGGCCATACCACGCACCCCATTCGTCTTTGGCGTTGCTGTAATACCGGGCAAAAATGATTTCTGCCTCACCGCCATTTCTTGACAAATAGGAGTTCTGATAGTTGGTAAACCCATCCGCTGCACTTGCAGGAGCAGACAAATTAAGCATATAACCATATTTGCCTAAATCTATTACCGCCTTTGCTGCAGCTTGTGCTTTTTTCCAGCGGCCATCATGGTCACTCGTCGTATAACCCAATAATTCAAGATGGGCATAACCCGAGACTGTACTTATTGTTGCTAATTTGGCCGGATCATGTAAATCGCTGGCTGCATAAGTTAAAACCCTTGCCTTAAGCGCCAGGGCAGCATCAGTGGTAGCCCGCCCCTTATCCATAGTCTTGTTGCTTAACAAACTAGCTGCCTGGTCCAGGTCAGTTAGTATAAAATTTACGCAATCTTCATAGCTGCTCCTTGCGATGGTAAAGTCTGTCGCACTTGCGCTGTAGGAGGATTTTACCAGGGGAACACCGCCATAATAACGCAGCAACTGACTGTAGAAATAAGCACGCATAAAATAGGCTTCGCCCTTCAACCTGTTTACCAATGCTGAATCAAGCGACGACTTGCCAAGACTCTCCAATGAGATATTGGCAGACCTTATCCGGGCGTACATTGCGCTCCATTCGTATCTGTCCTGCACCGTACCTAAGTGGTCCGGGCTTATGTTGCCTTCCATTATATCCTGCTTTCCGAAATTGTAGAGGGCATTGTCCGTCATACAATCGTTATTCATTTGGTCCAATAGCCCGGTACTCAGTCCATTATATAATTCAGTTACAAAGGCCGTAGCAAGATTAGGATCCGACCAGGTAGTTTCTGCCGATGCCTGGTTCAACGGCGTCGTACTTAGGAAGTCCTTCTTACACGAGGCAAGCAGCACGCCCGATACGACGATTACTGCTGAAATATTTCTTAAAAATGTTTTCATATCGTTCAAATTAGAATTTTACACTTGCTCCCATATTAATAACTCTTGCCTGCGGATAATAATGACCGTCCGAACTGGTTGATTCAGGATCGTAGATATTTTCCTTAGCAAATGTTAACAGGTTAAGACCGTTCACATATAGCCGCAAATTGTTTATACCAAACTTACTGGTGATTGAAAGCGGGATGGTGTAACCCAGCTCAACGTTTTTGAGCCGTATGTAGTTTGTATTAAGCAGCCAATAGGTGTTTCCTCCGATAAGTTTTCCTGTAGAATCATAGTATCCTCCAGAAAAATACTGGTTATTTCTGTCAACAGTACGCGGATACTTTGTGCTTTGATTGTCGACGGTCCAGCGATGATCAAAACTCCATTGCAGGAAGTTTCCAATCGTTCCTGATTCTGTTTGCAGTAAAATCTGTCCGCCGGTTGCACCTTGCAATAACACTGTTAAATCAAAACCTTTATATTGCACCCCGAAATTAAAACCTCCCTGGAAAGTAGGTGTCGCACTTTTATCCATTCTGATCTGGTCATAACCATCAATTTTACCGTCCGGCACTTTTTGCCCGTTATCGCTGCCAATATCTTTGAATTTCATATCCCCCACTCTGATCGTGCTTGCACCTACACCACTATATGCTCCGGGATGAGCTGTGTTAAAGGCGTCAACTTCCGCCTGCGTAGAAAAGATGCCGTCGTAAACGTAGTAAAGTTGGGCCCCTATTGGATGGCCTGTTGATTTTTGGTAGTCCGGAGCTCCGGGGGCTTCATCCCACTTATCAATCCTGTTTTTAGCGTAACCACCATTAACACCTACGTTATAACTGACTTCGCCGATTTTGTCACGCCAATTGAACTGAAATTCCCATCCTTTATTGGTAACCTTTCCGTAGTTCACTGGCGGAAGTAGCGGTCCGGGTATGGCTGATTGAGGAACCGAAGCGGTAGGCGCCCATAAGATGTTAGTACGCTTATTAAGAAAGGCCTCTAACAAGAAACTCAGTTTGCCGTTTAGAGTTGTTCCTTCCAGGGCTACGTCGCTAATGGTGGCCGTCTCCCAGGTGAAATTTGGATTGGGCGCTGTGCCTTCCGTTAAGGTTTGAGCAGGAGCACCGTTTATAATGTAAGAACCCACGTTATATAGTGGAAGGTAAGCATATTCTGCCAAAGTAGTGGAGTTTGGTCTATCTACCTGGTCGTTACCCATTTGTCCCCACGAGGCGCGTAACTTTAAGCTTTGAAAGAACGATATATTATTCTTAAAGAAGTTTTCTTCGGCAATGTTCCAACCCGCAGATACGCCAGGGAAGAAGCCGAAGCGGTGCGTTTCAGGGAACATATAAGAGCCGTCTACTCGCCATAAGAACTCAAACAGGTATTTTTGCTTGTAGTTATATCCAACGCGGCCAAAATAATTTAAACGCGCTCTATCCCAGGCTCGGCCGAAATTGCCTATTTCAGAGTTGCCACCCCAATCTAACTGGTCAATAGCAGTGGAGTTAAAATACTTACGCGAAGCACCCCAATAGTCTTCATTTGATTTTTCTTTTTGTACACCCGCAAGCAAGTTGATGTTATGACCGCCAAAACTATGTTCGTAGCTTGCGATGCCTTCAAGCATGCTGCTGGCCTTGTTATCAGAACCCATGTCAAGATGTGCCTGGGCCGGGCCGCGTGCTACCTTGGTAAGCACCGGAATACCGTTAGCGTCTTTAGTTACATTGTCCCAGCTATATACGTACCATGGTGTTTGCCACTGTTTTGTTTGCTGCATGTCTTTATCGATGGCTACGTTTCCTGTAAGTTTCAATCCAGGTACGCCCGGTACCAAAATTTCAAGTTTTCCGTTGGTTTGAACAATGTAGTGAGTGTCCCTATTGTATCCGGTAGCATTAGTAGTGATCAACACCGGTTGCTGTCCATTTTCGATATCCGGTCCGGGTAATCCATTTGGCCAGAAAGCTGGCCGGTAGGGGTAACCACGCATCAGCATCCGGAAAATATCGCCTGCACTCTCTCCGGCCGGGAAGAATCGGTTTTCCTGGCGGCCCGATACGCCAATACTGGTGTTAATATATTTATTAACTTTTGCATCGACATTTAAACGTAAATCGTATTGTTTGTAACCGGTAGCTGAGTTTTTGTAATAGGCGTCCTGGTTCTCATAGCCTATCGAGGTCAGGTATTTTATAGCATCTGAACCACCTGATAACTGTACGTTTTGTCGAGTTTGCGGCGACCAGTCTTTCAGTGTGGATTTAAACCAGTTTGTGTTAGGATGTCCCCATGGGTCAGAACCGTCAGCAAATTTCTGGAAGTCGGACGGCTGGAACGTTGCTGTTGTAGTAGCACCATTGTCCGGACGGGTAAAGCTTCCCGTAGTCTGGAAGGCCTTCCATGCATCTGACCAATACTGAGAAGGTAAGTTATATAAGTCTATTTCGTCCACCATGGTGGCATATTCAGACGAATTAGCCATTTTAGGAATCAGCGTAGGCTGCGACCAGCCGTGGTTATAAGTGTAGGAAAGCTCAGGCTTACCCAGTTTACCATGTTTGGTAGTGATCAGGATAACACCGTTAGCTGCCCGGGCACCATAGATGGCTGCCGACGCGTCTTTTAGCACGGATATGCTTTCCACATCGGCTGGATTAATACGATCTATGTTCGTTTGTCCTGCGGGCGCTGGCACTCCATCGATAACGATTAGCGGGGAATTATTACCAAGTGTATTAATACCCCGTATGTTAATGGATGCCCCATCATAGCCGGGTTCGCCGCTGGAATTGGTTGCGATAACGCCAGGCATACGTCCGGCTATAGAGTTAGAAAGGTTGATTGCCGGTGATTTTACCAGGTCCTCGCCTTTAACAGATGTAACCGAACCAGTAACCGTTATTTTCTTTTGTACACCGTAACCTACTACCACTACTTCATTAAGCCCTTTGGAAGCCTGTGAAAGCTTAATATTAATGACACTCTTGCCATTTACAGGCACTTCTATTGTATTATATCCAATATATGATACCACCAACGTGGCATCATCAGGGACAGTAAGGGTAAAGTTTCCCTTTACGTCTGTCAACGTTCCATTACTGGAAGCTTTAACTTTAACTGACACACCAATCAGCGTTTCGCCAGTGGCCTGATCTGTCACAGTTCCCGAAATTTTTATTTGAGCATTTTCTTCATTTTTTGCTCCATTTATTGTCGTAAGTTTTGCTCTTTTAATATTTGTAACGCCGGCAAAAGATGAACTAACAAATATTAAGGCTATTAATATTTGGCACGACACTACTTTAAAAATCTTGAACAAGCTTACATTCTGATGTAAATTGTATTCCATACTAGCTTATTTAAATTAATTAACATTTAATGCACTCTGTAAAAGCAGAACTGTTTTGGGGGTCATAGTCATTCTATGATTCTTCCTTTTAGCTAAGGTGGGGTGCTACGTTTATTTCTCATCTTTTGGGTTATTTTAGGTTAGTTTAATGTAAGTGGTTATATTCAGCAAAAGGGTATCCATCCAATCAGATAACAAGAAGTACCGCTAGATCATTTAATTCTTAGCATCAGTTTTTTTACTGCTACTTATTATTACTAATACTATAGTTGATAAATATGCGTTTAACACATTTTATCTGTATTCTTTGTAATCCGATAAAAAATAAATGTAATTACTACACTTATAATTGGTAGTGCTAAAATGAGAATAATAAGCACTGGTAGTGCGGGGTAAATTCTTACAAATTGAGGGGGTAATTCGTAAAATGCAAGTTATTTTAACCTACTTATATAAACTACGCGTTAGACATCAATTTGAATTTTTCAGCTTTACGGAATTCCTGGTAATATGGGTATGAAACGGAGCGCGGAATTTCCTGATATATTCAGAAGGGTTTAGACCAAATAGCTTACTGAACTGTTCTCTAAAATATTTAAGGTCATTAATACCCACCTTATAAGCTGTTTCGGAAACTGTACAATCGGTATTCAGGAACATTTCAGCAGCTTTTCTAAGCCGTATAAACCTTATAAAACTATTGGCTGACTGTCCTGAAATTGACCTGATTTTTTTATAAAGATTAGAGTGGCTCATCCCTATCTCATCAGCCAAAGTTTTTATGCAGAAATCGCTGTCTGTCAAGTTATCCTCTACAACTTTGATACATGCTGCTAAAAATTCTTTATAGTCCGGCGGGACCTTAAAATCATCTGATTTTAAGGTTATTTCATTGTAAAAATACTTTTGGAGGCTATTCTTACTCTTTAATATACCGTTAACACGGGCAACGAGTAGTTCCTTTTCAAATGGTTTACTTATATAATCATCCGCTCCGCCTTCAATCCC
>Ga0307510_10010691_pt1 | contig 10910 bp, 14 predicted proteins | sample 12_EM_MG_FD_207224 | JGI IMG/M metagenome (GOLD analysis project Ga0307510, IMG submission 207224) | Populus trichocarpa ectomycorrhiza microbial communities from riparian zone in the Pacific Northwest, United States - 12_EM | ecosystem: Host-associated > Plants > Roots > Unclassified | place... | reverse complement strand
TATGCCGACGACGATCAAGGGCGATAACGACGGATCAATAGCTATGGCCCGGAATCCTCAATTCCACAAGCGAACGAAGCATATAGCCGTTCGGTGGCACTGGATCCGAGAGCTGGTACAAGATGGTACCATTAGCATTGACACTTGTCGCGATCCCGATCAAACCGCGGACATTCTTACGAAAGCCCTACCGCGCCCAAAGCACGCAAAGCACGTTGAAGAGATGGGACTCGCCCCTGCTTGAAGGGGGGTGTTGGGATTCAGGTCGGACGTTCGGACAATCGGACGCGAGTCCGAGCGGGATCAACCGTTGTAGTAGCAGCCGCAGCCCCTATCTTATCGGGATGACAATACTTATAGTACCATACAGAAGAATAGAAAACAGTAGGAGAGTGGGCAATCCCCACTCCAGTTCATGTGCGCCCCCGTAAACTTCACGCGCCAACACCCAGCAGTCTCTCTCTTTCGGCGGCGCACTAGTCACAGTAATGGAAGGAAGGAAGCTACCCCACCATTCGCGGAATGATAGCGCCACGTGGTGTAAGTTACCCCAAGACACCCAACAACCGATGTGTGAAAAATCTTTAATCAGTCACACGTTGTCATGTAGCCGTCCATTCCATGTATCTCTCACCTGCTATGCTATTTGTAGAATACAAAAAATTTAAAATGAGTGGACAGTATATGACTCTTCCAAAGAGGCAAAACCAAGAATTCGGTGTCGCTGTGACAATTGCGTGTAAAATAGGGCTGAGGTCATTTGTCGTGGCGTCGGAACTACTATTGCTTGAATGTAGGAGGACGGAAAGGGAAGGGAAGGGGAAGAGTGGTAACAGTTGGCAAAGCCAGTCGATGAAATAACATGGGACGTGCAGATCGGAGGCCTATTAGATCTTGAATCATTGGTGTGGAACGGATGCAGTGCAATGCAGTGGGATGGAGAGAGAAAAATGCTATTTGATAAAAAGTCGGAGGGTCCAAACGTGTCCCGGAACCACGCCGTAGCGTCGCGCGGCAGTCTACCTCAGCGACGTTTTCGACGGCTTAGCGCTGGCTCCGCCGCCCTCAGTATTGCTACTGCCCCTGGCGCCCGCGCTGGCATTGCGGATTGACAGGAGCACTTCTTTACAGTACTTGAGCTTGTCGAGCAATCGCTGCGCAAACTTGGCTTGTTCAGGGTCCGAGGATGGTGGCAGGAGCGCACGAGCCATGATCTGGCTTAACGTCCAGCGTGTCAGTACGTAATTCTTGTCGATGTGGGCAATGGCTAGCCCCTGCGCAGATAGGATGATCTTTGAATGGTCATAAAAATTGAACTACCAGTCGTGTTAGCCGTGCCCCAAGAGTGTATAGATTAAGGATTACCTGCAGGACGTCGTGGCTCAACTTGAAAACGATGACGTGCTTCATGCGTAGGTACTTTTGCACAAATTGCATGCCCTTGGTGCGCTGCAAATCCAGGAATGTGTACTCGTAATCACCGTACAGCTTGCTCATGATATAACCCTCGAAGTGCTTTAACAAGTACACTTTACTCTTCAGCTCCTCTGGATAGTCACCAACAGTGTAGTTTTTGCGCACGTACACCGTACCTTGTCGGCGTGACGAGATATAATCAAAGTGCCTGTGACATAAATCATACGCAATGAGCATCCAATGAAACAATCGGTAAGGAGCAACGGACTGCTTATCAGCGGCGAGGACGAGGGTCGTGCTGTCGTTAAAATGGACCCCAACTGACCCGTCCGTGAGTGCATAGCCCATGCCATACTTATTGCAATAATCGACCCAGGATGCGATAAAAACTCGCTCCTCTGGCAGATCCACATCATCGCTCGGGTCACGGAACAATTGTCGCTGCGCGAGCGCGTCGAATGCAGCACACAACGTCTCGGCCGCAGCATCGAATCCGTTCACCTTCGGCCCGGATGTTGGAGTCGTGGCGCCACCAGAGGAACCTACACCAAAAGCGGCATTCAGGTTCATCAGCTTTAATTGTCTATCTGACGCATGTACTTAAAATGAGTCTCACCAATGACCGGTAAAGCTTCCCTCGTGCGGACTCGGATATGTCGCTCGCCTTGCGCGGTCTCTGTCACCGGTGCGGGGAAGTTCTCCAAGTCTTCAAATGGGGACTCGGGTACATGCGATGCCTGCGCAGGCACCATCTGCGCGACTATTCGGGCCTTCTGACTGTGCAATTCTTTCATCCGCACCTCCTCTTGTCGCCTTTCGAATCCATCACCTATTCCCCCTTCCTCCGCGATCCCTTGCAGTCGGCCCCCGACCTTGTTTACCTTGGCGGGCGACCTGGCAGCCTCCTTCTTCGCGGCTTGCAGCTTGCGAAGGAGCGTGGGCTCACCACGAATGGCAGCACCACCGGCAGGCGCAACCATGAGCGGCTGTCGCGCAGAGCTGAGCAATGCGGAGATAGGGCTGCCGGGCTGTACAGCCTTCTGGAACTCGCGCTCCTGCTGCGCGAGACTACTGGTCGCACTACTCGCGCTTGCTGCAGGTGGCTCAATATTCCGGGACGTATCTGGGACAACCTCGCTATCAAGTTGACATGTCTGTCGCAGGCGAGCGAGGTTCGCTTGTGACACGAGAGGAGAGATGTGACGGAAATCGGGGGGGGTGTCCCGCGCCGAGACGGGGATATATCCTGGGACAGTGCCACGGATGAAGAAAGCGTGGTCGACGATGTTGTGCAACGAAGGGCGCTCTTGCGGGTTGGGTGTGAGTATCTGCTGTACGAGCTCACGCGCGTCGAGCGAGACCTCCCGGTGCGGTGGAAACTCGTACTGATTATCGCGGATGCGCCTACAAATGCACCTCGGGTTAGAATGTACCAGTGAACTTGCCAGGGGACTCACTGATAAACCTCTTTGACGTCCTTCGTTTGAAAAGGTGGACGGCCGACGACAAATGTGTACAGGATGACACCGATAGACCAGGTATCGACCTCAAAGCTGTGTCCGTTCGCGGTGTCGAACAATACCTCTGGGGCGATATAGTTCGGCGTGCCGCAAATAGTCTTCTTCCGCTCGCCAGGGCTCTCGATAAGCGCGGCGAGACCGAAGTCACCAACCTTGATGTTCATGTCGCTGTCAAGGAACAGGTTCCCAAGCTTCAGATCACGATGGATCACCTGGTGGGTGTGCATGTAATGGCAGGCACCAATGAGCTGTACCATAAAGAATCGCGCTTCCGGCTCTGTGAAGACACGACGACGGTGGACCATGTTCATGAGAGAGCCATTGGGACAGAGCTCTAGAGTCATGTAGACATTTTCTTCATCCTCGAAGCAGTCGACAAACCGGACGATGTTGGAGTGGTCTAACGCTTTATGGATCTTAATTTCTGCATAGAGCTGGATCCTCGGTTAGCGTTGAAAACAAGCTGAGGGTAGGGAGTGCGCACCTTTGTTTTGGCTTTCTTCGTCTTGAGCGAGCTCTTAGTCACGACTTTACAAGCAAGCTGGTTATTACGGGAATCTCTAACTTGATACACTCTGGCAAACCCCCCCTGAAATTAGGGTGGGTGAATGACCGAATGCAAGCAGAAATAGATGACGCACTTCGCCGAGGAAAGACATCCTTTGATATCGCAGAGAGCCAGTCTTATCTTGGATGACCGAAGGCGGCGATGGGGGTTGGACCTTGGCATTTTGACGAGGAAGCGGTGGCGAAACTTTCTTTTCGTGAGGCGCTGGCTTTGGGGGAACCTCTGGAGCAATTTGTTTGTTGATAGCATTCGATAAGGGGTTGCGCCGGTTGTTGGATGCTGAGGTGGCCGGGGGAGGAATTGGCGGGAGGTGGTGTTGGAGATGCGGGTTCATTTGTCACAATGGCCTAACACCAGAGACGGAAGGGCGATAATTGCGGGTTACGACTTGCGGTTGACAACGCGATGAGCTCTCGAGCAGGGCGAGTTGTCAGTTTTGACAAACTTGAAAAGTCCAACCGCAAGCATTCGAACCACGCTGTCACAGCGTGTTTATTATATAAGCGCTCTTGAACACAAACCCTCACGTGATCGCGTCTCTCGCAGGCAAGGGGCGATTGCGCACGCGATTTGAGACGCTCTCGGAAATGATGATAGGACATGCGTAGCACAAAGTCTGTCCCATTTATTAGGACTTACCGTGAAGAAGGAGAGACTGATACCGCTTCATTTTGCCATAACCGTCTAGCTTTTCATACACCGTGCTTCTCGGAAAAATTTGATGCGTCACGGTGCTCCGAGTCAGCCCGAGACTGGCACGGCGGTCACGGTCTCTGATGATATAACTGCGACTTATCTCTGCTTCTCAGCAGATCAAGCAAGCACCCCTAGTCGAGCGTCCCGAGTCTTTTTCACCCGTGTTTGTCTCTGACTTTACAGCTTGCTTCTTACAGTCCACGGAACATTCCATTTTCTACCTCCTCACATTTATCTTCCATCCACCACATACTAAACACGTTTCTCCCCACTATCGTCATTTTTTTTCGCAAGGGGCACAATTCAAAGAGGCGGCAATATTCGTGCAGAGTGCCTCTATTGTGGCAGGAGGGTAGCGTTCCCTCAGAGACTTACTAGTTGTGTCTGCGCCCTCAGGTATCTCGCGGTCTTGTTGCACCTACTCTGGGCCAAACTCGACATTCAATGAGTCAAGGTTCTCATGGGGACTAGGCATGTGTGTCGTTCGTAGTCTCTATCGCTGGTGGATTGTAAATACTGGGATGTGGATGACCCCCTGAGCAAGGAGCCACGCAAGCGTGGCTTGTCCCACAGATGTGCCGTGCTTCTCTGAACTTCTTGACTACTGTAAGCAAATTCGGGAAGTTCCCCTTAGAATATCGCTGAATGACCCGACAAATGTCACCTTCCCCAAATTCATCGGAGCTTTTCTTTGGATCAGGATGCGAGAGTGGGCTTATGGCGGCTTATCCCCACTGGCATGTCTTGCACCGGCACTACGTATTTTCCCGTTGGGTTGGTAGACCCCTCCCGAGTGGTAAATATGCACATACAGTCACAACAAGCTCGCACGCTGCGTTCGATGTTACGGTCATGGCGTCTAAAGTAAACGGGGAGCTTTCCACTTGGATCGCCACGATCGGGTGTCAGTGGAACTTATACTGCACGCGTCGAGAGAGGTTCACCGTTGCACTCACAAATCCCGATGTACTTGGTCTTGGCTCTCCCTAAAAAACTCGTTACCATGAGTCGTAACGGCGAACAAATCACCAAACTTTTACAAGCTCTGCCAATACACCGACTGAGACATCGCGCAACCGATGGGTGATCGTCGATTATGGCCGCCTTACCGATATGCATAGAACAGGTCTATGTAGTCAACACCGAGTTTCTCGAGGGACTTGACAGGTGTCCTTGCCGTAGGCAGGCAAACGCATCAATATCCTAACTACAATCCAGGGCCAGCGATGAAGTTTTCACTGCGCTTTCCGGTGCGCTTAAGTCTCAGCCTAGTGAGAAGCGTGCGACTCAGACGGAACGAGACGACGTCACGGTCGGGAAATAGCCACCTACTTATGAGTTGCTCAGAGTCATCGTACACGTCTACGATGTCCTAGCTTGTGCAGGCAGTCTTGTGGACAGCATCACATCAGCAAATGTGGAGAAAATACGTTGAGAATCTTGAGATAAAACCTCTCTTTGTGGTACGGGAATTACCTTAACGTGAAAGTGCTTCTCATCCGGAAAACCATAGTAAGAGAAAATACCCATTGCGCTGTAGCCTATGGTGGAATTCTGGGGAGTTTACCAGGTACCAGGCAAGACTGATAAGATTGTCCGGCATAGTTTGCTGTCACGGTAAAGTCAGGGATGTGCCAGTGGTGTTGAATACAGGCCTATGCCCCGTCCTTTATATACACTGAGATCGAGCGCACCACCGGCCGTCGGTGGGCGTGTTACACCATAGATTGAACAAATCAAAGGAGCGGGGGTTGGTGGGACGACGTGAACCACCACATTTCTGGAGGAAGCTCGAAGTACAACAAGAACCAGGAAGGGATGGACGAAGCCCTGATGCCAAGTCCAGTGGGGAATTCATATAGTACTTTGTATGTATGGGCGCTAGGGCGTAGAGTCCTGGCGGGAAGGACGGAGGACTTACATTTCTTCTGATTTCTGTTTACATTGTGGACATACGGTGGGAACGTGCGAACAGCGTCGGTTGAGAAATCTGGACCATTTCCAACACGGCTCAAGTGTGGACAGTAATAGGGTGATATAGATGCTAGACACAAATGAAGATAGGATATCATAATAGATGCTTACAGGAGTAAAACACATCGAAAAAGAGTACAACGATAGATCGCACACCTCTACAATACACCAAAGGACGATATACGCAGGCACTACTCGCCCAGCATCCCATCAACCTCGTTGTCCTCTTCACTTTCCGAGCCTGAATCTATGATCGAGTCTGCAGGTTCGGATGCACTATCGCCATCATTGCTGTTGTCAAGTCTCTTGCCCACTCCTTGCCGGGGTCTTGATTTCATGGTAGCAGTTTTTCTGACAAGGCAGGTATACAGGTAAGTTGCGTGCTATCTGTCCCGAGGTAAGGAATAAAACTTGAGAAGGGAAACGCACACAACTGCATCGCGCTTGGATCGAGGGACAGGTGTTGACTCTTCGTCCTCATCCTCGTCATCTTCATCCCCCTCATCGACATCACTGTCCTCGTCTTCGTCTTCGTCATCGCCCTCAAGTCTGATCGGGGTCATGTCAACCTTCTTGGTCCTGGGCGGTATTTGTTAGCTTTATCACAACCAAGTCAGTCCCTACGTACGCCGCTCTCCGTGGCATGGAACGGGTGGGTAATGCAGAAGGAGGAGAACCTCCCACCGCATTGTCATCATCCTCGTCGTCGTCGGATTGTGATGTCCGACGTCGCCTGTAAGCAACAATGAGTTCATCCTCCACAGCTCAATGAAGTCGGGGCCGCACTTTGATCTAGCCTTGCCGCTTTTCCCCCGAGGTGGTGTTACAGCCCACTCGTCCGCCGTGCTCGTACAGTCAGTCGCGACACTCTCCGACCTGCGCTTCCGTGCAGCACGCTTCTTTGTGGGTGCCTCTTCCTCCTCATCCTCGTCCTCGTCCAGCGGAACGATTTCGTCCAAGAATTCGAACAATTCCTGCAGGGATTGAAGTTGGCGGTACTCCGTCTCGCCAAAGTCCTCGAGTTGCTTTTCGAATCGCTTCGAGAGTGCGTTGTCAAACTTAACGAGCGCTGCGAGCGCGGAGGCATCCCGTGGTGGCCGGCGCGTGCGCAGGTTGTGTACGAGGAGCTTGAGAGTGCGCACTTTATCATCATCGTCCGTTTCGGGTGGGAGAAAGAGCTTAGTGAGGGCTTGGCAGAGCACCTTTTTGTCGCCTCCTAAGTGCATGCCCCGTTCATTTAAGCAACCGTGTTAGATCCGAAAAGGCCACGCTTACTTGGGATATCCTTGTTGAAGAGCGCCCGAAGGATCGAGGATGCCATGTCCATGTGAATCATCTGGTCTGAGCTCTGACCCTGAGTCTGTCTGGGAGGCGTTGTCAAGTCATTCACGTGAGGTCTTTTCGGACTCTTACATGGCCTTTTGAGGGTCAGTCCAGTCAACGAACATTGCGCACACTTGCGCGGGCGAGACGATCTCCTGGCCATCGTCTAATTCTCTGTACCCCTTGCTCAGTTGATCAAACACGGATAGGAAGACCTAGTTGTGGAATATCGTGAGGGCTCGAAGAGGGGCGATCAAACAAATTACTTGCCTTCTGCATGAGGCGCTGGTGCGTGGGAGCCGAGTAGCTGTATGCCGGGAAGAAATAAGACAAGCACTGACGCAGTTCTTGGTTGTCCGCCGTGTCGGGAGAGAGATATATCAGCGCTAGGCTGACTAACACCTGGCAGCCCTCAGAGGTCGCGGTTCACGAAATTGCATGGGAGAAAGCACATACCCGCTCATCGGAAATCATTCCTGAGAGCATGAGCTTCGCAAATCCAGTACAGATCAGTGCCTGAACCTTGTCTGATTCTTCGTTTCCAAGAACCTGTAGCAAGAATTCGATCACTCGCCCTCCCTGTGATGCGTCAGTTCATGCAATAAGCAAGGAACCTAGAATCCGACGCACACCGACGCTCGCATTGGCCAAAAAGTCTCCTTCATGCACCATGAGCACGTCAAACACGACCTGGAGCACGCGTAGCTTGAGGACCTCCGGCGCTGTTTGCACCTGACTCAGGAATAACTGGAACGAATTAAGAGCCATGCGTCGCGCGATGAGGCAGCACAGGCCGAGGCACACGAGCCCCTTCTCGCGCAGTATGAGTTCTTTACGTTTGACAGCAGGTACGATCAGCTCTCCGAGGATACCTTCCAGTGTCGAATTTTCTTCGAATGTCTGAGAGAGCCAATTTCGATTGTTAGCAGACGGAGAGTGTGTGGTGATGTTGATACGGACCCCATTAACACGCTCGAGCATCCCGATACAGAGGTCAAGGCAGCGCACATCTATCGCATCTGCGCGTTCCCGTTCCCCGGCAGTCATCTCCATGAGCGATTTAGGCCCACGCATCGCACGGGGAGCAGCAGTCGTGGATCCGTCGATCGTCGTGTCGGCGTCGTCATTCATAAGTTCATTCTATGGGACCGATCGTCAGGGAGGCATAGTGGTGGAAGAGAGGGAAAGGAGACGGACAAGGACTTCATCGTCGTCATTAGCATCACGGAGTTCATGCACGACTTCGACGACAACACGTATGAGATCGCGCTCACTAGAAGACAGGGTGCGCAACACATCCAGACATCGGGTGACGAGCCCTGATGGAAGGGCTTCCTGGGATATCATGTGGCCTGCCAGCACACTGCTCAACAGCAGAAAAAAGCCATGGAAACAAACATTTGGCACTTACGGACGAATTGCTCTAGCCGTCGTCGCCCGATCTCGTCAGCGTAGTCAAGATTTAGCGCAACGTGCAGGAGTTCTGCGAGGACGAATTCGCGGTCATCCGCCACTTCTTCATCTCTACCGGCCTCCTCTGCTGTGGCCAGGGAGTCGAGAAGGGAGTTGTACGCGTCCTGGATACGGAACGCATGGGCTGTGACGACAGGGAGCACCTTTTCGAGGCGCGCATTCTCCTTCATCGAAACGCAATGGCCCACGAACACGCGCACGAGGAATGCCTTCTCGGGTGTCAAACCATGCCAAAATTCCTCTGTATTTTCGAAACCAAAAACCGGGGTGGGGTTCAGAGGTAACGGCGTGAAGAGATCAAGGAGAAGATGCATACCATCGAACTCAAGCGCATCAAACACATCGACGCGCGTGACAAACACGCTGAGCAGCGCATCCTCCACTACCGCGCTTTCGCGAAGGTCAAAGGTGCTGAGAAAGGCAAGAAGATCCTCGAGAATTGCGCCCTTCTTGGTTCCCACGCTGACTGCGTCAACCCACACCCCGACGAGCTTACCCGCTGCAGCGCGTACGGCTGGCTCACGATCACCAAGACCGTTGCGAACGATCTGCTCGCGCTGGGCGATGGTCAACACACGAGGATGCGCAGCGCCAGGCATGGCGTCATCTGGGAGCTCCGTGTGCGCGAGGAGGACACTGCCATAAACTAGTCTGCGAACTGTTGTATCGATGTCACGCGTCCGAGCAAGCACGGCGGGCAGTGTCTGAGCCGTGACCGGGATGTTGAGCAGTGCAGCACGGCGTACGTCACTGAACGAATGCATCAAGATAAATAACGGGAGATAGAGATGGGATCGGTAAGGAGGAAGGCCATACGCACGCGGAGGGATCATGTGCGAGAAGCTCCTCGAGAATTTCTGTAGCTGTTTGCTCGTCCTCTCCGAGTTCCTCGAGATCTTCGGAGCCACAAATCTTGGCAAGGGCGGCAACTGCCTGAACGCGGATGAATGGCTCCTTATCACGGACACGCTCCATCAGCGCGAGCCGCAAGGAGTTGTACATATCCTCACTAACGACGGGTGTTACAGGGACACGATGGAGAATGAAGAGCACGTACTCGAGTTCGCCAAGTTGAGAGATGACCTCTGCGACAAAGCACACGACGCGGTAACGAACATTCTTGTCCTTGGCCTGGAATCCTTTGAGGAAGTGCTTTAGCAAGCGATGGGTGAATCGTGCTGCGGTGGTCTCGTCGTCATCATCGGCGGATTCCTCTTCCTCTTTCTTTGCGTCTCCTTGTGCAGCTAAACAGATAGGGATGAGATACAAAAGAACGCTGGTGAGCCATCAACACGCACCTTTCGCGTTGAGAAACTTGATGTAACCTGCCACAAACTTGATGGACCTATCTGCGACGCCTATCCCTTTCTTCACCCCAAGAACTCGATTCACCATGTCAATGAAGCAGTCTTCAAAAGCCCGTTCCCCCACGAGTTTGATGCCATCGCCTTCGCGAATTGTCTCTGTTTTGGTTGCCGCGTCGAGGTGAACCTTGTGGAGGGCAATAAAGTTCTTCTGGTGGTTAGCGGATGAGTTTTGGGCCTGTTCAAATGCTTTTGGTATAGCAGAAGCGAGTGCTTCCCATGCAGTCATTCGGGACGGCATATTCGAGGGTTAGGTTTCCTTTTCACAGTTCGTGAACGCGTTTCGCGTCGTGAGTGAGCGTGAGAGTCAACTCGTGACCACGTGATATACAGACCATCGACAACACGTGCGACGTGCACACATCCCGCTGCCCCTTGGGATCTCCACGCCGCACTGCAGAAAAACATTTTTTTTTCGATCACATACCTATTGAAGCGCCTTCCATGCTTCGTGTGTGCGTTTTAATTTTGTGTCAGGAGACCACTCGCAGATGGAACCCTTGCCTGGAAAAGGAAGCCGAGGTAGGGCTCGGAAAAAGGTATCATTTCAGCCTCGTTGTGAGGGCATGGGTACCA
>Ga0307510_10010690_pt1 | contig 10910 bp, 12 predicted proteins | sample 12_EM_MG_FD_207224 | JGI IMG/M metagenome (GOLD analysis project Ga0307510, IMG submission 207224) | Populus trichocarpa ectomycorrhiza microbial communities from riparian zone in the Pacific Northwest, United States - 12_EM | ecosystem: Host-associated > Plants > Roots > Unclassified | place... | reverse complement strand
CAAATTGAATGGGGAAATGTCTTTCCACAGTTTATCAGCATAGTAAAATAACTTAATAACCCTTAAAAGAAAAGAAAAATTAAACCTAGCTTTAGGGGTTTTTTGTATTTTGGATTCTTAAAGAATGGTAAAATATTTTGAACTGGTATCTAAGGGCTTTCGCGTCTTTTCTTCATGGTTTTTTTTGGCAATAAACAAGTTGATTTAGGAGTGTGTTAGTAATTAAATAAATATAGATATTATTAAAAAAAAATTGATTTACATGTGCACTGTATGTGTCAATGCGTGGTTAAGGCTGCGTCATTCAAATAGTGCGTGGGGGTAGCCTGACGACTAAATAGTTGCTTCCAGGGCATTCAAATAATCTTGTGGCCTCTCTATCCAAGATAGCACGTGTGGTCAATGGACCACCAGATTAACGCCGACAACCTTTTTTGCCCAATATTCTCTCTCTCCCTCGTGATTTCCATGTTTACCCCTGCAATTTTTCAAAGCAACCTTTAATTTGTTTTTCCTTCAAATTTCGTCCATGTTTTTTTAATTACTATTTGTTTTAGTTGATATAATTTATAAAATTAGAATTGTTTTTCAATTTCATCCTATTTTAATTTTTTCTATGAGGTTATCCCGTTTTCATTTAATTTTTGCTTTGTTATCAAATAAAATCATTAAGATATTTTAAGAATATTTAAAGGATGTATTTTTATAATATTGACGATTTTTTGTTGTTATTGACTTTCTTATAATCATATTATTAAATTAACCAATTCGAATCAATGACTTGAGTTCTTAATTTTTCTTGCTCTTTTAAAAATACTATTATCATATGCTTGTTTTTTATGTTAAAAAAATTTAATCCGACTCGTGGTGTAACACAAGCCTTATGAATTATGAGCCTGTTTGATATTATGGTAACGGTTGCTTTTCAAAGTATTTTTTACTTGAAAATGTATTGAAATATTATTTTGAAAATTTATTTTTAATCTTAGTATATTATAATAATAATCTAAAACATATAAAAATTTTAATTTTTAAAATTTTACAAAAATATTTTCCAAACAGAAAAAAAAAGGGGGGGGCGGGGGTGTAACGTGTCTTTATCAGCTACTCTGAAACACTCGAGAAGACTACACTCGAGAATACTAATTCTTTTAATTTCATAATAATAATAATTAATTTAATAACAAAAACCTCGTATATATTTTCGAGAAATCTATCTACCAAAAACCCAATTACTGTAATTTAAGAAGAAGAAAAAAATCTCTCAATCAAACCCTGGTGCTAGAGAGACTCGTCTCTCACTCGATCTCAACAAAACAAGCATACAGAGACAGAGAGAAAGCAAGAAAGCAAGCAGCAGCAGTGTCTGTCTCTCTCAGTCGAGATTGGAGAAATAGAAGATGGATGCGATGAGGAAGCAGCTGGATGTGCTCATGGGAGCGAATCGGAACGGCGACGTAAGAGAGGTCAATCGCAAGTACTACGATCGTGATGTTTGTCGCTTGTACTTGGTTGGCCTTTGCCCTCACGAGCTCTTCCAACTAACGGTATTGTTTTTATTATTATTTACATCTATTTAATCCATATCTAATATTTCTTTATCAATTTCTAAAAACCGTAACATAATGTCTGCGTTTTTTTGTTTTTGGATTTTAGAAAATGGATATGGGACCATGCCCGAAAGTCCATTCCTTGCAGCTGAGAAAAGAGTATGCTTCACATTTATTTGTATTTTATTTAGTTATTTACAAATGTTGAATTTATATAAGTGGAAGTTCTTATCACACTAGTTATGAAGAAGCGAGGGCGAAAGGTGTTGATAGTTATGATGTGGAGTTAGAGAATGTTATTGATAAGCTTATTGTCGAGTGCGATAAGAAAATCGGTAGAGCACTTAAGCGTCTTGAAGATGAGGACGCCAAGGCAGCTATTGCTATTTCAGTCACTGAGGTTACCCAGGTGATGGGCAGCAGCATTACCACTCTTTTTATTTATTTCCCTTTTATGTTATTTTGTTTTTTAAATAATTTGGTTTTTTAAATTGCAGACTCCTGAGGTTATTGAGCTGTCGAAGCAGATTAAGGAGAAGCTGAAAGAAGCTGACAAATATGGTGAGATTTATGAGAGCTAGTTCTTTAAATTCTTGTATTTTAAGAATCCTTTGTTAATGATTCTATGAAATATGTTCGATTCTTGTCCTTCTGTTAATGTTAGAATGCAGTAACATTTTCCAGGAAAACTTGGCACTTTGGGTTTACATCAGAATGCTAATTATCTTGAAGGTTCCTGTTGTGAGCTAGTTTATGTGCTGAATTAACTTGCTAGAATGAAGTATAGTCCTTTGTAGACGATAATCGCTTCTGAGTATTTATCTTTAGTGGATTATTTTTACTAGATATCATGAGAATATTGGAGTGTTTATTCATGTCCCCAATGTTGATGAAAAGTCTACCAATTAGCAATTATTTAGAACATTGTTGTTGTACATATTGAAGGAGTATGAAATAGTTTTAAGTTTGTCAAAGTTATTGGGATAGCTTGTTGAGTGTTATACAGTTGTCCTAACTGTTACCTTTTTGTTTGATTTAGAATGTAAGCTGTCTTTGTTGTAGCATGTATACAAACTAATGTGGATAGTGTGCGCATGGATTTTACCTTTGTTATTTCTTGAAAAATTAAGTGTATTTGGGTGTGAATTGGCTTGTGTTGGTTTTGTACTGACATAAAATCTTGCTATAAATCTGCAGATCTTGAAGGCACAACAGATTTTAAGATTCAAGCTTTGGAAGAAGTGGAAAAACTCAGAAGTGAAAGAGCAGAGAAGCAGGTATAGAGTATCTCCTTAGTTTGTTGAGGCCACTGTTATCTTCAGCATAGGCTTGTATGATTTTTTCCCAAAAGAAAAAATATTTCTGCAATCTTGAATCTCATTATGACTTCTATGCATGTGGCAATCTTGTGTCAGTCTGCGCAACTTTTGGAGGCCTTCAATAAAGACAGGGCTTCTTTACCTCAACCTATGCCAAATCCCCCACCATCAGCACCCATGCCGCTACCTACTCCTGATCCTCGCACCCAGGAGATGATAAATGAGAAGCTGAAGAAAGCGGAGGATCTTGGTAAGACGCTAGTTGCTTGTACTTGTTTGTCTTTGAGGTTCCATTATATGTTTCAAATTAACGCAATATACTTATGTTCAATGCTTGTTTCCCATTGTGGTTGTGTTTTTCAAAGCTATAATAGTTATTTCTCCATGTTATCTCCCTTACTTTCCTAAAGAACAAAAGGTCTAAATATAGAAAGATCCAAGAAGAAATAGTATTCAGTGACTAGCTCTTCTCATTTTATTTATTTAACATCCTCATGCATTTATAACTTGTTGGAAAATATAGCACTCTTACTAGGTTCCTTGACACCAATTGTCAATATGATGCCAAACCATGTTTGTGCTTGTCAACAGATAAAGAGAACAATGCATTGGAAAAGAATACATCGATCAATTTCATTAATGTGCTACCGGGTTTGGTTGAGTTGGGCTTTGTTAAGTTTCATATTTTTGGAGATGTATAGTTGAATGGAGAATGTTAGCATAATGCTCTTTTGAGCCTCATTTGGTTGTATGAGACACTATGCTTGAAAATCTAGTGGGCTTTAGGATTTATGTTTTGTGTTGCATGCACGTTCTCCTGTGTGCAGTTTAGAGATTTGGGTGACTAAAATATTTTATATTTTACCCTGCATTTTACCCTTTTATTTCCAGTATGTCTTGTGCAGTTCTCAAAATCTTATACATTCTTCAGGTGAGCAAGGGATGGTAGATGAGGCTCAAAAAGCATTGGAAGAGGCCGAAGCACTTAAAAAGGTTCTTAATTTTTAAATTTTGGCTTATGTTAATGTTGACCCTGGTGCTTTACTCCTTTCTATATATCTTGATTTATTTTAGTTCTATGGTTTATTTCTACCACTTAATACTTCTATTCTCTTCTTTTCAGCTTCCTGCCAGGCAGGAGCCTACTGTGGATTCCTCCAAGTATTCTGCTGCCGATGTGCGCATTGTGAGTATTTCTACTTGTTTTAATTTATCTGACCTCTCCCTCTTTTTGTTATTTTTCAATTCCAAAGGGAAAAAATCGAAAATGAAAATGACAAAGGTCACCAGTCTACAAATGAATCATGCCATTTTTTACTATCATAGCATTAAAAGAAAAGCTAGAGCTATGCATTTTGAGACCTGATGCATCAAATAACAACCTGACTGCTTAGGCTTGTGTACTCTTCTCAAAAGTTTTTTTTATGTAATGTGAACATACTTACATAACCATCAATTCCAGTCGGGAACATGCATGTTCCAATGGGATCTTTGTAAGTAGTCAATGTCTTTAATCCTTTGAATAGAAATTTTACAATTATTCAGTTGAAATGTGCTTTACTTAAGCATGCAGCCTGCTCCCCCTGCCCCCCCTCAAAAAAAAAAAAAAAAAAAGAGCAAAAAAAAGGAAAAAAATTATTTTGTAGTGGCAACGTCGGAGAAGTTGGTTGTTAAGGTTGGTCCATGCTTAATAATTTGGGTTCTCTATGCTATCCACTAATTCACCAAATCTGACTCCTATTATTTTTTGTCTCAGACTGATCAGAAGCTACGTGTTTGTGACATTTGTGGAGCTTTTCTGAGTGTGTATGATAGGTATAATTTTTATATTCTCTCTCCAAACAAGTGCAATCCTTTCCCTTTTTTTTCTTTTCATGAGGGAAACAAATAGTATTTGGGTTTCAAGTGGTTCAGCTTTTGACCCAACTATATACCTCCTTGTTACCAGCAGGCTTTTGGGCCCAGTTTTACGAGGATAACTTTTGCAGCTAAAGAATGTGCGTCATTTTCTGTTTTATATATTTGTAGATCATGATATTGTTAGAATATCATGGGGCAACTTATTATGCGTGCACTTCCCTTTCATTGTTGACATCCTTTTGAAAATGTCTTTCTGCTCTTTTCAGTGACCGACGACTTGCAGATCATTTTGGAGGGAAGCTTCATTTAGGCTATATGCAAATTCGTGAGAAACTCACAGAGCTTCAGGTATGGAAAATGAAAAAAATTGCTTGCTTGGACTATTTGTCAATAGATGCATTTTCTTTCACAGCTTGTTTTTTCAGGTTAATTGTGCAAAAACTGGAAATCTGTGTGTTGAACATACCAAAACCATCTCAATTGCTTATGGTCATGAAACTCATATGTTCAAAATTCTGCTGCAGTTTACGCATTAAAAGCAATGGCTAGAATTGGCGTGCTGTGCTATGTGGGATAATCATTGTTGTTTTACCTCATCTTTGGGATGTCTTTAAGTCGGTATTGTGAATATGTTGGCTCAGGTGCTGGTATAATATTTCACATTATAGTGTAGAGATTCTCAGTTCATATTTGATCTGAGTTTTTCTGACCTCAAAGAAGAATAACCTGTTACTGTTTATTTTTCTTTCCTTTTCCTTTCCTAACCTGGTATGGCTGCTGAACTTGGAAAGGCAGTAACTCTTTGCAAAAGACACCTGGTGTATTGGTGTCAAATATGCAAATACATTGTGTCTAATCTGTATTTGTAGATTGGCATTATGTATGCTAAAAGATCATTAGATGTTGGATGTATCCTAGTATTTATCTTGTCAAAAGTTAAAAAATTTTGTTTCATGATTGCAAAACATCTGATTTTTGCTGACCTTTTTTGGAAGAGAATATGTGGATCTTGATCAAAGTATTACAAAAAGTTCTGATTTGGTTTGTCAAAGAAAGCAGAATAGAAGATGATTTAATAAACCAGATTTCTTTCTTCTTCTTTTTCCGCAATTTAGTTTGAGAAATATTATTTGAGTCTATTTTGTCAAAGCTGTATTCTTGAACTTGGGTTAACGGTGATGGTGTATGGTATTGTTGTGATCTGGCTGTTGTAGTTGCAACTTCCTGAAAAATTGAGAGAAAAAGGGGGAAAGAGGTAGGAAAAAGTAAAATAACCTTCACTTGCTGTTTATTTTATTGAAGATTTTCATTAATGTGTGTTACCCCTGTACTTGTTGCATTTGTGCATGTATTTCAGTCTACATATTCCCTATCATTAACAAGTTTTCCTGTTTGGGCCTTTGGATGGTGTTGGACTGCTTGTTTGTTTTGGAGTGCTAAATTTATGTCAAACAATGCTCAACTGTTCAAACATTTGCAGTTGGATATAGCTGTTCCACTCATTAAACCAGTGGCAGTTTTCATTTGGGCTTAATCATCTGTATATCAAGTGAAGTGATATTTCATTTTATTAAAGAATGATTTTCAATTCTTCACAATTAATTTTCTAGGAAAACAAGCACCGCAAGGGTGACCGGTACGATGATAGAAGGTATTCTCATTTAAGCTATTATTTGATAGATCAAGTTTCTTATTGCAATTTTCTTCTGTCTTTCCTTCCTTGACCTTCAAATTACTGATAATTCTATCTTGTAGATCAAAAGAACGGAGTAGAGACCGTGACAGAGAATCAAGCAGGGATCAAGATCGGGGAGATAGCCGTGACCGGGGGAGGGATTATGATCGAAGGAGCAGAGATCATGACAGGTATAATGACCGGGATCGTGGATATGATCGTGAACCTGAGCGCTCCCACAGTTATGATTCAAGAAGTCTTCGCAGATCACGTTCTCGATCTAGGGAACATACAAGGGATTATGATCGCCATAGGTAGTTATTCACCCCTGTATCTGACTGTCTATTTCTTGTTTCATTTGTTTTTTAATCATGACTGCTTATCTCTTTTAACTGATTTTATTTTTTATTAGAGTTGGATAAATGTGTTTGTTCTTTTAAATCCAACAAAAATCATTTTAGAGTTCAAGTAGTTATTATTTTTGTGAGAAGTTTTTGTTATGCATCCACACGCTCCACTTTGGAAATAGAAATGATTCCTAGCATATGATGTCCGGAAGATTTCCACATGATTTCAATTAGTATATTTCTAAAGGGAGCAATTATTAAGATGGTACCTCCCATATTGCTTGAGGGGGAAATAAATCCCTGTAATCATTTGAACTTGAAAACCTACTTTGCAAGTGAGATCCAATCAATTCCTCATTTCCTTTTCTCCCTGGGCCTCTTTATTCCTTACTCCTATTCTTTCTTCTCTTCGCCTCTCCAATTAACAGAGCATTTTCTGGGAGGGGAGTAGAGAAATGTCAATGCTCTGGACTTCCCGCTGCAAAATTTTATTTTACAAAAATAGATTTCAACTGTTACTAATTCAAGTTACTAGGCTTTAGGCTCTTATATCTGTCATCACTAAAGCTGTTTCCTTCGCATACAAACCAATCCACTCAGACAGTCCTGTGTTTACAAAATTAGATTTCAACTGTTAAGAATTTGATTGCTGTTACATTTGCCATAGCACCCCAGACATAATGCTTCCCCTAGACTATTCAGTTAACATGTTAGCATATTTGGTCACTGCAATGTGGATTATTTGATTGTTTTTGGTTCTTTTGTTCTAACTGTTTATACTGCGAGCATGTTACTGATGGCTTCCTAATTCTCACTTTTTCAGGCGCTATGACCGATATTAGGATCTTGTTGCTGAGCAGTTGGGTATGGAAATTTGTGTTTGTTGCCTAGGTCAGTAAACTTGTGGTTTTGAATCTCAAGTACGAGTTTCTGTCTTTCTGATACTTTCAGTGGAGTTTGACAGTTTTCTGCTAATATCTTGGACACCGGAGTTGAACTGTTTTCTAAGTTCTTTATGTTTATAGTCATGCCTGTGCAACATGAATTTCAGAGCTGCGCGCCCTTTTCATTCTTCTCATATTATTATCTTCGCCTCCCCACCCACTCACACAAGTGTCATGCGTGGCTCAGCCATAGCTAGGGTTTTATCTACAGAAATTTCCTTACCCTTGATATAGTTTAGATTCAGCTCTAATGGCTTTATGCTACCGGTGGTGTTGAGGATGCTGCTTTGACAAATTGTAATTCTTTTTCCACGACAACAAATTCACAGAAGCTTTATTTTTGGGTTTGGGAAAGTTGGATTGGGTTGCCCAGCATGAAGCTGGTACCTGTTTGTTTACTTTCTATATTTGCTTACTAACGTAGTTTTTGTTTTCCCCACCAGAGTGAAAATCAGGACACGTACATTCTAGATAAATGTTAGTAAAAAGTGTCCGTCCAGTGGCTGTAAGATGCAGCTGAATTCGATTTTGTTTTTCAAATTTGCCTGACATTTTGGATCTTCTGAGCATGTGCTCTCTCTTGGTTTTGAAAAATCCCAAGATTACTACACAAATATAGGTGCTTTTGGGTTCATCACCTCTTTTTTTCCCTCTTTCTATATAGGGGTTCAAAATCCAAGATGATTGTTTCTTTACTTTTTCTGAAAGGTTGAAGCAAGAAATGTGGTTACTGGTAGATTTTGTTGGCACCTCGATGAACAGAAGTTAATCTTATTGAAATCTACAACTACATTCAATTTGTCATTTTTCAGCTTAAATTTCATTTTAGTAGTGGGTAAAGTGCCAACTCTTTTGCTTGCACATTATAATGTCTACTGAAATGTTTTAAAAAAACGGTAGTTACAAATTTAGCTATTTGCAAGCGGGTAAAAGGCACGTTCTTTAAAAAAAAAATTTGCCCTGTCGCTCATTTTAGATTCTACCCTTTACTTGTACCACCGTTAAGGATGTGGCCTTGTGTCCGAACTCTGTTATTGTCCTCTGCGTAGTTTATGTCCAACGAAATGGTTCATCATTCGGGGTTCACAGTATTAGTCAGTGATGTCCAAGGCCACTTTGGTTGTTTAGATTATTGACTCTCTTCGTGCTGTGCTGCCGAAGACTCGTTTTCCTTCCTTGTCGCCTGTAGTATGGATATATACAATTAAGAAAACAACAGGAGCAAGCTCTTGAAGCCGAGCGTGAAACTACTCTTGTTTACTGGTTCAACCCTATATATCTTCTCTAGATGATGACCTTTTTAACGATGTCAGACAGCGTTGTGCGTTTTTTCTGCTTATCATCATGTATTGGAGGGGTGTTTCCAAATGTGAAAGATGCTTTGCTGAGGACTTATATTTGATCCGCAATGCTTTTTCTACCAACAAGAAAGACGTCTAATGTTTCATTCTAAACTGTTGAAATAAAATACAAATGGAAAAATGGTGTGTGTTATTTAATGAAAACTATTTAATGTGTGCTTTTTCTCATTTGATTTAGATATTTGAGATTGAAAATAAATTTAAATAGTAAAATTTGGAACATTGGAGCCCGAGTGACGTGTTAACAATACCAAGAAAGGTTACACCCTGATGCATATATAATTCCCTTTTTTATTGTACACTCTCCTCCGTTGTATTTTTATCGCGCCTTCTTCACCTCAAGCAGCACACACCCTCCCCTCCCTCTCTGAAAATGGCTTCCATCTCTCTCCTGCGCCTATCTCTCATTCCCACACCAAAAACCCTATCAAAATCCCACCCCTTTTCTTCCTTCAACCCTCCCTTAACTCCCTTTCTCAAATTCCCCCCTAAAACCCGTCTGTCACAAAAATCCACCGTCACCCGCATGTCATACAATCCCACGCCCGCCACAGATCGGTTAGTCTCGGCCGTTTCTTACACCCTCCCTTTCTTTAACTCTCTCCAGTACGGACGGTTTCTTTTCACTAAATACCCATCTCTTGCTCTCCTAGTTGACCCTCTAATCCCTCTCTTAAGCCTCTACAGATCAATCCCATATGCAAGTTTTGTGGCTTTTTTTGCTCTCTACTTGGGTGTGGTGAGAAACCCAAGTTTTAGCCAGTACGTGAGGTTCAATGCTATGCAAGCTGTGACGTTAGATGTTCTATTGGTGGTGCCTTTGCTTTTGACCCGGATCCTCAGTCCGGGCCGGGCCGGGTTAGGGTTTAAGTTGATGGTTTGGGGTCATAATGCTCTGTTTCTGTTTAGTTGCTTCTGTTTTGTTTATGGGTTGGCAAGTTCTGTTTTGGGTAAGACTCCTTATTTGCCCTTTATTGCTGAGGCTGCTGGTAGACAAGTATGAGTGGTAACTTCTTTCTTAAAAACATTTCTTGAAAAAAAAAGGTGCAATTGGTTGAAGCCGTAGGTAAGAGGGTTTAGTACCAGTGGTTTGGTTGTTTTGGGGCTTGAACTTTGTAACTGAATTGTAGAACTGAATGTTCTAATTTACTAGTAGTGGTTTCTTTCCAAGCTTGCTCTTTATTCTGACATTTGTTGGCCAAAGATGATGTCTGGTTATGTGAATGAGGAATTGTCTGCAAAGCGTAATGATTTGTTATGAACAATGAGCTTACTCTCTCCGAGTGATTGGTTTTATTTTAACTGTGTTGATAATTAAATGTTGATTGGGATTTTGTTTTGTGAAACTATTTCTCTGTCCATTCTTGTTTCTGTTGAAAATTCTGGGATTCTTCCCTCTTCGTACTGTGTACTATCGTTTAAGAGGGGTATCATCCCCTTCTTCTAACGTATAATCGCCTTAGAATCATCCTCTTCCGAGTTGTTTTTTTGTTTGGATGAAGGCATATGTTGAAACCACTTCACACCTTAGAGGCGCAAGTTGGTTTGAAATTTGGATGTTGTTGTGTTCTTAGTCTTTTGCATGACATCTCTCTCAAATTAAAGGGAAATATAGAAATTGAATCACCATTTTGTTTTTTAAAAATTTAAAATCCTAAAATATACACTAGTTCTAGTATTTCAGGTTTTTGAATCAGAGGTTAGTTATAAAGATAGACATTGTTTTTACCATATTTTTTCCAAGGTTTCTAATAAGTCAATGAACGAGAGTCTTGCAATTCAATCATTTTTTTTCTTTTTTCTTTTTTTTTTATATCTATGTTTTTTGTTTTTATTAAAAAAACATTTTGATAG
>Ga0307510_10010689_pt1 | contig 10910 bp, 7 predicted proteins | sample 12_EM_MG_FD_207224 | JGI IMG/M metagenome (GOLD analysis project Ga0307510, IMG submission 207224) | Populus trichocarpa ectomycorrhiza microbial communities from riparian zone in the Pacific Northwest, United States - 12_EM | ecosystem: Host-associated > Plants > Roots > Unclassified | place... | reverse complement strand
TAGGGATTGGGTGGTGGCGGGTTGCGATTGGGAGACGTGATCAGAGATACCCTCTCTCTCAGGGCAACTAGTTCATGCCATGTTGTTAATTAAAGAATAGGGGCCGTAAATTTCATGCGACGTACGGGTGAGAACCTATCATTGAAACATTGGCACCTGGAGGAGGTGTTTGTGGGTCTTGAGTTTGATACGAAGGGATGCGAGGCAGACCAGATGGTGTAACCAAGCGGGATACGTGAAGGAGAGCGTGAAGTGTAAGTGGAAGATTCAAAGGAAGCTCGCAAGGGTTCTTCGGGGACAGGGAGGTGTCGTTCGCGACCAAACATCAGGCCAGAGGTGGTATATTTATACTCCACCACGAGACAAAGGATTCAAACCGGAACTCTTGGACATCACTGAAAGGGAAGGTTTGCAGGGATGAAAGGGAAATTCAAAGTGGCATTCCACCAGTGACGTAAGCACAAAAGGTCATGAGGCGTCTGAACTCAGCGTTCCGGCTCATGTACGCTTGCCCCATGTCGCAGTAAATACATGTCAGCACAGCCTAAGAATCACCAGGGGGATAAAAAGACAAGGAAAACCCACCCTAACACAAGCCATGGGCGCGCGTACATAGCGCAACTCATGAATGCATGAATGAGTGAGCATGGTCCAATGCCATCATCACCAAGAGGTTAATAGCTGGTCATTCTTCACCTTGGAGAGACTAGACTTCGGTGCTTACGAGTTACGACGTTGTAGGATGGATGAGCACTGCAAGGACGATTACGTGCGCTCGCGGGGCATCTGATGGTGAGTGTGGACGAAAAAAAAAATTGGAAAAAAAATTGGCGGACGGACTCGGAGAAGCGCCAGCTGCCTGTGTCACGGTAAATACCGAAAGGCCATGACGGGTCTTGCCGTGTGATCGGGCTCGTGGTATTTCTATTTCTGAAGTTAATTGCATTCGTCTTGAGGCGGCGGCGAGGTTTTCTGTTTATGTTCTGTTCCTTTTTATTCTGTATTATTACATATGGCCAGAAAATTCGTGCAATTCACTGGTCAGATATTCCCCTCACATGAGCCCCAACTTGTCCTGGCGTACAGGGATAAACAAGATGTATCGGACGAATGAGAGGGAGGGGGAAAGTGATCAAAAAGGCGAGAATTGAAGGGGTGTTGTGTCTGTCACCATCATGATCACGCTTCATCACCGTGACAACACTGAAGTCGCAAAAGGCCATGACTTAGACAAGGCATTTTTGATGTCCCAGTTCCGATTTAGTGCCAGGCTATAAGATATATAATCCGAGTCGATGGACAGGAAGGTATGAATCGAATCGAGCCCGCTGATGCCGTCCTGTATTTGAAGAGACCAAACAAGGAAGTCGGACTATGGCTATGGTAGCGAAATCCAGAAACGGCTAGAGTCAACGAATAGTACACAGGAAAGGCGGATAGCACTGCGTATCTGGTGAATAATATAAGGAGACGAGACTGGGGTTATAATGGCGAAAGTATAGTGCCGAGTGTAAAAGAGGATATATGGTATGCGGAAAGTATTATAGGTGCCACAAAACATTAATTCCATTTCAGACGAAGGTCGAAAGCCGAGATCGCTCAAAAATCACCGACCACACAGTGATGCACCGACTACCGACATCCTCTCAGGCTCTCACCCAACACTGGACAGCTACTGGGCGGCCAGAGAGCTGTCTTGCAGCAACAAACTCCCCAATGGCTGTCTCGAGAAGTCCGGATGGCCGGAGACCCTCAATGAAAAGGTTTTGGAGGGCCGGCAACACTTCTGTTACTCCTTCCGGGGGGAGCTCTTGTAGGGCGAATGCAATACATGACGCAATTCTGCTGAATAGGTACAGGTCCTCCGTGGCAGGAAAAAAGCGTAAAAGGTCCAACCAATGGGTCCTTCCCTTGTCTCTTGTCGTAGCACGTGTACGTTGACGCCTACTCTCGATAGTGAATTGGGGTGAGGATGGATAATAGGCCCGTGTCAGATACCACTCCGAGAATTTCCATGCCATTGACAACCGGAGCATCTTGTCACCTGTGGTACCTTTTCGGGAAGAAACCATGACGTCGACAAAGTCGTGGGCAAAGAGCATGCAAGCTTGATCGGGCATCTCGAACGTTTCCGCGAGACCGGTGAGTGAGGCTATTCGCATAACGTCAAAGATAGGTGGATAGAATAATTTGTTGATATCGACACATTTGAGTAAAGGGGCATCGACGGAGGCGAAAAGGATATCCAAGTACTCCGTCATGCCTTGGAAGTAAAGGGTGGTGAGGGTGGGGTGGATAGTGCGTGTCGAATGCGGACGTCGGTTTGTTCGGTCGAGACGAGGCCCAGAGGATTTAAATTCTATACGAAATTGTTCAAGCCCGGTCAACAAGGACAGGTAATCGACCATCGCCTCGGGAGAAATCCACTCGGAATGAGTAATTTCCCAAAGGGAAAGATCGACAAGGCCAGTGGCAGACATAAGTAGCTTGGGCAATGCCGGGAATGTAACATTACGCAGACAGAGTGACCGGAGGCGCGGGGCACATCCACCCAGGAGCGAATCGGGAAGGACCATCTCTGTTTGATCGATTGACCAAATACTGAGCTCAGTCAGTACAGGAAATGGGTGCTTCATCGCTTCCGTGATTCTTGCCAATGTATTGTTTGAATCGGTGGGGAGGAAGATTTCCGAGATACGATCCTTGTGCTCAAGCGCGGCCATAATGTTATCCTCGAGCTCAGGTCGGAGGCGAGACGCCAGAATGGCGATGGGCAATGTCGGCCAGGTGTCGAATATCTCCGTGGTAGGCTTTCTGCATGTGCAGATAATTTGGAGGTCCAGGCGGAGTGGTGCAGAGAGCACGATGGAGCGCCACCTTCGACACACGTGCAACAATCTCACCCATGGCCGTCCAACGAAACTCAGGAGTGACTTGTTTCTGCACATGCAGAAATCAAATATTCCTAGAAGGACCTCGTCTGGAAGCACGTCAATTGTGACGTAGCCTGGTCCAACGCGACGGTCAGCGGTCGTTGCAGTGCGCTGCACAAAAGACATACCTCGGCCTCGTCTGGTTAATTGCATTTCAGTCCGGTGGTGTGTGCAGTGCTCGGCCATCGATGATCTTTGGAAGAGCGGGCAGGCCATTAGAGGTGAAAAACTGGTGGTGCTAAGTAGCGATTGGGCGTTTGCACAACTTTGCAGGATGTAGTTGGAAGCTTAACAACAGACACCCTCACGAGTCACGAATCGGGCTACGACGACATTTTCTTAGCTCTGAGTTGGAAACAGTAAGTTTCCCTTTGACGTACCGGTAAAAACGTTTCGGTGAGGATTTGAGGTCTGAGGGAGGAGTTGACTGACTACCCGTGACGGCGACTTGAAGTCTTGAGCTTGAACAGCGGCGAACTTACTTATTACGGTAATAGCCTGAGATATGACGTAAATAGCATTTATCCACCGACCGGTGGCTGCATGCATTTTACCTCTTATGTTCGACTCCAGTCGACAGCTCACATCTCTCGCTCTCCCCAGCTCGTGCTCACGTTCCTGGCCTCCTGTGTTCTTTCCTTCCCCTTCCCTGCCACCTCCTTGTGCGCCTCTTGCCTTTTCCTTCCTTTGCGCGCCATCCCCTGCGTCTCGTCCTCATCACTGTCATGTTTCTGCCCTTACTTCCTTTTTCTTTCTTCTTATACCGCGTATATGACTACCGCAAAGTCGAACCATCCTACTGTAGCATTCGGCAAGCATCGGAAGAAGGCCCCGGTGAGATACACACCTGCCCCCATCGTGCTCAAGCAGCTCAACAGATAATTAAAAGGTCGGCCTGTCCCCAGTTCAGGTTCATACCAAGATATGGCAGTCGTGTCGAAGAAGGCCAGATCTATCTCGGTGGACGGCGAAAGAAAATGTCTTCCACAATGTGAGCGCCCTCACACCCCCCTTTACGTAATGCATGGTTTGACAAACCAACCCTGTCGCCATACAGATGGTGTGTTAGGATGACCTCGTCGATCTCAACCTGTACAGGTTAGAATATTTGCGCGCATCCTGAACCATATACACGCGTCAAAGCGAGCTCCTACTGGAGTCGAGGTAGCCGGCGTGTTACATTGTCGTCAACACTTCCCTCGCCCTACCCTTTGACTCATATCATGAGTCGTCTTCCCCGGGGCCATTCATGTCCAGCTTCGCCTCCGGGTCAGGAAATTTGTGTTACACCACGGCCCATACCGGTTTCCCCCGAGTTCAGTCTACTCATTCGCCCTCCGTCCCTTCCGCGGTAGACCGACTCGCATCAGACTTCCAAACCTCGACTGTCGTGCTTCCATGCTGGATCGCCCTTTTTCCCTGCGGCATCGCAGCTCCTCCGAGCGAGTCATCGGGATGCCCAAAGAATGGGCCAAGAACTTGGCTATGAGGGGCTGTATGTCGCGGTGGGCGAGAGATTAAACAGATTAGGACCTTAGCTGTGACTGTGACTTCGACTTCAAACCAATTTTGAATCACTATTTTCTGGCATGTTTTCGAATAACTACTACTCGTTTGATAATTGATCGGCGGCGCTCATTCTTAAGACTACAGTAATACTTACCATTAACCGGAGTTTCCGAGGACGGCAAGGCATCAGTCTAGTCTATTGTTAGGATCCAAGTGACCGCATCAAGAAGACAATGCCATCAAACCTCATCGTGACCAGGGTGGGATAAATGAGGTGTTCAAGGAACATAGACGGGACACGAACCTGACAACACGCAATTTGGAACAGAAGTCCAAACGCCCAAATGCCATACCCAATTCTTAAACCGTGGCCGGGTCTCCATCACTGGACAGGACACGTATTTCTCAGAATACTTGGGATGACCGCGTTATAACTTTGAATATTACAGTTAATGCTATGTTTAAGAGATACCACGAGGAGACCAGACCTTGGATATGGTAGCGAAAGTCACTTACCAACGTCCGGGGCCTCGGTCTCTGTCAGGTTCGTGGTGAGACTCAGCGAGGGGTAAAAAGTCTTTATCTGTGGCCATGGGTATCCTCATTGGCCCTGACAATCGCACCTCGTCCTAGGCACGTCCAAACGAGCTCTTCGATCTATGTATCTTTAGGCGACCCTCGAGTGGTCCTGACGCTAAAGCGAGTCTGTCCTCGTGGCACCGCATCGCGCCATCAGTACGCACCACACCCTCACATTTGGCATGCATCTTTACTACGTCTGGCGCCATTGTTGCCTGCTTCGGAGACCTTAAGAATCGCAGGACGCAGAGCATTCCTTACGTGTATAACCGCCGCTCCGCTCTGATGCGATCGCGATACCTTGCCTCTGTCATCCTTTCTCCCGAACCTACAGTTACGGTGAATCACTGAGAACGAGATCAAGATCTCTTTCCTAATCCTGACTATCTCCGCAAATCAAATTTTCGTACAGTGACCAACTGTGGCCCAAGTTGCTACAGGCTACAAGACGTTAAAGAGATCATACATAGAGACGGATATAGCTATAGTGGCGGAAGTATCGTGACTAGTGCTTCTAGAGTGATCAACAGGCATGAGTATGAACGATAGGCCGTAAATAGATGACATAGGACACCGATATCACTTATGGGTCGTCGGCTACAGTATTCCTCGTGACCACCCAGCGTGGACGGCCACAGGGCGACCAGAGCGCTCTCTCTGGGAAACAAACTTCCCAAAGGCTTCTCGAACGGTTTCCGATGGTAAGGACCCCAGGGTGAAAATATTTTTTAAGTCAGGTAACAATCCTACGGCTTCGCCAGCAGGCTCTTCCAGGGCACGCGCGACGCGTGGCACGAGTTCTTTGTGTAGGTACAGATTCTTCGACGCGGCAAACGGCTTTAGCAGCTCCAGCCACTGGGAATTCTGCATATCGTCGTGCCACTGCGGTCGCAAACTACCCTCGCGGATGTAGAGGCACTCCAAAGTAGAGAGCGGGGGTAAGAACGAACTGCAGACTTGCGCCAGAGCCGAGAGCTGCCAATCGGACGCTCCACACTTGATGGACAACACGAGCGTTCTGCGTTCGTCCGCTTGACCTCGCGAATACAGGCTGACCCTCGCAAAGTCGCCATCGAGGAGTACGTCCGCTCGATTGGATTTCCCGAGTACGTTTGTGCGATTGAAGAATTGGGGGAGCTGCGGAGTGTCGAATACGAGCTGATGGAAGAACACCGTCCGGACTTCCTTCAGTTGAGGCGCATCGATTTGAGCCACTAGGTCTTCGAGGTATTCGCTGACGCCTCTGAAATCCAATATGGAAAGGGCGGGGAGGACAGTGCGGGTCGGCGGAGGAACACATCGGTCTTCTTGAGGAGGGTGAGATAGAGGGGATCGAAAATGGAGGCGAAGTTTTTGGAGTCTTGATAATCCAGCCAAGCCTGTGACTATCGCCTCGGGGGAAATGTACCCAGAATGGGGGATATCCTTGAGCGAAAGTTCAACAAGGTGAGTGAACGACGGAAGTGCTGTCTTCAATGACGGGAATGGAATGCCAATCAGCCGGAGCAATTGCAGACTTGGGGCGGAACCACCGAGGAAGTTATTGGGAAGGGCTGGCGCTGTGTCACAATTTGAGGCAAGCTCCAGACGTTCCAGCGCAGGTAGCGGTTTGCACATCGCCGCGGCCAATTCTTCCAGTACGCAAACGGGGACATCCGGCAAGGAGACCCGATGTATGCGTTCACGTTGATGGAGTGAGGTGACGATGTCAGACACACCCTCCACCAGCGACGCTGGAGAGTCTGGACCGAATATGAAGATAGGCAACGTTGGCCAAACCCGCAGTGTGTTGCTCAAAGGCGTTCCGGCCGTGTAGAGAAGCCGCAACCCCAGGCGACATGGTGACGCAAGTATGAGTTTTCGCCATCTTCGACACACGTGTACTAGCGTGGGCCACTGTTGTACGGCGTCATTCATATAGATGGTGAATATTTCTAGGAGGATATCGTCGGGGAGCAGCTCGACCATCGGGGCGGGAAGGTCCTGGGAAGACATACGTCGACCTTGTTCGGCTATTTGCTTCTGCGTAAGGCCAGTTTCAGACAAACCTTCTGGAAGGCCATCTCTCTGATCCGACGACACGGTAGTGGGGGGAATCGTCCCGGCAACAGTGAGTGGTGGTGGGGAGACCTGATGAGCGACACATATCTGAGAAAGGCTATACGAGGCGTCGTTATTTCAGAAGTAGGGGACATAAGCTTTCCTCGACGTACGGACGATCACCCCTCGGTGAGGATTTAGTTATTTTCTTCCAGATCCGACCAAACGTCGGAACAGACCAGCCTTCGGAGTGGTTACTCATCAGCTCCGACTGGGACAACCGGCCAGGGGGGGAGGCAGCCCCGGTAGCGCTGGGGGACGGTGGGGAACTTTGACGACGGACACGCATTCAGAAAGGACTAGATTGGACATCTGTTATTACAGGGATGGAGGCAGTAAGTTATCGTCGACGTACGGAGGAATGGCTCGTCAAAGGGCGGTCGACGTCCGGGGAAGGAATTGCGTCAAAGGTACCCACCATGGGCGTAGGATTATATGCGGGTTCGGGGACGCCCATAACATGCAGCCTTGCACGTGTACACGACACTCCGATCCTATTCGCCCCCATGGGTGCGCGTGTGATAGTGATGGTTAACGTTAATGTGTGAATGGCGTATCAGTGGCGCAACGCAGCCCGCAACTGGGGATAACTCGATTATGTAATCCGGTCTCGTGATGGATGGCGTAACGTCGGCCGCGGCCTGCGGCACAGATATTTCTTATCCTGTGAAGACCTAGTATCCGGTGGGGCTACTTGTCGTCAAATATGTCATAGAAGGCTGGGGATGCGCATCACATGCCTGTGGAATTTCACTTTGAAAGTGCGAGGTTTGGCCGAAGACTACTCGGATGGTGATCGGAAGGTCGATAGGATGCTACACGTGGTCCAGTCCATCACCGCCGGGTCTGCTTCCTCAGAGTTCCAGCGATGTTCTCTTGGGCTCAGCTTGGCGCACAATGCGGATGAGGTGAGGTGATCCGTCTGGTGGAGTGGTAAAGCTGTGCGCATTATTTTCGGCAGGTGCGTTTCCGCTCTCAGGCTATTATGGCCTACTAGCCCGAGGCGACTGTAGTAGTCTTGGGATCTCCAGAAGAGTTCACCGGACCTTGCTGAACGGTGACATCACTGTTGATGAAGTAAGCATTCATTCGATCTTTTCTCAGAGATCAGAGATAAGGCATGGCCAAATTGACGCATTCAAGTTGTAGGGGGTTCTTGTGCTGTAAAGGCGACTTCCTCTGAGTGCTCTCAGTGGGGCTGTTGTAGGATTCTGCATGCGTCGTAAGGGGTTACGCTGAGTTCATGGTTCAAGTTTCGTTCTATTATTGTTCGAGGTGAGGTGGTCTTCTTGGTGCGCAACCTCCGATCTCCCTGATATGATCCATCATTGACCACATGTCGCCTTGAGCGTATCCGGAAGATCTTATCCTGTCATTATACCCGGCCCAACGCGACCCACCTGGATATCTCAAAGTCGCTGTTGTTCGACTCTATCCTTGCTAACGGCTGGAGGATGAGCGCAACGTGGTGTCTATTCCCACTCTTCCGAACCTCATCTCGTTGTGACAGAAGATTGGTGACTTATGGGCGAGAAAATCCAGCTAATCCAATCATGTCTGCCAAGCGAGCGGTTTGCTTTCGCGGCCAATCCATCCGATCGCTGTTTCCTGGCGGTAATCCCCAAATTGGGACCGTTTCGAGAATCGTGCTAACGACAATTTCGCCGTTGAAGCGATATACCACATACGAGTTTCGATGGGGATAAGGCGGCCATTCACATTGGTCCCTAATACCAGAGGATGGCCAGTGTACAGCGTCCTATCCCCGAGCATCAGTCTAAGTGCAGCATACGATACCAGGTTACTTGACAAGACACTCGTGGCACACTCACCCGACCCAGGGTTATTGGCTACATCGACCCTGAGACTATGGACAATGATATTTGCTAATAGGTGTGAGTTTTGTGCACTGGAGCGAACAAACCGTGCGCCCGGTCATTGGTCTATAAGGCCTATATAAGGTACAGATCGCCCTCGCTGGCACATACGAACGGATGCACACAAGAACTGCAGGAGAACTTAACGACCAAAAATGCGTCCTGAATACTAAAGACAGATCGTTTCCGACCACGAATTACCAAAGAGATGGTATAAAATGGGTTTGGCCGCTTGAACGACCACGTCATCTTGTAGATAACGGCACCCGGCCCTGAATGTACAAATAGGGAAGGATAAGACTGTCAGAGTCGGAGCAACAAACAAGCAATAACAATAACAAGAACATGCGGACGACACGCGATTTACACGCCCCCCTGAACCGCCCGTGCTCGCTCACTTTACCACTCCATCACGGCATCCGTCAAAGACTGCGCGCCACACACAATTGCAAATCTATCTTTAAATTTGTCATTGTTCGAAAACGATGTCGTAATTATCCTGGGTGACCCAGGTCAACGCTGAGTCCGAGATATCATGGAGAAAAAAAAAGAGTATATGGAGGATGACAGGAAACAGGCGACAGGATAGCGCCCATCAATCATGGACCGCCCGCGGCAATCCCACCCAATTTCCGCTTTCCCGACGTTGGAGCACTCTTGGGTGGCCGGAGAACTGCTGCGCGCCAACGAACCTCTTAACGCCCCCCCCCCAGTTCTCAATAGCTAGGGCCCATCTAGGAAAACATTGTAGCATGGGTTACACTTCTGTCGCCCGATCCCGATGAGCTCTCGCAGAGCGGGCATGGCGCGTAGCGCAAGTTCCATCCCTGACGGTAGCAAATAACTGTAATATTCCAATGAGTGTTCTCCATGCCACTTTCCCAACGTGGTCCAGGATGATGGCCCCCGAAGACGTCGAGTGGTTCCACGATGGAGAAGGGAGGTAAAGAGGGAAAAGACTTACATCGAAGCCGAGAGCCGCCAAAACGAGCCACTGATAGGCTGCAGGGGCTGGTGTGTGTCGAATACGAGTCGATTAAAGACCTTTCTGGAGAGGTAGAGGAGCATCAATATGGACGGCAAGGTTGTCCAGGTACTCGTTGCTGCCCTCGAAGCCAAAATGAGGGAGGGAGGGAAGGACAAGCGTGTGAGAAGAGGGGGGTTGCCGGCTTTCTGTGTCCGGAGAGGTCGAGGAGAACGGAATCCGAGGTGAAATGTCTCGACCGTAGACAGGCAAGTGGCGATTGCCCCGGGTAGAATGAAACCGGAGTTTGGAACGTCCCAAAAGCGAAGATAGACGAGGGCAGTTGGCCGACAAAAATAGCTTCGGTCATGCCGAAAATAGAACCGTGGCGCAGATCCGCCCAAGAAAGAACCTAGACGATCGTCGTCATTTGAATCGTTTTGCTAAAAGCTCTAGAGATGTCGGCTGCAGTCACAGGAATGGTTCCTACAACACCTCCAAAAGACACTTCGCTGTGGCGTACTGGGGAGCAAGGCTTCACATACACGATCGCTTCACTTGAGTGCGCCAATATTAAGTCGTGGTATCTGAATCCCACCCAAGTCTTCAGGGGATACAGCTCGATACAGCACAAAAGATGCGATGTCGACGATCATCGATTAGTTGGGTCGGGGATTCAACATACTGTATTGGGCAGAACTCTACGCCCCCACGCTAGGAGGGAAAATCAAAGTTAGCTTGGCGTCCGGAAAGCAGTGGGGAGCGAATTCAATACCAGATCCTGGTCCAATGACACCAAAGACCGACCCCATTCGTACAGTAGCATTCGCGGCATGCAGCATGAGCGTCTTTGGAATAATGGAGCGGCCCACCAACACTGCTCAGCACTGGCCTAGCGCGGGTAGGCCACTCGCATGTTACTAGCGTTGATGTCAGAGCCCATACGCG
>Ga0307510_10010688_pt1 | contig 10911 bp, 8 predicted proteins | sample 12_EM_MG_FD_207224 | JGI IMG/M metagenome (GOLD analysis project Ga0307510, IMG submission 207224) | Populus trichocarpa ectomycorrhiza microbial communities from riparian zone in the Pacific Northwest, United States - 12_EM | ecosystem: Host-associated > Plants > Roots > Unclassified | place... | reverse complement strand
TACTATTTATACTAATGTTCATCCTACTTCGACTTCTCTAGTTAAGAAGTATCTTCTTAACAATTCAGTTCGTCAGAACAAAGTGCGAACACTGTTTGACCCTGAAAACTTGCCCAGCTCAACTCAGAGAATCTCCCGAACTGCTATTTGATCTGAGGGTGTCCCCACTCCACCAGTAGACAGTCTTCGATCTCTTCGTCATGATAGACTATATATGAATATGCGGTCCAACTGCCTACATACCAATAGTAATGTGGAATATGGAGTGATCAGTTCCGATATCCAGCTATCAAAGCATTATGCGGCAATATGGATATGCGACTGGAGTAAGAGGAGTAGTGTACTCCAAACATTGTTTCAATCAGCTAAACATATCTTGAAACGTGCTCTCATTCAGTGGTCTGAGTTATCTTCCAGATGCCTCTAGGAAGCTCATAACTTCGGGAGCATAGGTTTGGATATATGGTCATCCTATTGAGCCATATACCTCGCTCTTAATTATTAGGTAAGCTATTCCCGCTAGGGTAATACACCTATTGTGAACCAGGACCTGTTTGGGGTATATGTGGGGCCCAGGGCTGAGCAGGGATACAGGCAGTGAATGCCACAAAAAGCCATCGCGCCCCAGGCTGTTGACCTGTGTGATGCGGGAAAAGGGTTGGGGGCTGTTTTCGGACCCCAGTTGGACCTATAATCAACTCTAGCTTTATTTGTTAACACATGTTTCCATCTTATACAATTAATAATTCCTTTAAAGATGCGGGGATGTTTCCATTTTCTTACAAAGTTGCCTTAAAGCAGATGCTGCATGATAATGCACGAAGAGATTTGAAGAGAGGGACCGATTCGCGGGTGTCAGGAGACCATGCTCCCAAAGTAATGGCAATAGAGAAGCAACCATAGCCTCAATAGATGTGGGTAAAGGGTTGGAACTCCCTATACGTCCTACTTCCTATTTTGAGTGTCAGAAGGGAATAGGAGAATGGATTGACAAGGGAAAAACCGTCGTCCAAATTCTCAAGGCAAATTTCAACAATCTGTACAGGGAACATAGATCTACCATGCAGAAGCCCACCTTGAACACGACTCCTATCATGCCATTCAGGCTCATATTCATGAAAGTGACCTGCACCGCAAGCCTAAAACTCTTGGGTAATTCACAAAGAAAGTGTTATTACAGTTGTGGCTGTACGACTTAGAAAGAAGAAAAACAATCAAAACCAGAACTTAAGTACTTTGAACAGAGTCTAAAAGGACAGTCAGGTGACTGTAAACAAGGGTAAGGCAGCGTTGAATTGGCATGGAGTTGATGCTCAAAAGGCTGAAAAAGAAAGGAATAAATGAGTTCAAAATATACGGAATCACACAGGCATTATCCCTCATGAGATGTTGATTCCAATCCTTGATCCTGAAAGGTATCCCACTGCAGAAGACCTTGAAGCACTGCTGGCACCTCCAGATTTATTGCAAGCACTATTAATGCCCGAGCCAGCCCCTCTTTCTGAGGCAACTACCCCAGAACAATAACAACTGGGGAATAAGAATGAACCGGAAGAATTTGAGATTTGTCTGAGAGAACAAGGCAGGAGACTCGGACTTTGGGAGTTGATGGCCGAGCTCGGTGTTGATTCTGAATCTCATTCTTCATCTATATCTTATGACTTAATTGCAAGAAATGCTGATTTTATTCCTCTAAATTAAAACCCTGTATTCTGGACAATAGTAGTACTAATTCTCTTGAGAATTAATATATAAACCTCTGGGTTGATATATGTAAACAGCTTTGCCCCCCCCCTTCCTGAAACCAGAAAACGGAGCATAATGCTTACATTTGCATAATACTCGGATTGCTTGACTATGAGCGAAGCGAATAGGAGGCTAACCGGCTATTAGATAATTGGAAATCGGTTTTTGCTTGGAGGAATATGGACTTGAAACAAAAATCTGTGCTTAATTCAGGTTTAGGCTACTTTCCAGTAAGTCCACTAGAGGGAGTGATATTTTGATAAGTGCGATAATACACTCTCAGACCCACCCCCACCACAGCCCACACCACAGCCCCGCCCATACATACCCCATATTTAGGTACCTTCTATTGCCCTTTCAACCGGTGTCCATTCCCACGCTCCTGATTCCTTAAGCAACTCCACTGCATGCAGATTTGCGCTATACCACTCAGTTTGTGGTAATGAATTGGTCATGAACTTCTCTAACCTCTCCAAACTACATATCAATACCTTCTTTGGATCCTGTTTCATAGGAACACTAGCCACAAAGAGATCATCCAGAGTTATCCCAAATCTGAGTGCAACCTTCTCCGAAATTATACGTTGTGGGAGTACAGTAGCCGTCAACATTTCCACAATGTCTTTCCCATTGTCCCTTGCCTTGAAAATGTGTATTCTCGCTCCAAGATCCCCAACTAATGGCTCCCTAAACCTACTCCCGTGATTCAAGTCCCACCACCTCGCTGCTAATTCAGGATTATTCGTACTTCCATCAATACTATTAATTTTATTCTGTTCCTCACTTGTGTTTGTCTCTTCCTCAGAGTAATCCCCAGACTTATTATTCCTAAACTCCAGCCCCTTATTCACCTCTGGCAATATATCCTCTACAACTAGCTCTCGGTTCACCGCCTCTGGTTTATCCCGCCTCACACCAATCCCTGTACTTCGACTCCTGACTCGTTGCTCCCCACCTCCCGCTTACTATCCTCTACTTCTGGTGAATAGTTTCTAATCCTCGAAGATCTCGCTTCTGAACTTTCTATAAACTTTACCACAACCACCTGCCTTGTCTGGCACTTCGTATTCAGTAGCCACACTTGACATCATCCATCAATTCTGGATATATTTTACTCCAACTAGTCTCGCATACTATGGTAGGGAAATCTGTACCAGATAGCATTGCGTAGGCATCAGCTATCTTGTTTCACTTTCCACAAAAGTCACAGGGAACTTTGAAGTTTTCAAATGCCAGGCACACTTAGATAAATTAATAAGAAGAATTGTTTGATCACATACCTGTTATAACTATCCTATTGTTGAGCAGTTATGCAACGGGTTAGAACTGCTGTCTCTTATATAAGCGAGCTCTCTGTTTCAGTACTAAGGAGTAGGAAGATACTATTGCTTCAGATAGTACAGAACTGGCTTGCTTGTCTTTCAGTAAATCCATCGAAGGATACTATCTCGGCCGATACTCAGATAGGTGGATTGTCATTCTTGATAGAAATTGCAGAATAGTTCTATCTCAGGCAACTAGTCACCAAGACTATCACAATAGTCTCCGGGTTCGTCAAAGAGTAGGCTTTCGTGGAGGAGGATTGTAAGTAAAGAGATAAACAGTAATGGTATTGCAACTTAAGTATAAAAAAGTACTTGAATGATAGTTGTGTGAAGATCCTATCTCTTGGTCGGAACCAAGTCCTTTATATAGTCATCTTCCCACAACCCTAACGCTAGTAACTCATCACCTCAGATAACATAACCTCGATGACTCATAGTGAGTTATAGCTCAAAATCCATCAGCTGACTAGCCCAAAGCAGCTGCCCAACATCCTTTAACTAATTAAAACTCATAAAGAAGGTCATGTGCTCAAATGAGTCACATGCGTAAAACCCATGACTGGTAATCAGAGTTATGTACGAAAGTCATTACATCATATGACGTCACAATTGTGAGTTATTAAACCATCAACCAATCATAATATTATAACAATGACCTGCAAGTGCGCAGGCATGTGAGAACTATCAGTTGAGTGACTTCATAGTGTAAAACTAACATACCTTATGACTAATAAGTATTATTATCATGTGAAATCTGCCTTGCTTAGTCACGATTTGTGACACCCGTCCCAGAATCAACTCTGACCATATCTACTGCTTCATCCCCTCCTAGGTTAAGCTGGCATCTGATAACAGTTGTCAAAAAGAACTGTGACAGGGACTCATAGGTGGGTGTGGGTGCATATTTGATAATGAATCTTTGGTTAAGGAAATTATATTCCTGCCAGACCTGATCATTTTCAATAACTCCTCAAAGTTCTCTTTCCCACTTGCTCACATCCTCTGGTAAAATTTGATCAAAATTTGCCTGACCTTCATGTCTCTCTTAGTGTCTAAATATCACATTCAGGATTAGGCTGCCTAACCTGCATTCAAGCTGTACCAAACTGAGAGCATGTGTCGAACACAATGTAGGGACTCAATAGTTATCTATTGAAATAAAAGAGGATGTTATCAGTGGTCTTGACAGGCGATTTGGTATTTGTGTGAGTATTTATGATAGAAGAGCGAGGGGGATCCATCTTAGAGGCAGCTCTTTTTCTTCTCAGAAGTGTCCTACTAGTGTCATAGTTACGATAGTTCTAGTAAATTGGTCCAGGTCAAGAGAGGCCAGTATTACCTGTATTACCTCTAACCCAAACCATTTCTTGTTACCACCTGCCAGTATTGAAATCACTGCTCCACATGTGTGTAATAGATTGGATAATGCCTTGAGACAGGAATCGGGATGGCGACAGGTATCATGTTTGATAAAGAAAACATAGGCTACCAGTAACAGAAGAAAGTCGTTAGAGGAAGAGAAATTGACAGGAAATAAGTAAGGCGAGTAGGAAAGACACAGGAGAAAGGGTATCACACATAGAGAACACGTATGGCCAAGAGAGAACAACTCAGCTTACACTACTACTATCATCCCTGACAACACGAACCTCTAGCAACTATTGTTAGAAATATTTGCCTTGGTGCAAAAATACTTGTGCCTAAATGACACAGCCCATCACCAAAAATTACCCAATTCTTACCATATAGTGAATTACTGGTTCTATAAATTATACTAGCAAGAGAATACTAAAAAACAGAATCTTCTATCTTACATCCTGATCTTATAAAATTCCATCTTTACAATTAAAATAAATATTTCATTAAGATTCAAAATTACCATTAGTGGCTATACATAGCTAGGAAATAGCATGTTGTAGGTTTACGGTATGTCATGGTATTGTATTATATTGAATGGTGATGTATCACAGGGGCACTTCACTGTTCGAACCCTCAAATGTATTGAGTCACTCGCCATAATGCCAGAATGAAATTTCAAAATCTCAAACTGTCAAACCACATGAGTAAATTCATATCATATAAAACTAAGATATAACATGGAGGAGAGGTCAATAGGTAGGAGGGTTAAACAAACAGCAGCTTTAATGCTATTTTATGGAGCGACTGTTGTACTAGTACCGTACTGAATAGTACACGTATGCAGCTACTCAAAAGCCTTCTTCACTCCTATCCTTACCTACGTTCTTCTTACTGTTAACCATCCTCATGTCCTTCTTTTATTCACTGACTAATCAAACCTCAACTACTTCACCAATTGACACAAACACTGTGTCTCCCCCTGAGCTGTTCCCCTCCTGTGTGTAGGACCGTATTTACCTCTGCTCTCTTCTGCGCTGGGAAACATAGGTCTCAGCTGCCTCTTGATCCTCGATCTTCTCTGCTACTCTGAATCCCAAATTTACAGGTTTCCCCTGTCTACCACCCACTTTCCAGCATAATTCCTGCCTTTTCTTTAATCTTTAATTTCTACATATTGCCTTAAGCCAATATATTTTGGCTGTCAAGATCGGCCATCTCAACTGATACATTGTTCCCTTGGTGTTTGTGTTTTCAATTACTCTATACAAGGTGATGAATAATAATATTTCTCAGAGGACAAAGGATACGCAGGTTGATAGTAAGCTATATGAGGTTTCTCATTTGCGGATCGTCGGGTGATAAGAAGGAAGAAGGGAACTTGGCTGGGCAGGAAGAGTGCGACCGCAGCTGAGTGCTAAGGGATGAGGGGAAAAAAGGTAATGGTACAAATATTAGGGCTGTGCCCAAGAGGAGCAAAGACCTCAGGATCAGGGATATTCTTGTTCTCAAGAAAGACGATTAGGTTCCGGCAGAGGCAGATATTTTGACGACAATCTCCAATGAAGTCAATCAAGCTGAGGGGGGAGAGGGTACTGATACCGCTTGGGAGATATTAATGTGCACTGACTAGGCAGATGGGAAGGCGAATTGAAAATTCAGAACTGTGCCGGCCTTAATTCAAGGTTTGCGATCTTCCAGTTTGGGTCACATGACTATTACTGCCTCTGCGCCTTCACCTTCAGAGAAAGTAAATAACATTAATAGATCTGTGCTCGTGATCCTCCAGCTCCTGGCCCAACTCCTCAGCTGCTCTGGGTCCCTCTATGCTTATAGATCCTAGGGCCTCTTCATCCTTTGTATCAGCACCCCCGAAGACAGCATCTTCGTTGAGGGGAATGTTGGTTGATCACACTATATGCGTGAACATCATTTTGGTCGGGAATTCCACGACTCAGGCTGCTATCACTTACACTGGTCCACAGATGCAAGCAGCTTTGTCCACAACTCTCTCCGGTAACAAGACTGGATCGTAGGCAAAGGCGATCAATAGCCTGTTAATAATTCCTTCCATTCTGACATTTCCACTAAGTATTGTAATGGTGGCGCTTTAACGGTTTCAGAATAACTAGGTCAAACTAGGCTCAATAAACCCCAAATGTTCTAGAAATGGTGATCAACAGAATCTGGCACATGAACATCCTTAGTGTCGTAGTACTCTTCTCGACTATTATCACTATTAGAGCAAAGGTCAACTTGAACTCGGGCACAGGGAAGGTTACCAATGCTTGTTTTATTCGACATGGCAAGGTGATCAAGGGTAGTGTTGTTGGGACTACACACTATTCTGGAGTACCTAGAGGGAGTAGAGCACCTTCTTAGCAATAAGGGTAAAACCTTTACGCAGAACGATATTGTGCTAAAGGGGATTCATATTGCCAGTGTCAGTTATGCCTATGGGGCCATAGATGAACTTAAGTACTATATTACACTTGGACTTTGTGCGAGTGATAGGAACAGCACTTTCTGGGGTGCTCAAGCCCCTCTTAGGATCCAGTTGAATGCTGCTACAAGAATCATATAATATCAAGAGTTAGGGACGTTGCCCATATGCGTGAGGAATGTCACTGTGCTACGCCTCACTACTACTACGGATACGGGTGTCTCATAAGCTATAGTTAGGCATCAGTAATCAAGTCAAAATAATATTACTATTCTGCGATAAGCACAAAGCGTTGGGCTGCATCTGTCCAACATACATCGCAGAGCAATGAAATTTCAAGTGTCGATATTCTGCGTCAACATCGTGCAGGACTTGCTATTCACGAGTGAGGGGGGATGGGAATTGCTGTCCAATTTATTACTGGCCAAAGAGACATGAACGGGATTTTCTTGGTGGTGCTGAGGAAACCTCTAATTCATGAGACATCTGTTTCTATCAGAAAAGGGTGAATACAGTGGGGTTATTTATTATCCAGAGTAACGCCTGGCTGAATAATTGGTGGAGTGATATGGGTCCAGGGGGACTAAGGATTCTAGTTGTTTGAAGGAAGAATGTGTCGATTCAGCGCTACTGAGCATTCTCCGCCAAACACAAAGCTGCGTTTTGGATGCTCAATAATAGGGACAAGGAAATGGGCAATGTCTTCAAGGAGTATATTGATCATGACTGGAAGCCATCGAGAGCGATATGTTTTGTAAATAGATTGCTGAAGGATGTCAAGCCTAGTTTGAATGGAGGAATACTGGAATCAAGATTTGTATGCAAACTGGTGATACAGTTGAAATAGTGAGATGTTGCTGTTGTGGTTGTCTAGACATTGTGGAATACGGTACCGGACATTTGGCCAAGGTTTCTTCGCAGAGGATGGAAATTAGTACGTAGAAAAGTGTAATATATCCCGCGTATTATAAAGATTAGGAGTTTATAGTAGTTGTTGTATGGAGCGCGTCAGGTCTTATACGCTATGTCTTGTCGGGGGATCACATACTATCACTGGTTATTGAAAGAATCTATTCACCTGCAAAAAGGGGTGTTGTACGAGTTCAACATTATGTTTGTACTCTGGACAAGCTCAGGTATAATGTTCTTATGAACTCTGGTATGAAAAGGTTAGACAGAATACGAAGCGTCGCTATTGTAGGAGGCGTCGCTAAAGTCATTGGAGCCTAAGCCAAAACTAGCCTCAAGGAGTAGCAGTTAGGCACAATAATTCTAGCAAGACACCCGCCACGCCTAAAGCGGATTAGATCTATCAAACCTCATTTCAGGACGTCAAATCAACAGCACTCAATCACAAGATCTTGGTTTTCACATCATGCACCCCTTAGTTTGGTTGGCTGACGCCAGCCTAGTTATGAACTGAGAATGCGAGGCATTCCCAATCAGGAAAACTGTATCAGACTTGAGCATAAGGGGAGGTAAGGATGAGAGATGGTGAAGCAAGGGTACGCAATGGTATCAATACTCGAGTCCTAACATATACTAGCTAGGATTCCCGAACAGAAAATTCAGGACGCTAAAAAGAAAACTAGATCTAGTATACAGTAAGGTATTTGAGTAATTGGGGTAAAAATGAAAAAAGAATGAAACTCAAAACTAGGAAATCACCAATTATTTGCCACCTGGGCAAAGTCTTCGACCTGGGGAAAGTCTTCCAGATCGGCGTATTCCAGGTGCAAATGGGGTGTTTGCCAGGGCGTGCTCAGAACTCTGAATTGAAGATCTGTGTGTCGGGTATGTCAAGGATGCTGGTGGCTGTGGCGAGACCACATTGGTGGATAGCGGCAGTTGAGTTGTGGGAGAGGAATGCTCTATTGTTCTCTCTGGAGTCGAGAGATCGAGGTTGGCGACCAGAGCAGTCAGATGTGAGAATCAGTGTTCATCGCGAATCATAGAGGAGGCAGGTTGTGTGTCCTCGGCGCCATCATTCCCATGAGGCCTCAACGTTACAAGGCCAGGATTAGCCAGGGAATTCGTTGCACAGGGGTTCTCCGGGGCAAATTTCAACCATTTTTGTGGCATCTCTGACTCGGAAGACTCACTGGTACCAGAGGGCACCCCGAACTCTCGTGCCAATCTATTAGAGTTCACCGGCTACTCCATTTGGACCGGAATCTTCGTCCGGCGCAGTGAGGGACCCGGAACTCCCGGTAACTGGTCCTACATCTGCAAATAGCTATCTCATTGTCATCTGAGTTGATATTCAGTGTAGATACTTACTTCTCCGTCATCCACAACGATAATGCCAGCCCCAGGAGGCGTCCGGGTTGCTTCCTCTTGCTCAGCTTTTAGCCATTCATTTTCGTCAATCCTCTCCTCCTCCTTCCCCATCTGTCGCACCTCATGTTCATCACTGGCCTATTGATCGCAGTGGTCGCGGTCACAAAAGGTGTACCTCCCATCTGCAGGCTCGAGTGTCTAGTCGTTGTCATCGCCATCTTCTGAAGGTGACTTAAGAACTATGAGATCCAGGACATCGTGGCCATTGTGAGCGAGAAACCAGTCACGAATGTCGTCATGTCTATTCAAGAATATGAGCTGGGGCAACGGGAGAGGAACTTCGGGGTTGTGACGTAGTTTGGTAGCATCCACACATGTTGCACCAATCAGATACCTGGGGCAGTTGTTTTCCTCTTCGACATCGTGCCCGCAGACTACACGGAGCAGATCCCTGATGCTCAGGGTAGCCAGGACCCCCCAGGTGATTCCTTAGTGATAATTTCTTACACATCAGGGATGGCCGAGGGATGGAGGCTAGGCAGCCGTCGCTACCGTTCAGCAAATGATATGGATTCTCACAGCCTGAGGGAAATACGGGAATCCCGATCCGAATGAGGCACTGGCAACACCTGTTAGCGCGGGGCTAAGGGAATAAAAATGGATAACAGTAACTCGGATGTTCCGTAATGTCCTCACGACCATCCTGCTTAGGCCTTTGACCGTCGTTGGACGTCAGCAGTTTCTTGGCCACATCTCTGACTAGGATCTTCAGATGCCGGATGAGTTCCCAAACGTTTTCTGCATGATGTTGGCTTTTGATGAGGTCAATACGCTCCCTGACTTGCTAAAAGCTACAAGCAAACAATATAATTGAATGAGCTTGCAATTCGGTTAGACGACCAGGGTCCAGAGGGCGGGCTATGATATAGGTTGGTATTTGCTCGCGCCATGTGGCCTAGGAGGCAGATCGACCACGTGGATTTGTGAATCCATACCACAATTTCACATAAGCAATGTGATCCTATACAGTCCTGGTTTGAGTTAGATTGTCAGTATATCAGATTCTGATTGCGGGATAGTTTGGCCTTATATACACTGCATCTCCCGCAGGCAGTTGGAGGTTTGCCCGCACCTTAGGCTCCAATTCTCTGTTCATTTAAAAAGGGTTTGTAAGTTTGATATCCTATGATTCCACATCAAGACTATTCCATGATGGCTTACACTTCATCGGCGGGGCGACAGACCGCCCCACTTGTCTGATTTCTTCATCGTATACCGCTGTGAACTTCTGATGCAGGAGGCTCAGACGCTGGACGTGTAATGAGCAGAGAGCTATTAACTTGGGTTAATAATACGAGGAGAGGTAGCTTGCTTAGTTTCCCTTCCGCAACGGACATCGCGCTATGCTCGGGGGCGCCAATGGTCCGGCGGCGATCTTTGAGTCTAATATCCAGTGGCAAAAAAAAGGGGAATGGTAGATTGATACCCCTTTGAACAGCTTTTCACCTTCGTATATCTCAAGACAGGAGATGTTGGGACGCGGGGTGTAAACAAAGCTGGAGGTCCGGTGAGTCGGGAGGGAAGCAATATGGAGGGGTTTTGTTTATTTTTTATTTTTATTTTTTTATATCATCTATTCGTTGTTAAGGTACAAGAAATCGCATGGAGCGCTAGCTATGGCGAAAACAAAACCCAAAATCCAAGACGAACTAACAAAGGAAAAATCCGGCACCAATCTCTTCAACTGGGGTCCGTACCGGT
>Ga0307510_10010687_pt1 | contig 10911 bp, 16 predicted proteins | sample 12_EM_MG_FD_207224 | JGI IMG/M metagenome (GOLD analysis project Ga0307510, IMG submission 207224) | Populus trichocarpa ectomycorrhiza microbial communities from riparian zone in the Pacific Northwest, United States - 12_EM | ecosystem: Host-associated > Plants > Roots > Unclassified | place... | reverse complement strand
CGTAGACCGGCATCCACGGATACACTCGATCGAAGTAGAATGAGCAAGCACAATAAGCGCGGAAGAAGGCCCGCAAAGAAACCCCTTTCACAGGCACCGGCCCAGAGTCCCGATAAGGGCGTGCATAGCACAGAAGCCCCAGGGCGTGCCATAGATGTTGTTCCCATTGCGCAGGTATGGAACGTGAACGTACACGAGGTTGGGATTGGAAAAATAATAATACTGATGGATAAGCACGCTTATCTCCTCTTCTAAAGAAACCAGAGGCCAAAAGCGCTTTTCGATCGGCTCAACAGAGTGCTCGCGGGATGGTCAGTCCGTTCACTCTTCGATGACCTCATCCTCGCCTTTTCGCGCCTAAAACACAGCAAATAAAGCATTGATAAATAACGTTCCGCCTTTGGGGAGACCCGAGCGAATGTGCGTTACCTTTTCGACGAGCTTCCGCTGCTTCTCGCGGGTCTTACGTAGCACGCGAGTGTACTTGATGAGCGGCGCCTCGTCGAGCTCAAGATCCGCCTCCCAATGGCCAACAGCAGCGCTATTCCCCGGTGCAAAAGTAACTCCGGCACGGCGCTGCGAGATCCACCGCGCACTCTCTTCGATGCGCTCCACGAGTGTTTTCACAGTGGCGCTCATAGTGGCGCCACTGCGTGCCGTTTTCAGCGCACGCCGTAGGGAGGCGACAATGGGAACGACCAATTCAGGGAAGGCAATGCTGCCATGCACGGTACGCACAGAAAGCCACTCTGCCGTCAGGAAGGCAGCCTCGTGGGCCATGTTGTCTGCGTAAACATGCGTATGCAAGTATTGCTGCGGTGCGCGGAGAGTAATTTCGAAGTCCAACGGCCGCAAGGTGGACGCCTTGGACTTTGTCGAAGACAACATGGCAGTCAGAATCGGCAAGATGTGGGGCGTGAGGGGAATGTATGTGTGCGTGTGCCTTGTCAAGTGAATCAATGACCGGACAAGGTGCAGATGAAACGGATAAGATCTGGAGTTGGAGATGAGCCTACGTGAGGTGATCAGGTGAGTTTAGATCAAAAGTAATTTTAGAAATGTTTGAAAGGTGACAGACTTTATAGCCCCCGTCGTAATTTGCACGAGGGGATATATGAGAGGTTGCATATGCCCGTTTTTAGCATCATCGGAGGACCCTTGGACCTCGCAAGCTCGTGCAAGAACTAATGACCAAAAATCGACAGCATGGACATATTGCCAATTATAAACCTGTTTGTACGACTCCTGCGTATTGAAAAACGCAATGAATTGAAGGGCGAGAGTATAGTCAAGGTGTATCAAACCTTAGTTTTCAGCTTCATGCTATTCCGAAGATGAATGGCCAGCTGTCGAATAAAGCCAAATGCATGTTGATACGCAGCCTGGTGATTGAGACAGAAAATCTCCGAAGCTGAGTTCTTCATGAAGGTGATAGATGGCAAGGTATGGGCGGTGGTATTCTTCGAAGATTTAACTAACGTTTGGTAGGTATTCTGATCAAATCCAATGGGGATCAGATGTCCTATGGGTCTCTATTCGAGTACTCACCCTCAATACAAGATCTAGAATAGATCCGTCGGGTGCAGACGCAAGCCTATGTAGAGCACGAATTGTAGCAATTCGTACGCTGTCGTCAGCTGTAGACCATAGGTCCAAGCATGCCTGGGCCATGTATGAGCGATAAGGGAATAAAGGAAAAAAAACATGCAATACTGACCTTGAGATACAGCTTGACGGTTTTTCGGCTGCTCAATACGTAGGGGAGGATCTTCGTACTCTCCGTAACTGCCATCTTTAACAGTTCGGTGTCCGAGAGTTGGGAGGTGATATGAATGGTGTTGTGGAAGAATGATGTGATGAGCTTCTGTAAGGTCTTTAGTTTATGGGTCTGTGTCGGGGCTTTGCTATTGGCAATGTGTAAGTTATGAGATAGCATAGCCAGCAGACTGAAGACGCACAATCGACCATTAGAGAGTGTTTTGTAAGGGATGTGATGCTCCAGAACGACTGGTGTGTATCGCAGAGCCGTTCTCACAAGCTTGTCATACACTAGGTTCGCTCAATACAGACATGCGCCCGGCAAGGTAGTTAGAACTGGCGCACCTGCGGGGCTATCGATGGTCCATGCGAGCACCTTGTCTTCCTCATTCATGAAGACGGCGGAGCGGAACGCGACCAAGAGCTTCCGCAAGGCGCGAAGGGACCTTGTCTATGGAACACACATCAGCGCGACAATTCTCAGTCCACCAACGTTTACGGACCTCAAGGAGAGACTTTTGCCAAGCCCGCAATATGTTCTTTGTCAGGACAGGAAGTTGATCAGAATCTTGTTCTCCGATATCATCGTCGTCGGCGTCGGCGTCGTCAACATTGTCATCTTCGTCCATGTCGAACTCCAAGAGTTCGTGGTCGTGTTCCTGCAGATATTTGTAGAACTCGGGATCCTTCTCCGCGAGCTTGGACAGTTCCAACATGTGTGCAGCACCCTCATCTGCAAAGTTCAGATCTTGAGTACAAGAAAAGGTAGACAGAAAATTTGCGCACCGTCGAGTTCGTCCACGGATGCGAACGACGCACCGTCGTCGTCGTCGTCGTCGTTGTCATCGTCATCGTCCATGTCTACACCAGGATCTTCGTCCTCATCATCTGTGGCCAGAACCTCATCACCGACGTCTGCAACCTAAAGCGCGCGCGTTACATTTCAGATGCAACGGAGATATCCACTAGAGACTCACGTCTTCATCCTCATCTTCCTCCATGAAGCTTGCTCCCAAGAAGTCGTCTACCGACATGCCTTTGAGACTGTATCACCAGTATACGCATAAAAACTACCATCCACCAAGAGAGAGAAGAAAAGACACACCTCTTTTTTGATGACTTTTTCTCCTTTGCACACTCTTCCTCATCTTCTCTATCGCGAGCATCGACGTGAGCGCGTTCCCGGCCTTTTTCATTCCTCGCACTCTTATTTTTGTGCACCTTTCTCTGAATCTGCTGGTGCTTGCGGCGCGCCTGTATTTTCTTGGTGAGCTGACCGCTAGCAGCGAATTTGCGAGTGGCTTTTGTGCCCTTCTTGGCCATAGATGTAGATGATGGATGGATGAATGAGTGAGCTCCGACAACTCAACACTCGAGCGAGCGCACTCATTGCGCACTCTCATCATCTCCAATGGCCACCGTCACGGCCTCGGTAAACGACTTGTTCGCTCAACATCTCGTCCTCCTTTCGCGGGTCAAAGAATCTCAAAAGGCCCACAGGCGAAAGCTACGCGCCCTTCCGTCGCCTCCGCTCTCGATACTCAACCTCCCCACCCTCCCCACTCCCAAACCGTCACCGCCCCCATCGCCGCCTTCTTCCCCCCTCTTAGTACCCCGGCGAAAACCCCCAAGAGCGGATCTACCACCGGCGAAGCGCGCACGTGCGGCGCACTACGAGAACTACGTCCCCGAGGAGGAAACCATCCGCAACGACTACTCCCAGCGGTATGTCGACGGTGGAGAATGGCCACAAAACTGGGTGCTCGGAGCAGAGCCAGAAAGGCGTTTCGAGGAGTACGTAGTAGTCCTTTGTTTTCGCTATCTCTCAAGCCCCCGACCGCTCGTATACTGCGCATGTCGTTGTGTCCACCACCACCACAAACAAACCTTTCATTGACCTAGACCCGTGTTCACCGCTAATAGGACGCGCACACATACTGACGACTTTCCGCCCGCTCTAGGTACCCCAAGCAGCAGCGCCTGCTAGCGCTCAAGAAGGCGTCGGTGACAGAGTATGCACTACCACCAACATACCTCCCCTTTTCCGAGTTCGCCACCCTGCAGCCGTCCAAATTCGACGTGATCGTCATCGACCCACCAATGTCGTCTTCATTCTCGTGGGACACATTACAGGAGCTCCCTATCGCCTCGCTCGCGGCGGACCCGTCCTTCATTTTCCTCTGGGTGGGTAGCGGCGCTGGAGACGGGCTCGAACGCGGACGCGAGGTCCTCGCCAAGTGGGGCTATCGTCGCTGTGAGGACGTGTGTTGGGTAAAGACGAACCGCGTGAGCAATCGCGGGCCTGGTGTACGTCGCCTCCACACACCCACACACACACACACCTGACCAAAGGCACGCACCCGATACATCCTTCCTCCAGACAGACCCACCAACGACTTCTCTGCTCACGCGCACCAAGCAACATTGTCTGATCGGCATCCGCGGCACAGTGCGGCGCTCTACAGACTCGTGGTTCGTCCACTGCAACGTCGGTACGTGCCCTTAGCCCTTCCCCTCCCCACCATCCCCACACACCCGAACCTACCGTATAGACACGGACGTGATCCTCTGGGAAGGCGATCCGACCGACCCGACGCGCAAACCGCCAGAAATGTACACCCTCGTCGAGAACTTCTGCCTCGGCCTCCGCCGCCTCGAACTCTTCGCGCGCGCGCGCTCCCTACGCCGTGGCTGGCTCAGCGTGCTCGCCGAGGGCGAAGAGGCGCACGTCCCGGTCGTCCAAGCGCTCCTGCGCGCCAACGACGCCCAGCAGCTCTCGCTCTCGCCAGAGCAGTTCGACGGCGGGACGAACGTGCTCGGGCAGGAGCTCTCCATCGATCGCGCGGAACGATGGGACCAGGATAAATGGGAGGCTGCCATGCGCACCTGGCTGCAGAACGGCCGCGCCGTCGTGCCAATGACGCCTGGTCCGTCCGTCCTCATTCTTTGATGAACGACGGCTCACTCACTTTATTTTTTTGACACGTACGCACGTATGTCGTTCCGGTGTTAAAACAAAACAGAGGTCGACGCCTTACGACCAAAGTCACCCGTGCGCGGCGGTGCAGGCGGCACCGGAGGCGGTGGCGGTGGCGGAGGCGGCGGCGCACAATCGGGAGGCGTACTCGTCTCCACCGGAAACATGCTGAACCAAACGATGGCAACACCCACGCCGATGGGAGGCGGAGTCGTCGGCGTCGGCGTACGCGGACCAAACATGAACATGCTGGACATGAGCGGCATGGGGCCCATGGGGCCCATGGGCGGTATGGGGGGCATGGGTGGCATGGGCATGAACATGAACATGAACAACGCGGGACTTGGCATGGGCGGGATGGGCTGGCCAGCGGCGGCGGCGGCAGCGGCGGCCATGGGTATCCCGATGGGCATGCCATCCGTCATGGGCATGGGGTTCACCCCCGCCGCCGCGGGCTTTGACGGCGTAGGGGGGTTGCAGATGCAGATGCAGCAGCAGCATCACCCCGGTATGGGCTTCCACGGGTACATGGACGGCACGGGCGCCGTCGGTGGTGGAGGCATGTGGGATGGTACCGCCGGAGGCGGGGGTAATGGTGCAGGTGGGATGGGCGATCACGACACTGCCATGGTTGGTGCGGATGGCATGGGTAACATGGGCGGGATGTCGGGCATGGGGATGGGGAATATGGCCATGGGTAACATGGGCATGGGGGGCATGGGTATGGGGACGAATGCTATGGGCATGGGCCAGCAGGGTATGGGACAGCCAGGACAGTGGAGTGGAGGTGGCTATTGACACTCATGTTCAGGTTAACTTATTTCAATGTAATACCATGGCATCCAATGCAGCTCTCATTATGCAGATTCGTAGTTTGTCTAGAGAGACGTGGCATTATTGGTGTTGGTGACTATTCATAACAACTGGGCGTGTATCACTAAAGCTCGTCGTGGCTACGGAAGGGCTCTTGCTCATCACCTTCGCCAGGGCCATAACCACCAGGTCCTGCATCTTCGTACAGCTTACTGGTGATCGGGTTGACAACAGCCTGCACCTCCGCGAGTTTTTCCTCGAGTGCTTCTGCCGAGGCGGTCTGCCCCTCAGAATCAATCCACTCAGCCGTTTCCTTGGTGAGTGCCAGCAGTGTCTTGCGGTCCTCATCATCAATCTTACCGCCGAGGCCATCCTGATCGCCAATCTGTGTCTTGAGTCCGTACACAAACGAGGAGAGAGCGTTGAGCGCCTCGATGCGTTTGCGAGCGGACTCATCCTCAGATGCAAACTCTTCGGCTTCCCGAATCATGCGGTCGATGTCATCCTTCGAAAGGCGACCCTTCTCGTTGGTGATGGTGATAGATTCCGACTTGCCACTATAGAAAAATATGATTGAACACCAGCTCATCATAAAAGAAGACCAATGACTCACGTTCCCTTGTCGGCAGCAGAAATCTTCATGATGCCGTTCGTGTCAACTTCGAAAGTGACTTCGATCTGAGGGACACCTCGGGGTGCCGGTGGGATGCCGGTCAGTTCGAACTTGCCAAGGAGGTTGTTGTCCTTTGTTAACGAGCGTTCACCCTCGTAGACTTGGATCAAGACGGTGGGCTGGTTATCTGCGGCAGTGGAGAAACTAAAAAGCATCACAATTAGAGGTGGTATAGCGAGAGAAAAGAAATGATAACATACATCTGGGACTTGCGAGTGGGAATAACAGTGTTGCGGGGAATCAACTTGGTGAAGACACCGCCGGTGGTCTCAATGCCGAGGGTAAGAGCGGCAATGTCGACAAGAACGATATCCTCAGTGCCTTCCTCTCCAGAGAGGATACCGCCTTGGACAGCAGCACCGTATGCAACAGCCTCATCAGGGTTAATGCCCTTAGAAGGCTCTTTGCCGCCAAAGAATTCCCTGAGGAGTTGCTGGACCTTGGGTATACGGGTGGAACCGCCGACGAGTACGACCTAATCTAAGGGTTAGAAATCGCATCCCAAGTTACTGACGAAACATACGCACCTCATCGACTTCCTCCTTCTTCACACCTGCATCTTTAAGGACCTGTTCGACAGGTTTCATGGTCTTACGGAAGAGATCGATATTGAGCTCCTCAAACTTGGCGCGGGTAAGCGTCTCCGAAAGGTCGTTTCCATCCTCGAAAGACTCGATTTCAAGGCGCGTAGACTGCTGGGAGGAAAGAGTGCGCTTGGCCTTTTCTACTTCGCGCTTGAGCTTGCCCAACGCACGAAGGTTGGTCGAGACGTCGGTGCCAGTCTTCTTCTTGTACTGCTTGACGAAGTATTCAATGACGCGGTTATCAAAGTCCTCGCCACCGAGGTGGGTATCACCGGCAGTAGACAAGACCTCGAAGACACCATCGTCGATCGAGAGGAGAGAAACATCGAAAGTACCACCACCGAGATCATAGACGATGATGCGGGTTTCAGACTTGGACTTTTTGTCAAGGCCATACGCGATGGCAGCGGCCGTCGGTTCGTTGATAATGCGAAGGATCTGCAGGCCAGCGATGGTTCCAGCGTCTTTGGTTGCCTGGCGTTGAGCGTCGTTGAAGTCTAGAATGGTGTAAATGGATGGATTCCCTAGCCAAACTTGGAATTAAACGCACATGCGGGGACCGTCACGACCGCGTGTGTCACCTTCTTTCCGAGGTAAGCCTCGGCGGTCTCCTTCATCTTGACAAGGACCATTGCGGAGATTTCCTCTGGCGTCTGGCAGGGAAATGTGCATCAACGACCAGATGAGGAAGAGCGAGGACAATCTAAATGCTCACAAATTCGCGCGCCTCGCCACGATAGTTGACGGTTACAGTGGGTTTCCCACCCTTGTCGACGACTTTGAACGGCCTACGACATCAAAGGGTCAGAAGAGGACGATAAACGACTAAAACGAGCCAAAAAAAAACCCCCACCAATGCTTAATGTCGCGTTGCAACTCTGGCTCTTCGATCTTACGACCGATGAGACGTTTGGCATCAAAGACCGTGTTGGTAGGGTTCGTGTGGAACGCATTTTTGGCCGAGTCACCGATCCTAGCTTCGAGTTAAGGGCAAGGGTAAAAAAAAAAAGCACACGGAAAGAACGCACAGTCGCTCATCGTCTGTGAAAGCTACCCATGACGGCGTGATTCGGTGGCCCTGATCGTTGGCGATAATCTCAACACGACCACCGCGTTGCACACTATGTGGGGAATGCATCAGAGGAGCATTCAATAATCCATGAACAAAAAAAACACGTACGCAACACATGAATAACTGGTAGGTAGAAAGGGAAGAGTGAGTAGGTTAGTTGACGTTCGAGGCGCGTAATGCCGAGCAGTGAAACGCGTACGTTGTTCCCAAGTCTAAGAAAAGAGATGAATCAGGTCAGAGAGACGAAAGCAAAGACGGCGGGAAAGAAAAGAAATGGGCGGGACACGTACCGATACCGATGACCGTTCCATATTCAGACTTTTTATCCTCTGCAGAAACAGCGGGTGGACAGAGGAGGATGATGGCGAGGAAGAGGAAGAAAGTGAAGGACAGCCCCGAGAGGAGGCGGGCGGTGTGCGTCCTTGTTGGACGAGACATGTTGTAAAAGTGGGAGAGCGAGGGAAAGTTGATGAATACTGAAAGACGAACTTTTTGTATTTATACGTCAAAAGGACACGTCGCCTGTTTTGCCACGTAACACCCGTTTGACCCAAAACAGGCCTCGTCATCATTTCCCAGCCTTGAACACGTGTATATATGAGTCCATGTACAACAACTGTCGTTCATCATAATACGTCCGTTCCTAGTATTAATAACAATATGGAGAGTCATCAAAGGGGTCGTAAATAGTTCGTCAACCAAAAGAGTGCCTCTATGTTCACGCTCAGCGGTACGAAAACGGTGAGGGCGACTTGGCCTTGGCCTTGCCTCCAGCCGTAGTACCTGCCATCGGTATGGGCGCGAGTATGGGTGCAAGTGCAGGCGCAGGTGCGGGAGCGGGTTGCGGAGCCGATGCGATACGTGTCAACGACGACGACGACGCACGAAGCCCACAGTCCCGAGGAGCCACCTCTCCACACTTGATATGCGCGCGCAGACCGCAATCGTCGCACTCAAGCACGGCTTTCCGCCCGAGCCGCTTGGTGCAGACGTCACACTTGGCGCCGCCGCCCCTGTGAAGGAGGCCGCTCCCGAAGAAAAAGTCGAGCGCGCTCCAGCCGTGGGCAGATGTCTGTTGCTGTTGCTGCTGTGGGCCACCTCCACCGCCTGACGACGTGAGCCGCTTTGCAATCGTCCCCGATTTGATCAGTGTAAAGCGGTGCACCAGCAAAATCGAACCTCCCTCAGTCGCAGCCGCGATCGAGGCTTCTTCTGAGGCGGTGAAGTAGGACGCTGCGGAGACGGCCGAACGATGGGAGAGCGGTGCGGGATCAAGCTCGAGGTCGACGTGGGGTTCTGCGGGGAGCGGTCGATTTGGAGGCGGAGGCGGTGCAATAGGGGATGCGCGGATCGTCAGGATAGACGAGAAAGGTGGGATAGTCGACAGTTGACTGAGTCTACGAATGACGGTGGTACTGTAGTCGGATTGCGTGCTTTCCGTCGTAAGAAGGGGTTGCTGCGATTCGCCCGAACCATCGTCTGACATCCGTTAGGACAAATGTTAGCTTGGGGAGGATTACAAGGTGCGTACCAGATGCCAAAGGGACACCATTCTCAACGACGGTGACACTCTCCAGCCGGCTCAGGGCATCGCTTAGCTCCTCATCCGACCCGCTATCACTCCAATAAGGCTTGGGGCTTGTGCACATGCGGGTGTTCTCCTCAGTTCCCTGCCCAAAACTCGGGATGCGAGGAGGGGGTTCGCGACGGCGACCGCCAGTCATAAACTTGATGCTGCCCGTATGGTTCAACTCTCGCTCCTCCGGGCGCGCCAAGACTTCCGCCTCGATGGCACGGAGACGCTCCAAGATGACTCGGATGGTCGGCCGCGCAGCGGGGTCCCCGGCCATGCACTCGATTGCGAGCTGAGTGAACTCGGGCGGACAGCCCGTATTAGCAGATCTGCGCACTTCCTCGGCGTCGATGGCGAACGAAGGCGCAGAGCGAGCAAAATGAGTGTCGTCCGCGAGCTGGCGAGTGGCGATTTCGGCGAGAATGACGCCGAGAGAGAAGATGTCGGTGGGAAGGTCAAACTCGTGGCCGAGGAGGATCTCAGGAGACATGTATGCGTCCGTGCCACAGAAGGTGAGGCGACGGGACTCCTCCTTGTTGCGGGCGGCTATGCGGGCAAAACCAAAGTCGGTGATCTTGAGGCGAGCATTCGCGGTGACGAGTAGGTTCTCGCCTTTGAGGTCGCGATGGATGCACCTGCGAGCATGAAGGTAAGCGAGTGCACGGGCAATGTCGGTTGCAAAGGAAAGTCGGAGACGCCATGGCAGCGGCTTGGATTTGTCGTGGATGTATTGGCGGAGGTTGCCTGAGGGAGGTGTGAGAAAGGAAGGTAGGATCACGCGAAAGAAAGTAGTACCATTCTCGATGAATTCCGAAATGATAAATATGCGGCCATCGGGATCGGGAGCCCGAGAGAGCCCGAGGTAAAGGACAACGTTGGGGTGCCGAGACTCTCTGTACGGTGTGTGGTGAGATGTCGCGTGAGATATGGTACGAGCATTGGCACTCACTTGAGGAGGCGCCATTCTCGTTCAAAGTACTTGGAGACATCGTACGCTGTAGAGGGAAGGACCTCTTTGATAGCAACATCTATGCCAAGGTAGGATCCTACAAGGGCAAGAGGATTAAAGTGAGATTAGCGAGGTGTGTTAGCCGAGAGATGCGGACCCTTGTGTACGTTCCCAAAGGAACCTGAACCGATCTTTGACCAGCTGCTGCCTTTGATATCCTTCAGGATGTATGAGTGAATTTATGGATTGAATATGTGAGGTGAGCGACATACCTCGAAGGGTATTACATCGAACGGATCACCCATCCCTGGACGTGGACGGGTTCCGGAAAGGTGTAATAGGACAACGACCCCGGATCACTCTTGTGACAATATTTGTGACGACGTGTGACAGTCACTTCTTTCTGACCTGACAGGTGCGCAGTTTCCGCGGTAGATTACGTTGCGTGTCACGCCCCCAAAAAGGAAGGTGCCCACTACTTTGGAACCGCTGTCAAAAACCTGTCAAACATT
>Ga0307510_10010684_pt1 | contig 10912 bp, 10 predicted proteins | sample 12_EM_MG_FD_207224 | JGI IMG/M metagenome (GOLD analysis project Ga0307510, IMG submission 207224) | Populus trichocarpa ectomycorrhiza microbial communities from riparian zone in the Pacific Northwest, United States - 12_EM | ecosystem: Host-associated > Plants > Roots > Unclassified | place... | reverse complement strand
TGTTTAGCCGTATACGGTGGTCGATCACTTTTGTATGGTGACTACTTCTCATATAATCACGCGTTTCACCTGAAACTATCGCAGTAGAATCATATAAAGTGATGAGAGCCGCGTGCACGATACTCGTCCTGAGAAAACAATTGAAAGACGGGTTCCATCAAGGGTTCCATCCAGGTTCAACATGATACCCAACAATGACATCGAATTGTTTGGTGGACAGAAAACAGCGCAACCTATGCTAGAATTCAGTGAGTATCACGTTGTCGAACACAATCCATGAGCACAAGCGGAACGGAGAAAGATATAGCAGCCACATGCTCACATGGTCCACTGGCAACAACGCTATTGACGCCCCTTAGGCGCCATAATGAACGAAATTCACCCAGCGCTCAGTAGTCACCCTTTTCTTTCTTCTCGACATCTGAACAGAATCCCGAAGTGCCTCCGCGGCTCTTTCGTAATATGGCACACCTTGCCATCTATCTGAAAACAATGACTCGTAGAAGTTCTTTGCAAGGAATTGCCCGTCAATGTCGGCCATTGCCCACATCGTTCCGACCACGCTCCGGAATCCAGAGTATTGCACTGCCGCAGTAAGGTGCAATCCCTCATCGGAAATGCTCTCTTCAGTCAGCTCCGCTGTGTGACAAGCAGAAAGGAATGCAAATTCGGCAAAGGGAAGTCGAGACCGTATGATTTCGAGAAGGGTAAGGCGCTCGCCTTCGTACAACTTGAAAGAAGCGTCGAATGGCTTTCCGGTCTCGAGTATGCCATGGCACGAAAAATGTGCAAATCTGTGATCTTGGAGGCAGTTCATAACAGCAGAAGGTGTCGCCTTCTCTGAGATCAGCGTGATCACAGCCATGTTGAGACGCTGTATCATAGATATCTCTTGCCATGCCCCTGGCATAAATTCATCTGGCTGTGCCACGAGAAGGATTGATGGCTTCTCGAACGAATAGGTACCAGTTTTACGGGATTCGATGAGCGCAGAAAGAGTGGGTGTATATGATGGGATGTACAAGTCCGAGAAATATAACTTGAGAGTGCCGTCTGATTGAATAGGACCCATGGCGTGCAGAGGGAGTGAACAAAAGACAGATGTTGGGCACCACCAAATGCGAGACTGTTCTGGTACGTTAAGCTCCTGGAGCCTCTGAATCACCGGCCTGCCAACAAGGTCATAGAGGGTCTGGAGTACGGAAGTCAATGTGTCCTCATAGTCCGTTGAATCGAGGCCTTCCTTTCGCGCAGCTAATAACCGGTCCTTTAAACCCTTTGCGCGGTCAAAGAAATCGTTGGGCGTGGTAATAAGGGAGGGAGGGGAGTTGTAGAGAAGGATTATGATATCTGAACGCCACTTGCAATGGTTAATGACGATGACTGGTCCATGTACAGCAGCAGAGTGGAGCGCTTTGAAAGATGGTGCCATCGAGAAGTTCTCAAAGCCTGGAAAGGATCGGATCTGCATGAGGAGACTTGTGCGCTCATTTAAAAGGATTTTTTGTTTCTCGCGGACACGATGACCACTGATCGCGTCAAACCCATCGTCGTTATTGAGTTCCATGAGTTCACGATTGTTCATCCAAACATTCAGAGAGACAGACATTGTCAATGCCTCGAGGTCTTGACTGAGAGCTGTGAATTTCTCTGCTAGACACGAATCCGCTGTTCGAAGTTGATCGGTAGAAGTTCGAAGGCCCCGCATCTCTGACCACAGGAGGCCTCTTCCTCGTTCCAATGTCTCAACTGCCTGCGTGAGCTGACCTATGTGTACCTGGTACGATGCATAGTCCAAGGGTAGATTCTCAATGTCATCGCGCATACGAACGAGTTGGAGATGTTGGATATCGAGCGTAGGATGGAATATCAGAGTTTCCTGCATCAATGAGATAGCTTTCTCGAACGCAGTGAGTGTAGAGGAATGGCCGAGCAGACGAGCCCAACGTGCCCATTGGCATGCGATCTTGAATCGATCGGGTACTACCGGCTTTGAATTGACCGTATCGTTGACAGCAATGGGGAATAGTTCCATCATATGGTCATAGTCTTCCCTGTTCATGGACAGCGCTAACCGGGACATTAAGGACAAAAGAAGCCCTTCAATGGCCGAAAAGTGGAAGTGCTGAGCATGTGGTATTTTGAGTATGCCCCGGTACAGTTCAATTGATTCGTCAAGATATTCGGGGTTTTTTGTAAGTCCGAATGCATGGCGGAGTAATTTTCCCGACATGACAATAGCAGAGTGAGCCATTATCATCGCGTCATCGGGGCATTGTTGAAGCGATGTGAGTAATAGCCGACAATATTTGACAGCTTCATCAATGCCTGGTATATTGGCCATGCGAACCATGGAGTCAAGAACTTTAAGATGTCGAATGCCGGCTTCCACCATCATTGAAGGGGACTCGATAGCACTCAACTCAGAAAGGGATGCAATCAGGTAGTGGGATGAGGGGCTCCAAAGGTCAAGGACCTCTAGATTACTGGTGTGCGCTTCTGGGAAGCCATTTGTATCACCAAAGTCCTCCATGCGTGTCATCTCAAGTTGAATGAGGGACTGAGTGATGCCACCACGCTTGGGGTCTTCAAATGATACTGAGTTAAGATGAGCACGAGTGCGGAATATTGCCTCCTCTAAGTGCTCCGGTTTCATATATAGAAAGAATCGGAATTTTGAAATCGTCGCAGATAGGCTCAAAGAATCTCTGACGTATTTGTTAGGGAGGTCCGCAGGGGAATGGGAGGCAATAATTTTGTCAAAGAGAGCCATTGCGCCTTCATAATCATCATTAGACGAGGTTACACGGAAGCGGGAGGATAGTGATATCGAAAGCACGAAGGAAATGTCCTGTGAATCTGGTAGGCGTGTATTTGCTTCGCGCAGGCATTCAATGACTTGTTGTGGAACGTGGTTCGCTGAACGTAGGATTTCAAGGACTGCTTGTGGGGATCGGCTCGATGAATATGCATTGTATAAGAGGATGGCACTGGAAAAATGTGCGAAGGCAGTCTTTAAGTCCTCCTCCGAAAGATCCGAAGCGAGGAGCTCAAGGGCAAGTATTGACATGTCCTCGACATCTTGGATCGTGTTTTCAGGTTCCAACCTCACCAGAAAAGCCAGTGAATGCACGAGCCATAATGTAACGTCCCTGTGTGCGATACCAACGGCCTCAATTGGCAAGCCTCGAAGGTAACGAAGGTACTTGATGCAGTACCCTATCTCACTGGGCTGCCTGGACCTGAACGCGCGAAGAAACAGGGCCCGCGTAAGAAGGAAGAAAAGCGAAATGGTGTTTGTGCCATGGTCAGTTGAGTGGCGAGAAGATAGCAATATGGCATGGGTAGATTTGAGGTTCGAGATTTGCAGATCTCGGTCATCATTTGACAGCATGTAGCGCTGATATCGGAGTCTGCCCAGGCCTGACAGAATGCGAGGTTGCAGAGGACGAGAAAGATGTAGGGGTGATGACGAAACAATACGTTCGATATTGGAGATTTTTTTGTCAATTTCATCTAAGGTCGCTATAGTTAAACGACGGGAGAACGAGATACAGTTTCAGACGACTGATGGGTCACGAATGGTGGCATTAGGGACATCGATTGGATTCAGGACTCACACTCAGGGACCGCCATCCTCAGGCCGATGATTGAAACCTTCGACGAGGAGATGAGGTAACGCGATCAGGTCGTCAGATGAAGAGTTAGGCCGTTAGGGACAGAGGGGCCGGGGGAAATAGATGCTGCTCCCAAGACTTGTCTGGCTGTAACTTGAAGCCTTCGCGCTGCAACACACGTGTATCATGTCACGCAAGGCATCATCTGAGTCTGAAATTCTGAAGTCGCCTTCCTTTTTGGAAACGTGGGAAGCGTTACAGTTCACGTGACTCACCGCGGAAATTGCTCAACAAACACTGGGTTGGGGACGCTTACCAGCATGCCAAACAATTACCATCTACACGGACGGCGCCTGCCTGAACAATGGCAAATGTAACGCCACTTGTGGAGGAGGCATCTGGGCCGGCCATAACAACCCTCTGAACGCAGCCATAAGAGTCCCTGGCCCCACGCAATCAAACCAAATTGGCGAGATTGCAGCGATCATCATGGCTGTTGCATCGGTCCCTCTATCACAACCACTACTATTAATATCAGACTCAAAATATGCAATTGATGGCCTGACAACCCACCTCACAAACTGGGAAGATCAAGGTTGGATCGGAATAAGCAACACTCCCTTCTTCAAAAGGGCAGCTTATCTGCTACGCCGACGCACGGCCCCCACCGCCTTCAAGTGGGTAAAAGGACATGACGGAATCAAAGGGAACGAAAAATGTGACGCCCTCACCAAGGAAGGGGCTGCGAAACCTACCCCGGATGTCCTAGACCTCGACATCCCCAACAATTTCAACATACAAGAAGCAAAATTAGCAACCCTCACCCAAGCAACGGCATACAAGGGCATCATCGAAAATACCACCCCCCCACCCCGCCAATCCTCCTCAGAAAACGTCCAACGCGCCAGAACAGCAATTGAAAGGTACTCCGGTAATGACGAAACTGACGCTGCGATCTGGATGAGCATAAGAAAGTCATCAATACGCCCGAAAATCACCCAATTCCTGTTTAAAACAATGCACAACACCTTCAAAATAGGCACCTTCTGGTCCTGCGTACAAGACCCTGACATCGCTGAATGCCAATTCTGCAAGATATGCGACGTAACCGAATCGATGGCCCATATCCTGATACGCTGTTGAAGCCGTCCTACGCTCCAAATATGGAGGCTCGCAAAGGAGACGTGGCCCTATACAAATATACCCTGGCCAGAAATCGACCTGGGAATGATTCTAGGATGCGGGTGCCTGCAGCCACCACAGGGTATAAACCGAGACAACCTCTTGGTGACAACTCACCGCAGAGGCACCACTCGCCTTCTACAAATCCTCATCTCTGAAGCCGCCTACTTGATATGGGTCCTAAGATGCGAGAGAGTAATCCAAGAAATAGACCACCGGGGCCCTAGTGGCCCAGTGGTGATGCTCATCTGAAGGGAGGCTGAGGCTACCAGCAGTTGGCAGCTGGTGGCTGCGGGTTCGATCCCTGCCATAGGCGAAAAACGGCCCACACCACGTGCCCTAATGGGTTACCCACCATGGCCACTGGGTTATGGGTGCCCGGCCCGAAAGGGACTTCCTTATGGGGAGATAAGGGTCTGATAAAACTGGGAAATGGATTTAAAAACAAGCCAACCACACAAGTGGACAGGCCACCTGGTGCCATGGCTTCGGCCGGGTCGTTAGTCAGATGGACTCCCGATAGGTTGCCTATTGTGCACCAGAATTGGGTCAAATCTGGCAAGACAGAGATCCAGACACTTGGCGATTCTGTGCCCGAATGGGCATGTGCAAAGCCAAGTGCTGGGAACGGGAAAGCAGGGGGGGGAACCCCTTGTCCGGACCGTAGCAGGCAGGGTTAGTGCCCCAGTCCTGGCTCAAGAGGACTTATCCTCTGTCGGTTATCCGGCTACTAAGATGCCTGATAGCTTAAGTTGATTCCCACCCCCCTTGCCGGACCTTACGAGCGAAGGTAAGCAGATCCTGGTATTCCTTGTAATGGGGAACCCTGCAAAGGGAGGATCACAACCCTACTCAGTACCCCCTGGGGATCATGCTGAGGGAGGGCGGGGGTGGCCCGCGCCCCTGATCGTCGCCCCTGCATCGACACTATGATTGATACACCCATATCAATTGTGTCGGTTAACATGCGGTGCCGGAATCCGTTGTTTATCGCCTTTCTTCAGGCGACCTCCGCTGATATTGTAATGGTTCAAGAGCCTTGGTTCGGCCATCTCATTCCCTCTTGTTCTGATACGAACCCCGACGGAGATGTTGTTTGGGGATTCGCTGCCCACCCTGGTTGGGAGTTCTTCACTCCGAAACACCAGAAGGGCGACATCTGCAAAGTCGTGACTTGCGTCCAACAGTCCCTGATCATGTCCCGTGATGTTCGGGTGGTGTCACTGGTTGACCACCACCTTGCCTCTCCGACCTCACAAGCTTTAGAGGTCTCCATCTCTGGTTCGTCATTTATTCTTGTTAATATTTACCACCACATCATGAACCATCGGCCGGCTCTTGGCCATATTTTACGCTCCCCCCTTGACACTATTCTCCCTACTTACGTTGTGGGAGATTTCAACACGCATTCCTCCACCTGGTCCTTCCTGGGGGCCACAGTGTTGAGTTGGGCTGGTTCTCTCGAGGACTGGTTCGAGGACTCTGACCTCTCGCTCGTCAACCCCACAGGGTCAGCGACATGTTGAGGCGAGGCCGGACAGCGTGACTCCATCATCGACTTGGCCCTCTTAAATGACTCCGCCTTATGTACTGGCAGGTTCTCTCCCGTTTCCGTCTCTTTTCCAGATTCGCTTGGTTCTGACCATGCTGCCTTACTTATTACCTGGACCCCCCCCTTCGATCCCCTCCCATATGTACCCACGATTCTCCCTGGCTTTGTTATAGATGACTCCCTGGTCGCCTCTTGGACCAAAGACTTTGCCTCTTTACCTACGCCCCATATTTCTGATATGGCCTCCCTTTCCCGCGCTGCGGATGCCCTCGACAACGACATTTACGCGGTGTCGGGGAAGCTATTCAAACGACAGCACACGCCTGACTTCTGGGGCCTCCGTTGGTGGAACATACACTGTGAGGCCGCCCTCACTGCTGTTACTTCCATCCGAGGCGAGTCTCGATGGGATGCCATCAAAGCCCTACAGCAAACCATTGCCGAGGCAAAATGCAGGTGGTCCAACAACAACTTCACCACGATCACCCGCGACACCCTGTGGAAAGCCACTGCTTGGCGACATGGGCGCCGCGCCAATAAAATTCCCCCCCTCCTGAAGCTTGACGGCACTCTCGCCACATCCCACACGGATCTACGCCAAGTTCTGTCGGACCGGTTCTTCCCCGTCGTTCCAAAGCCACTCCCTGATTCCGACCCCTCTGACCCCGCCCCTCTTCCCCCTCGGGACTTCGCGCCCATATCCAACGAGGAAGTCTCTTGCAACCTATCTTGCTCGTCCAACAAATCTGCCCCCGGCCCCTCAGGGATCTCTTACAAACTCCTGAAGTGGTGCCACTCCGCTGCCCCCTCCCGCCTCACCTCCATCTTCAATGCCGCTATAAGCCTTGGGCATCACCCATGGCGTTCGGCGACGGTGGTCCCTATCCTGAAGCCCGGTAAAATAGATTACCGGGTTGCGAAGGCTTACCGCCCCATCTCCCTCCTTGAGTGCTGTGGTAAACTCTTGGAGCGGATTGTCTCGAAACGAGTTCTTCTGGATGCCGCTCGCTTCCAGCTCTTCCCCCCCCCGTCAGTTTGGATCCCGCGATTACCACACGGCATCAGATGCCGTGTTGAGCATGGTCCATATGGTCCAAACATGCGTCAAGAGCGGCCACGTCGCGGCCCTCCTCCTCTTCGATATCCAGGGATTCTTTGACAACCTCCACGTTAACCACCTTGTACACATCTTCCGCATCCTCGGTTTCGCCCCATCTCTCTGTGACTGGGTCTGCTCCTTCCTCACGGATCGAAGGATCACACTGTCCTTTAATGGCGAACCCCTCCCAGAAGTCATCCTCAACCATGGCACCCCCCAAGGCTCCCTGTTGTCCCCCATTCTCTCAGCCATCTACATCCTACCCCTCCTCCGTCTCACAGAAGCATGGCGTTTTCGGTCCTTGTCGTCCTACGTTGATGACGGCGCGATCGTTGCCACTGGCACCACACACCACTCTGTTGCCCAGAAGTGTGCAGACGGCTTCTTCATCGTCGCGGACTGGCTCCTACGCAACGGCCTCCGCTTAGATCCCGACAAAACGGAATTCATTGCATTCCAACCCCGTCGGGCCAACCCTGAACATGTCGGAGCTCTCCAGCCGTCGATTGACCTGCGGATTCCCGGTGGCGGGACTCTCCAGGTCTGTCGATCGTCGCTGGTACGCTATCTTGGCATCTTCATCGATGACAAATTTAACTGGGAACCCCACGTCAAAATCATGGCTGCACGCGCACAATCCTCCTTCCGAGGATTGCTCCTCGGCAACTCCATTCGTGGCGTCGACTTCCACAACTGGCGTCTCGTCTTCCATGCCATCACGCTCCCAGTTTTACTCTATGGCCTCCCAGTGTGGTCTCATCGTGCACTGAAGTCCTTAATCCATATCCTCCAGGTTGCTCAGAACGTCGCTGTACGTAAGATCAGCGGCACCTTTCACACAAACCCTGTCGACTCCTTGCACAACATGCTTGCCATCCCCCCAATCAAATACACCATTGCCAAGTACCGCGAGGCGTTCACCATCCGCCTTTCGAAACTCCCACCCACTGCTCTCCTTTGCACCCTCCCCTCCAATGATCCCTCCGCCTTCTACATCCCTCCCAACCCCATCCCCACCCCGCTCACCTCCCTCCTCCCTACCTCCTTCCCCCCTTTTTGCATTCCCACAGGTCTCACATGGTCCCACCCCCGAGTCTTCACCACCCTCAACGCCCCGGTTACACCGGCGCTCTCTAAGACCATCATTGACCTTGCCAACCAACCCCCCGAGAACCACAGCTCGATCCACATCTTCCCCATCCCCCACCCTGACCACTTTGTTGTTGCCTTCCTCACCTTCGCTAATGGCACGTGTATCGAACGCGGCTTCCGTGCTAGTCACGATCGCACACTCGCAGCAGCGGAAGCGGCCATCGTGGGCATCCTCTCTCTTGGACCCCACCCGGGCCAACACATCATCGTTTTTGTTCCAAATCGGAACCTCCACCGCCCTCTCCTCTCTCTAACGAAACACAAATACCTCCCCCAGGCCACCCTGTTCACAGGAGCGCTTGGCATGCAGTGTTTCCTCCATCCCGACATCACCATCTCCATCCACCATTTGGCCACCAAGCTTAATAGAAAGCCCACACATGCCGACCCCTGCCTCTTCCTGTGCAACTGGCCTGGCCCCCAAGGCAAGGATTATAACCTTGCCGAACTACAAGTCGAAGCCCAGTTGCATCACATCCCTGACGCCGCCCCATGACCCCTCCTAAAAACCCTCCCCTTCTGATTGTGGAAAGCAGACCAGGATAACCGCGCGGATCCGCCCCGTTGTAAGTGGACGGGCGGCGTAATCCCGGTTCCTGAGTCTTCCATCCCTTCAGACCTCATTATAGGGTCTCTCTCACTTGGTCAACGCCGTGCCATGTGCGCCGCCCTCCAAGTCTTCTTCCAACATTGCTTCTGTGGGGCCTACTCACAACGCATGTGCCCTACATCTGGTGACACCATCACCTGCCCATGCACTTACTCTCAAACCCCCCTCCTGATGACCGAACTGGACCGCGACAGCAACCCTCAGTCGAAAGCTGAGGCGACCTGAGACCGACCCAGGGCACGAGCGTCCGTTGCGCGGCCATATGCCACGCCTTGTTCACTCGTTTCCATCGCTAACCGGGGTGCTGGTTTCGAAGCACTCATGGCAGAACAGCACGCCAACCCACGCCTCACACCCTCCCGTTCTCTGTCTCCCTGAGGTAGCGCACGCCCCCCGGCGGCCCGCTACGGCGGCCAGCGACGCGTCATGAGACGCATGGCTCACCCTCGGCGACAAGACACACACGTTCTCCATTCTGCTCCCCATATCCTATCGGACTGCCCTCTGCTTTCGATATTTCGCTCACGTTTACTTAAGGACTATTCCTTTCAGTACTTATTCTGGACTGTGAAAGGCGCTGAGGCACTCGCCACTTTCCTCGTACGTAGCAACTCTCTTCTCCGCCCGTTACCCCCTCGCCTGGACCCCCCTTGATTCCTTTCTCGGTTGGCTTGAGGCCTGAAGCACTGTGTGCTTTTTGTTTTACTTATATCCGTTTCGCTCAACAGTCCGTTATATACTCCCTGGGTCTCTTATGTAGTGTTCCTGTAGCACCGCGATCTCTTGTTGTGTAAACAGTGGAGAATAAACTTCAAATTCAAAAAAAAAAAAAAAAAAAAAGAAATAGACCACCACAACAATGTGATTAAATCAATATGGCTAAAAGCGATAAACTCAAGACTCACCGACAATAAAATCATCGCATCAAAAATCAAAAGAAATAAAGGGTTCACCAACTTAGTAGTGAGCACCTGGGAACATGTCCTAGCCAAAGAAGGGGACCTCCCGAACGATTGGATAAACCGACGTGAGGTTTTAGTGGGTAGTAGGTCATGACGACCCAAGGTCACGTGCCCTGAGCCCCACACTATCCCCCCCGGGATGTGCGTAAAAGCATTTCCTCCTCACCCCCGGCCTTACGGTCCGGCTCCAGCGTGCCGATGGGGCTGACGATTGTCTCCCGCCATGCGGCTGTTCCCGTTAGTTAGTTTTTGGTAGCTACCTATCGAGAATATATTCGCTTTCAAAAAAAAAAACACTGGGTTGGGACACCCAAAACAGGATAAGGGCCAAACATGAACAAAGCGCCACAAAACATTGAATTCGACCCTCGACTCTGGAGCACAAATATCACACGCCGATACCCTGCGATAACCGCAAAGTCATGCTTGCCTTTGGCATCAAACCAACAACGAATCGCTTGTGTGGGTCACTACGCCCGGTCGTGGTGTGCCTGATAATCTTCAACGTCGATCACCCATTGGCCCACCAACCTCTTTCGACGAGCGAGAAGCGTCCCGAGCTGGGATCCGTGGGTCTCCCAAGGGCATTTTCCCCCGCCCGTGGGCACGGCAGACGTATCCTTCCCTGATCCAGAGCTAGGGCCCATTGGTTCGTGATCCCAGAAGGGCCGCAAGGCTAGATGCCTTGGTTACCCGTCGAGATTCTGATACGCAGAGAGGACATCCGAATACCAAATA
>Ga0307510_10010683_pt1 | contig 10913 bp, 13 predicted proteins | sample 12_EM_MG_FD_207224 | JGI IMG/M metagenome (GOLD analysis project Ga0307510, IMG submission 207224) | Populus trichocarpa ectomycorrhiza microbial communities from riparian zone in the Pacific Northwest, United States - 12_EM | ecosystem: Host-associated > Plants > Roots > Unclassified | place... | reverse complement strand
GGCACTCCGGACCGGTCGTTCACTTCACAATGGTTCGCATCATTATCAAGGGTGGTGTTTGGAAAGTGAGTTCTGCTCTTCCATGTCCACTTATAACGACTGTCTTACGTGAATTAGAACACGGAGGACGAGGTCCTCAAGGCTGCCATCGCAAAGTATGGCAAAAACCAATGGTCAGCCGCGTCTAATGAGACACCACCCTTACGCGTCTTACTCATGCCTCTACACTAGGGCCCGCATATCTTCGCTTCTCGTTCGAAAAACGCCGAAGCAGTGTAAGGCTCGCTGGTACGAATGGTTAGATCCCTCCATCAAAAAGACCGAGTGGTCAAAGGTGCGTGTGCAATCCCTGACTTGGTCACTGTCCCACTCATCGCTTCTCTGTAGGAGGAAGACGAGAAGCTACTCCATTTAGCCAAGCTCATGCCCACGCAGTGGCGGACTATCGCTCCAATAGTCGGCCGTACGGCCACTCAATGTCTCGAGCGGTATCAGAAGTTGCTTGACGAAGCAGAAGCCAAGGAAAACGAGGAACTTGGCCTGGCTGGCCCAGGGGATACAGGAGCCGGCGTGGACGACGTGCGCCGTCTACGGCCTGGTGAGATTGACCCAGACCCGGAGACGAAGCCAGCGCGCCCTGATCCCATCGACATGGACGAGGATGGTACGTGCTCTCCCAAGCTCTGTTGGAAAGGTTATTGACGCGCGTGATTTCTCTAGAGAAGGAGATGCTTTCAGAAGCACGAGCCCGACTTGCCAATACTCAAGGAAAGAAGGCAAAACGGAAGGCCCGCGAGCGACAATTGGAGGAGGCGCGGCGGCTTGCTGTATTACAGAAGAAACGGGAGCTCAAGGCCGCGGGGATTATCATGCGACACAAGACAAAGAAGAAGGGCATGGACGTGCGTAGCATAACTTTGACGTTTTGCGTCTAAACTGACACTCTGATATAGTACAACGCTGATATTCCTTTTGAGAAAAAACCTGCCGCTGGTTTCTATGATACCTCGGAAGAGCAAGCTCGTATCGAAGCTGCACCAGTTGGCCAGACACTACGCCGACTGGAGAACAAGCGCAAGCCCGAAGAGGAAGAGGCTGAGCGCAAGAAGCGGGCAAAGCGAGGCAAGGACGGCGAGAACGGCCCTCACCAGACCAAGTTCATTGCCGCACGTGATGCGCAGATCCAGAAGCTCAAGGAGGCCGAGTCAATCGGTCGTCGGGGAAAGCTGGTGCTTCCCACCGCTCAAGTCAGCGATGCCGAGCTCGAAGATATTGTAAAAATCGGACGAGCTGGTGAAAATGCCAAGGCATTGGTCGGGGGTACCGACGACCCTAGCGAAAAGCTACTCGGAGGATATGATAGTTTGGAGAGGGCTAAAATGGCGCGGACACCGAGGACCGCCCCACAACGTGCGTAATGATGATTTTTGAACACCCGTAGTAACTAAAGGTTATCCATACAGAGGACACAATACTCATGGAGGCCCGGAATCTACGGAATATGACCGTCGCACAGACACCTCTTCTCGGCGACGAGAACACCCCAATTCATGTACCCGAGAATGGCGGTACTGGCTTTGAAGGCGCCACACCCCGGCATCAAGTCGCCTTCACTCCCAATCCCCTGGCTACTCCACGAGCAACTGATGGAACTTCTGCAACGCCGTTACGTACGCCAATGCGTGACAGTTTGAGCATCAACCCCGAAGATCGCTCCTTTGTTGGAGAGACTCCGCGGGATATGCGAATGAGGGCAGACTCAGCCAAGCGATCACTCCAAGCGAGCTTTAGGGACCTTCCCAAGCCGGAAAACAACTTTGAATTGCTCGTGCCTGATGACGAGGGAGAAGACGAGTCAGAATCTGGCCAGGTACTGTCCGAAGAGGACGCCGCGGAGCGCGACGCCCGTATCAAGCGCCGGAAAGAGGAGGAGGAGCGTGCTGCTCTCGCACGGCGTTCTCGGGTTGTGCAACGTGGCCTACCGCGACCCCCAAATGTCGACCTGGAGCGCCTCCTTAAGGATCTCAGCCTGGTTCCAACTCCCGAGAGTGAGCAGGAAGCCGTGCAAGGGCTCATTGATCTCGAGCTCGCCGATCTCATGCAGCATGACTCACTCATGCACCCGATTCCTGGAACCGCCCATCCGGGTGGAACGCCGAGTACGTATGAGCCACCGCCTGACTCGTATGTCGCCGCGGCGAAAGCGGCCGTTCACCGCGAGCTTGCGGGCTCGCTCGGATTCCCTGATGCTCCGGAGGAACAAGTGCGCGATGCAGTGCGGGCACTTGCCGTAGGCGACGAAGCTGCGATGGACGAGAGTGCATCGTGGGTTCAAACGCGAGCGACACTCGTGCTTGATACCGGATCCGGCTTTTGGGTTCCCGGAGGTCATCTGGACGCGGAGGCGCGGGCGGCAGGGAACAGGGCCGCACTGGAGGAGCGCAGGTCCGCGGTCGGGCGGGAAGCTGCTCGCGCTGCGAAGGTGGAGAAGAAGTTGGGTGTCGTACTGGGTGGTTACGCGGCTCGCTCGGACGAGCTGGGGAGGCGGCTTGGCACGGCGGCGGCGGCGATACGGGAGGTGTCGGTCGAGTACGAGAGCTTTGCGCGGCTTCGGGCGACAGAGTCGGCTATGGGACCGGCGCGCGTCGCGACCTTGAAGGAAGAGGTGGACAGGCTCGAGGGGCGGGAGAGGACGCTGCAGAGCTTGTATGCGGAACTGGAGAAGGAGAAGAGTGAGTCCGAGGTCAGGGTCGCGGCGTTGGAGGAGCGCGTCATGGAGGAGGCCGAGATGCTGAACGAGGCGGCGTTGGCTGAGATGGAGGCAGCGGCGTGATCAGTTTTAGACGGCTGCATTGTCATCAGTCGCTCGGTACTCTACGAAATTGTATAGTTTCCTCTGTGTGCCTAGCTGCAAGTACCCTGGCGCTCATGATATGTTCGTAGTAACATGGGACACGAGGCTTAGGCCTGAGGGTTTGTGATGCAGTGGCGGGCATTTATCGCCGTTGATGGAATCACAGTATTGTGCTTGCATCAATTAAACCATTTTCGACCGAAAGTGCGTCCGAGAGAGCGAGCGATCCCGAAACCGAGGCATCGAGCGACGAGCATACAGTACTGTCACTGTATTACCAGGGGGCTCATACGACTACTTTGACACGGCGTGCCAGCGAACTCGGCGGATGCCAGTCAGTGCCACTTGAACTTCGATCAGTTGATGACTTGACTCCTGGACTAGAACCACCTGGGCACAAGCGCAAGCGGAACGGTCCAAGGTTGGAGGGCCAAAATGGAGAAACTAAAAAAATTTAAAATAAGGCGCGCAATTTCGGGTGCTGACACTTGTACGTGCGTGCGAGTCGCCGTCACTGGTCATTTGCATTCGCATTCGTAGCAGACTTAGACAGCAAGGCTAGTGCAAGACTCCACAGGTCCCGTTCAATGACTGGTGTCATATGTCAAAGGGACAACGACAACCACACAGGAACATTCCCCAACGGGAGGGTCTATGCCTGTGACCTGACTGCTTGTGTTGCAATTGCTGGGATGAGCTCTTCAAGGCAGGGGACCCATTGAACCCCACATGCCCGCGGAGATCACGATATAGCGTTTAGTGATGTGATGGGGAAAATGCCCCAAGAGGCAGGCAGGCAAGGCCGCCATGAACCGTTCTGCCTAATTAAGCTCGAGCATCCAAAGTGTGACAGGAGTGTGACAGATTCCTTCTTCTAGAAACTAACCGAGCGAGTCGACTGGCAAGGCGAGGAAGAAGAAGGATGTGTGGCCGATAGAGTCTGTGTGGGTGATGATGCCCATGCCCATCCTCATCGCGCCATGAATGGAATATCGGTTACCGTGACCCACCGGCGGGGATACTATGCCCTCTTCGCGTGCAACACGTACAACACGACTTTTAATATCCCCATCGCCGTGCCCAGCTCAGGGCGGATTACAGCAAACGATCCTGGTTTTCTCATCAACACAAACCCAAGCGATATAATAAGTACGCCACCCGGCTTGTGCGTGTGGCTATCCTGTCCCCCTCCTTGCCTCGACTATTGTGTCTTTTCAAGATTAGCCCCCCTTCTCCCTCTGTTCGTTCTTCTACTCTCCTCCCCTTCCCCCCCGTCTTTCCTTAATTCCTTCCCTTGACCTTTGTGCTCATGGCTCCACAACAGCCAACACCTTCACCCTCTTTTGCGAATCGTGTGCAGGTCGTCACACTTACAATATATTCGACGGGATCAATCGCAGGCTCGACCGGCGTGCCTGCATCTTCAGGGGGCGGCTCGGATGTGCCCATAGGCGCAATTGCGGGCGGTGCTGCAGGGGGCGCAATGCTTGCCGTGGCGATGGTGCTCATTTGGAAATACTGGGGTCTCGTGATCAAACGCACCGAGAAGCGCAAACGCAAAGAAGTGGTGAGTTGTTCTGTTCTCTACATTCCGGTCCTCCTCACCCGTTCCATCTTGTCTATATATTTCTTTTTCTTTTTTCTTCTTTTTTTTCTTCTTTCTCGTGAAATGCGATCTTGGCTGACGGTCAAGTGCAGCAAGAGATACTCACCGTGCGGGAGAACACGAGGCGGAACGCGGCGACGAGGTTCAAACCACATTCGTCGTTACACCCCATCCTCGGGCTCGGTCCTGAGGACCGCCGTGTGAAGTTTCTGACCCGGACGCGCCGCAAGAACAGCATCGACAGTACGGCACCCGCGACGATCCCACCTACAGAACCTACAGAGGAGAAGGGGACTCAAGAGACGCTCACCCCCGCGGACCCCGGACAAACGGCAACGGCAACAGTGCCAACAGATAATGGCCCACGACAACCGTCGCTAATAAGATTCGCTCCGGCTCCCGTACCCAGGCTCGTGTACGAGCCCTGGGAACCAGAACTGAAAAGCGAGAGCAGCAGAGAGCAACAGCCCGAAGGGGGGGAGGAAACCAACTCGCATCCACCCGAGCCTGCACCAGAACCCACACCCACACCGACACTGTCAACGTCTGACGGCCCGTCCGGGCGCTCAAATTCGCCCACGCCTTCCTGCGCCACGTCCAATCGCTCATCTCTGTCCCCGGCTAGACCCTCCCGCAGCACGCGCATGCGCACGGCCACTCGCCTACCAGACCCGCCGGACGCGCCGCCCATGCCCGTGCGCGGTGCACGCAGACACTCCGCGCGGCCGTCCTCCTCAACACCAAGCGGTTCACAACAACAAACCCCTATCTCGTCGCCAGCAGCCAGCCCCCGTCGACCACCGAGCGTGCTCGTGACACCACCCACAAGCGACTCGCCCGTTCCCCCTGCTGTTCCGTCAGTGCCACCTGGTCCAGTTGCAGTTGCTGCTGGGTCGTCATCCACGTCCTTGCCCATGCCTCCGCCCGCGATTGCGATTTCACCGGTCACGTGGACCAGCTCCCCGCTGCACCATTCTGTGCTGGCCTCTGACCGGCCTGTGATCATGCCGCGGGCGAAGAATGCACAGGCAACATCATCACCGTCTGATTCGCAGTCGCAGCACACGTTGGTGGGCTCGGCGTCGCACGTCTCTGTTGTTGGCAATGGTGAGCCGTCGGGGCGGGGCGGGTTCCCGGATTCGCTGCGTCATGCCGACCATTCGACGGCGACGGAAACGACCGGTGAGAATGCGCAACGGGTGTCGCGATACAGTACGCCTTCAGCGTATTCAAATGACTGAGGGTTGCGTACATCCCGGAGAGAAAGAAAAAAGTACGAAGATTCACTACTATACGATTTTTTTTTCAGTGGAGCGGACGCTCACACCCACTCCTCGAATGAGGTTTGGGTTGTATAACTTTATCTGATAACTAGAGGATGGACGTTCTGCATACCCAAGGACTCGGGTGGCTTGTGGACAGAGTGTTGTATTTGCTATCCATTCGTTTTTGTTCTGTTCTATATTTTGCACTAACGACCTACGATATCCTCGAGTTTAGCAGCGGAGCCGCAGATTAACTTATTCGATGGAGGCGGATATTGCATAAAAATTCAATTCTAATTTCGTTGCTTCCTCATGGCTGGCAGATAATAATTGGGCAGATGGCCGCAACGCTATAGAGATGAGGCGACAGAGTATTATAGAGCGTTACCGTAACGATTCGACGTATTGCTGGGAGAGACAAAGAAAGGGTCAGTGCTTGGCGACGATGTGAAGGATGAACGAAAGGGGTGCAACCTGCTCCAACTTGGCAACCGCAGTGCGAAACGCAGCGACTTCTGACCAACAGTTAAGCGTCGTCGTCGAGTTCGCACTGGTGGGGAAAGGAAAAGGTGGGGGTTAGATAAGTAAGTAGAAAACTCGGGCGCCGGCGAATATGAGGGGTGGTGATGAGGACGACGAGGGAACGTACCGGTAACAAGAAGCGATGGCCTCACGAGCGTTTTGAACCTCCGGGTGCTCCGTCAAGCGAGCCCGAGCGCGATACCGATCTACCTTTTGCCGGACTTCCTCGAGGTCACCGAGGAGCACCACCGTCGAATTCTTGACGTCTCCGTGCGCGCCATCGGCACCGTCAGCACCGTCAGCAGCGTCGCCTACCACCATACCCCGCTCACGGTCTAGGTTCTCGCGCTCCAACGCAGCCTCGATTTCGCGCTGAACGGTGTCGACATCGTGGCCGTGATCACCACCGCCAGCTTGCTGCCCGCGGAGGCGCGCGGCTTCGGCGCCGATTTTGGCACGGACGGCTTGGTCTAGGAGGGCGTGGCGCGCGGGGGAGGTTTCGGGCGAGAGGGAGGTATCGGAGAGTTGAGTGGCTAGCTCGGGGGAGACCTTTAGTTAGTCGAGGTGTGTCAGGTCGTGTTGGTTGGTTGTGTGCGCACGTGGGAGTGGGACGGTGACCGACCTGTATTGGTACTGAATTATAGAACACCTGCTCGTTTTCGTGTTTTGATTGTGACGCACCCATCGGTGGCGTTGACTTGCGAGGGACACACGCCTAATGTAGGCTGACTGACGGAGTGAGTGGTGGTGTGCTGCTGGAGTGAGCGTGGTGTCGATCACGTGATTATGGATACACACACGGAACGCGGAAAAAGAAATAAAAAATAAAAAATACAGGCCCCACACTTGTACATACGTACACTTCTCTCGAACGTGAGGGTCAAGATGGGCGAAGGTAAATGCGCTCTATACCTCGGCGCAATATTTTCTACCTTATTTCGCATAGTCTCTTATGTATTTCTCCGTGTGGTTCGTCTCGATTCCTCCCTTTTCGTCGTGGCTCTTTACTGATAATCGACGCTTCCAAGGCTCCTCTCCGATGGTGTAAATACTTGCTTCCTGGCCTCTATTTCGCTTATACCGCGACCATCCCTGTCGCACCTCTTCTCTCCAAGCCACCGTCACCTTCCTCTTCACCCTCCGATGCTAAGGAGAGCGAATCAACACCACCTACCACCCAAAACGAGGCAAGCCATTGCTCGCCACCCACTACCTCACGTCGTTCTGACCACCTCCACAGGCCAGTAACAACAACAAAGATGTTCCCTGGGAACTTCTATTCTCCCTTCCTAGTACTCGCCTCACGTCAATTCTCACCTGGTCTATCAACACGGTCTTGATTCTGCTCGCCGCAGACTTTGTCTTCACGCCCGTCATTGATGCTGCCGCCGATGTCACCTTTACTCGTGTTGGTGCAGTGTATCCAGACGCGGCCAAAATCGTCGTTCGATATCCCATCTCTGATGCCAACCTGACCGAACGTGATGTCCTCATTCTTTGGCGTCCGGCGACCGCTGCTGCTGTCGAGCCATGGACGGATGGCCCAATCGTTCATTTACAACCCGAGTCAGATTGGACAAATACAACCAAGCTTGCCAGCCTCTGGCCCTCCACGGAATACGAATGTGCGTACGCATCCATCTGACTGTTGTGGTTTATGGCTGACCGCGCTCCCCAGACATCTTGGCACACACAAACAAGACGGTCCTACCGTACCCGGCCTCCCCCATCCGCTTCCGTACCTTCCCGGATTCCCGCCTTCCGACAGGTTCTCACTTCCGCTTCGTCGTGTCGTCGTGTCTCCAACCCAACTTCCCTTACGCACCCTTCAAAAGCAGAAGAATCAAGGGTTTCGACTTGCTCGCTGATTACCTCTTTGCCGAGCCTACCATCGTGGATACGCCGGAAGTTGTTGCTAGCGATAACGTCACAGAGAGTCCTGCCCCTCTCGAAAGTAATATCGAGACAGAAGCAAACGGATCGGTACCCGAAGCGATAACCCTAGAGGCAAAGCGAGTTGCCCCAACTGAGTTTATGTTGTTCCTGGTACGCGGTTGCTTTGTTCCTCACCACAGCGGCATCTTGACACGTCATAGGGTGACTTTATCTACGCCGACGTCCCAATTTATCACGGCGATTCTAAGCACGCCTACCGTCGTCTATACAGGCGCAACTACAACAGCCCCAGTTTGCGCAAGGTTTATGAACGACTTCGTGAGTCCCACGATTCTTCCCATATACGTCGATGCCAACTCTGCGCCCTTAGCCATCATCCATACATATGACGACCACGAGGTTCGGCAGTTCCCCTTATCCATGGCCCAACTCTAAATGTAGTTTGCTGTGCTTGCAGATTATCAACAACTACGTGGGCCAATCCAACGACATGCCGCCCTTTGCAAATGCTGACGACGCGTTCCGCATTTACAATGCCGAGGGTAATTACGACTCGCGCGTTCCCGGACAACATTACTTTGACTTTCGTTATGGCGACGTGGCGTTCTTCGTGATGGACACGCGACGACATCGTAGCAGCCCACTTAGTGGCGAAGCTGCTACGCGGACGATGCTGGGTGAGACTCAGTTGAGCGCGCTGTATGAGTGGCTTGGCAAGGTGCGTCAAATGTACTTTCCATTGTCCACATCAAGGCCTATCTTCAAACATTTTCTCTTGCCAGGTCAATCAAACTGCGACATTCAAATTTATCGTCACGTCGGTTCCTTTCACTTCGCTCTGGACGCACGACGCTCAGTTCGACTCATGGGCCGCTTACGCCTCCGAAAAGGCCTCCTTGCTCTCCGCGCTGCACACAGTCCCGAATGTGTACCTCTTGTCGGGAGATCGGCATGAGTTTGCGGCCATCGAGTTCAACCCGTTGAACGAGGTGGGAACGGGCGCCCACATCGTGCGAGAATTCTCGACCAGCCCACTGAGCATGTTTTACGTGCCGCTCATACGCACGTTGAGAGCAGCGAGCGAGGCGGTGGTACCGAGGATGAGACTTCGTATCGTTGACGAGGAGAGCCCTCCGGAGGAAGTGGTGGAGGAGGTCCCGATGGAGCGGGTGGTCAAGTATCTGCCAATTGGGAACTACAAGTGGTGCGACATTATCGTTTAACCTAGAGGGATGCGTTCCTTGACTTTTGACTGCAGGTCCGCGATCGAGATCGACACCCGGAATCCCGACCACCCAAAACTGAACCTCGAGGTCGTCATTGATGGGAAGGTTGAGTACAAGTGAGTTACACTTATCACCTCCTCAACAAGCGATGGGAATATTGATCAACTCTTCTAGCTTATCCATTGACGCGACACCAGTGAAACTGCGTTCATCAACTGCGGTCGGCTCGATGGTACCATACAGTCTCAAAGACATCCTCGATCGCGTCGGCCTCTCGCCTAACCGATGGTTCTGAATGATGTGCCATATTTTCTCGACATTCAGGACACTAGGTCGCAGTCAGGTGCTCGTACGATAATTAATCTTGGTAAAAAGTCATGTAGATGTGATGCTCGTTAGTGTACCCGTTTTGTTTTATATTGTGTTTCTCCCATGCTTTTTTATTTCTACCGCTTTACGTCCACCATTAGACAGTACTCATACTATCGTCCCTACTCTTGCCCTTCCCCTTGTCCTTGGAAATTGTATTTATCTCTGGATCCTCTACGTCACTGTCCTCGTCGGCATTGCCAATATTCATGGAGCCCGAGAAGTATTCGCGAATCTGCGCATAGCGTGCCATCTCGGCTTGTGAGACGCTCGGAACGAGTTCGCGCAGCGCCACCGCAAAGTCGTCCGCGGTGACGACGACGGCGATTTCCTCTGTCGTCGCCATCTCTGCGAGGTAATACTGGGGCGTGAGGGGTGAAGGCCACTGAGGGGCCGATGAATCTGATGAAGGCGGTTGTGCATTGAGCGTAGCTGTCGCAAAGAGAGAATCAGGTTAAGAATCCGAAAGTGATGGATGGGTGTACGCAACCGATGCGCGCGTCGATCTCCTGCGCTTTACGCGACATGGCCTTGAGCAGCGCGTCCGCGCACAAGGCGTAAAAGTCGGCGCCCGTGAAATGGAACGGACAGTCCCGGGCGAGGCGCGACAGATCGAGCGCGGGGTCGAGACGGAACTTGCGCGTGAGAGCCTCGAGGATGCGTAGCTGCCCTTCGTCCGTGTCGCTCACGCCGAGATAGAGCAGCTTGTCGAAGCGCCCGGGACGTAGTAGCGCGGGGTCGAGCAGGTCTGGCCTGTTCGTCGCGCCGATCACGAAGACGTCGCCGCCGCCGCCCGAAGAGGCAGAGACAGAGGAGATGCCGTCGAGTTCGGCGAGGAGCTGAGAGACGATCCGGTCCATGACGCCACCCGAGTCGCCGTGCGCGCCGCGCTTGGGAGCGACCGAGTCCAGCTCGTCGAAGAAGACGACGCAGGGGCGGGCGTCGCGCGCACGCTGGAATACACGACGGACGTTCGCTTCCGACTCTCCGATGTACATGTTCAGCAGCTCGGGGCCTTTGACAGAGAAGAAGTTCAGCGAGCACGAGGTCGCGACCGCCTTGGCGAGCAGGGTCTTGCCCGTGCCCGGAGGTCCATAAAGAAGGATCCCTGCGGGGCCGGAAGTCGTGAGGTGAGCAACGAAAATACGTGCGGATGCGAGCGTACCGGAACGTTT
>Ga0307510_10010682_pt1 | contig 10913 bp, 14 predicted proteins | sample 12_EM_MG_FD_207224 | JGI IMG/M metagenome (GOLD analysis project Ga0307510, IMG submission 207224) | Populus trichocarpa ectomycorrhiza microbial communities from riparian zone in the Pacific Northwest, United States - 12_EM | ecosystem: Host-associated > Plants > Roots > Unclassified | place... | reverse complement strand
GGTCTTCTGCGGGAGATGCTACTCCCCACTTCACTCTCATGAGGATTGCCCCACCCCCCATCGCAACTGCACTGGAATGACCTGTCTGGTGCCAGAAACGCACACTAACTATGGGATGTTTTGCACATGCGACAGTGGATATGAAACGCTATCAGCTATATGGGTTGACGGACATAACGACCCGGTACTCCGCGCATATGACACACTAGGCGTCACATGGGAAGACATTGACAACGATATGCTTATTGGCACTCCGGACCGACATTCCTGAAGTCACGTGGTAGTGACTTTCTAGGAAGGGCATCATGTTACGTTCTTGGGCTTACGCAGGCCTTGTTTCACGACTCATATTGACTCCCTTCTTGTTACCTTCACGCGTGAGTCAGTTCCGCAGTATATGACTCCATTTCTTGGACTATGACTCGTTACTAGTACAAGTACTCGTCGTATTAGTCCTTAGTCATACAGCCTCCTCACATGTATATAAACCCTCGTGTTTTCCTAGAGTTGGGCCTTAAGCCTGACTTGGTTTAATCCCAAGTGTTGTAGCTTCCACAGCGCTTTCAGTTTTCGCCCGCACTTTGTGCAAGTCGTCTCGAACATCGTCGAGACTCTCCTCTACATCTTCCATTATCCCTACTAGTGTCTTGCACGCGTGCAGACCACTCATATCAGCGTATCAAAGGGTCAGCGTTAGCCACCTGTTATCCCTTGAAGAACAAGTCCCGCCACCGTCATACAAACTCGTGCATGTCGCACCTTAGGGTCCTTGGCCCTTAACATCTGGCCTGTCAATGTGTCTGTCTTTATTGCTTCTTGTATAGCTTCCTTGAGCTCTTTGTTGATTCCCGTAGGAATTGCCATGTTATGTAGTGCCCATATATGGAATTGCTCTGGCTTGAGTAGGAATTTTTCCGGTGTGAGCAAAATTGTTTCCACATTCTCGGATGCTATCCCCTCTTTATAATCTGGACGCCTGGACAGCGCATCTGCCTTGTTAATTTTGCCAGGCTTGGGGATGATAACGTAGTCAAAAGTGCCAAGGAAAAGGGACCACCGTGCTTGGCGACATGTGAGCGTTTGTTTTGTGGTGAAGTATTTGAGGTTCACATGGTCTGAAAAGATCTTTGTCTGGTGGGCACTGCCTTGGAGGTAATGGCGAAAATGCTTGAGAGCATGAATGATAGCCAGGAGTTCTTTGTCGTGGATTTTGTAGTTTCGTTTGGCTGGCTGGAGGGACTTAGAGTAAAAAGCGACTGGGTGCGACCGTCCTAATGCGTCGTCTTGTTCCAAAATTGAGCCTGTGGCATAGTTGCTAGCATCGGTAATCAGGGTAAATGGTTTGTCGTAGTCCGGTAGGATTAAGACCGGCACAGAGGTGAGTGCGTGCTGTAACGCAGTAAACGCAGTTTCTTGTAAATAGGTCCATGCCCATGGTGTATCCTTCTTTGTAAGGTCAAACAGAGGTCATGCCATTGTGGAGTAATCTTGCACGAAACGACGGTAAAAGTTGCAAAATCCTAGGAATTGCTGTATGTCCTTGACTTTCTTTGGTTTAGGCCAGTCTTGCACTGCCTTGAGTTTCACGGGGTCCATGCATAGTTCGCCTTTGGAGATGATTAGTCCTAGGTATTCAACCAATGTTTGATTGAAAGAGCATTTGGCGGGTCAAAGGTAGAGGTCCAACTTGAGTAAAAGTTGGAAAACTTGGTGTGTCCAATAGACAAGTTCCGTGATCGTGGTTGCATAGATAAGGATGTCGTCAAGATAGATGACTACGTGTCCTCCTTTGATTAATGGACCAAATTCGATGTCCATGAAGGTCTGAAATGTCACGGGTGCATTGCACAGTCCGAAGGTCATGACTGTGGATTCATATAATCCCATGGGTGTCTTGAAGGCCGTTTTCCATTCATTGCCTTCATGTACTCAGATATTGTTATATCCCCATCGTACGTCTAACTTGGTGAAGAATCGCGCTCCCAATAATTTGTCAACGAGTTTGGGGATCAGTGGGATTGGAGCCGCATTCTTAACAGTAATCGCATTCAGTGGGTGATAGTCTTGTACTGGTTGTAGTTTGCCATCCTTCTTGTCAATGAAGAAGAAGGAGCATGCATGGGGTGCTTCAGATCAATGGAGTGTGCCTCTTTTTAGGCCATCTTCGATGTATTCTTTGAGGGCGACTTTCTCGATAGGTGTAAGACGATAAACTGTGGTTTTCTTCATTTCCATTCCTGGGATGAGGTCAATCTTGTGATCCCACGGCTGGTGCTTGGGTAGTCGCTGTGCTTCTTCATCTGAGAAGACTTTGCCGTATTGACGGAATTCGGGGGGTATTTTGACATTCTTTGGTTGTTCCGCCTTGGCTAGAGTAGTTGACACTGTAGTTCTTCCAACTACCGGTTCAGGATAGTTAAGTGCATGCCAATGTGCACACATGTAAGACACTGTGGGTGAAACCACTGGTTCTGTTTGGATAGGAGCGTGCCGTGACGCTGTTGTGGGTTGTGGAGTAGTGTGCTGTGACGCTGACTTGGGAGGCACTGTGGGCGTAACCACTGGTCCATATTGCGGGGAAGCGTTCTGTAATGCTGTCTTGGGAGGCACTGTGGGCGTAACCATCAGTCCTGATTGTCGTGATGTAGCGTTCCGTGACGCATTCTTGGAGGGCACTGTGGATGTAACCACTGGTCCATTTCATGGGGAAGCATGCCGTGACACTGTCTTGGGAGGCATTGTGGATGTAACCACTGATCCTGATTGTCGTGGTGTAGTGTACCGTGACGCATTCTTGGAGGGCACTGTGGATGTAACCACCAGTCCATTTCTTCGTGTAATCAACACCATGGGCGTAACCACCAGTTTGTATTTAGCCATATTGCGCTGCGACACAACTATGCTCTTCTTGGATGGTGACATCGTGGGCGAAACCACCGATTCACATATCATATCGTTAAATTCTCCATGCAGATGGGCCATAATGCATTGTGTTGGATCTATGCCCTGGTAGTTGGATTCGAGGAGATCATCGTAGTGGGCTTCCAATTCTTCTGTTGGAAGGAGTTGTGTGAGTTCTGACGTTTCGTCTGGATAATTTGGGTAACAAGAGGTGGGGCAGCGGTCGAGGCGTAAGTTGTTCTTTGCCCAGTCTATCTGGGGGTTGTGTGCCCTGAACCAGTCGGTTCCTAGGAGTATGTCATGCCGTCCGATATTGGTCACAGCCATTTCTGTAGTTTCTTTGTGTTCTTCGCCCATCTCCATTCGCAGGATGGCAGTATGGCGGATTGGTCCTTGTTTATTCATGGTTCCATCGACGTTTCTTGGGTAAATTGGTCTTGCGAGTGTAGTCGTGGGGATCTTGTGTGCATTGATAAACGAGATATTACAGTAGACGCCTTCGGCTCCACTGTCAAGTATTGCATAAGCATCGATTTTTCTCCCGTGGCATACAATTCGAACTTTAACCCAAATTGACAGGGAGCATATATTTCGAATCGTATCTATTGGTACATGGGGAGTTGTGGGAACTTGGAGGTTTCGGAGATTGCTAGAATTACAATGGGATGGTGGTACAACTCTCACTGACGATGCAACAGGAGAGTGAGCTAAAAAGACAAGTGATTGATGTGGGCCACATCAATGTCGAGGGGGTCCGTATTGAAGATGGAAAGTGTCTTGAGAGTGGCGTCCATAATGTTCATGTCGATGATAGGCGCAAAACGATTGGTGGACAGCTTGTTTGCTTCCACATTATCATGGATACTCATTTTATCCATGTTGTCTTCCGGGATAGAGTCCATTTGACGTAGTGAGGTCCCGGGGCGTTTGCCTAGATTGCAATTGGTGGCGACGTGTCCTGGTTTGCCGCAATACATGCAGAGTTTCTCTCTGAAGCGGTGTTCCCTTTCTTCAGGGGAGAGCTTTCCTTGACAAAACGAGGTTCCACAGCTACGTCCTCGAAATTGACCGTATCCGCGTGTTACATTTATTTCTGCAGTAGGTTCTTCTTCTTCAATTGCTCGAATTCAAGGGGTAAAACGACCTCTTCCACGTCCTCCTCCCGTGGAGGGTGTATAGGACCTTGGTGTAAACATGCAGAAGGAACGATCCAGGTCTTGAGCTTTGTCGATGAGATCTGGAAGTGTGGCCGGCTGGGGTGATAGGGCAACTAGTTTCTGTTGGAGTGCCAAGTTAATGCATCGCCTGAATGCATACATCTTGGTATTGTCATCAACGCCTGATCATTGAGCATGTTGGGTCCAATCTTGGTACCAATCGTTAAATTCTCAGTTGCCCATGTATGTATCATGCATCCCTTTAATAGCTTCTTGTTGAACTTGGGGGGGAATGAATTGCTTCTGGAAAGCAGTCTGGAATTGGGCCCATGTCCCATAATTGGTTGGATTGGCTGCTAATGCGTCAGTGATGCGGTCACTGGCCCAATCTCCTCCACAAGTACCAGCTTTGAAATTGGTCAATGCTGCTGGTACTTTCTTGTTGTCAGTATTGTAGACTGCATCATTCATTGTATAATAATTGGCCAGGGTGTTCCAAAAGGCTTGGGCCTTTGTTGGGTTCCCATCATAGGGATCAGGGGTACTTCCCAAGAGTTTGGGAGTCGCGACGTTTCCTGCCATGATAACTGGGGGTGGGGGTGGTGCTGGGGGACTAGGTGGTCTCTGTGGTGGGCCTGTTCTTCCCAAATGTGACCGATGAGGAGGGATCTGCGGTGGTATTCCCTTGGGGTTTCCTTTCGGTACAGGTGGTGTCTCTGGCTGGGTTGTGGCGGGTACTGGAGTGGCTTGCAAGGATCTTGAAGAGCTGGCAAGGGTCTGGGGTAAAGGTTCTTCCTTTGCTTTGCCTTTGGACACAGGTGGAGTAGGAAGTAAACTTTCTTCTGGTATTGAAAGTTTGGAGCTTCCAGGAAGCGTACTTGTTGGACGGGACAGGGTTCCTTGGGGACTTGGGGTACTAGGGCGACTGGTGAGTTTCTGGAGGGTAGCAACAATCCTTGTTTCAGCTTCTTGTAATAAGTTGCTAACGTTGAGTGTGTCTTCGTCGGTGGAGGATTTACTGTGTGTAGATTCTTCGTTGGATTGGTTTGCGTTATCAGATTCTTCAGATTTATCGCTTTCTTCTTTCTCGAATTCCCCAGGGATAGAGGGCTTGGCTTCTTCTGCTTCAGAAGTACTAGGACTTTGGAAATGTACCTTCCGGTTGTTGAGGTATTTCCACTCGGAGTATAGTGTATCCCACTTGATTTGCTTGTTGTTGTAGGTAGCGGTTCGTTGTACAAAGTCGAAGTTTTCAACTTCGTCAAGGTGTGAAATGAGGAATCGAAATTTCCTTGTGGTAAGTTCTGAGTTATCTGAAGTAAAGTTCCAGATAGTTCCTGTTCCTTTACACCAGATAGCGGGTTCTAAAAAATGGGCAAAAAGACACCTAGTGTCTTTATAGTTTGCAGCAAAGGCGTTAGTGGCGTAGACTGGTATATACGCCTGTTCTTCTGTTGTAAGTTCTAGTTGGTCTTCAGTTGGAAAGTTATCAAGGATAGTTTGCCAAGAGGTCATGCAAGGGTGACTGTGTAACTGGGGTTATCCCAACTGTAGAAAATCGTACACACTTTAACCAGACAAGGAGTTCTAGTATCACTATGATGGGTAATGCCTCTATAATCTTCTAGAATACCGTTGATTGTGATCGAAGTACGGTATTTCCAAAAGAACTTATTAAAGGCCCCGATATGCGGAGTGATAGTCTGTAACTCTGTCAAGGGGTGGCAAATATGTTTCTCAGTACGATTCTGTAGAAGGAACAAGCAATGTTGCTTGAAGATGTGAAGCTCTGTGCGATTTCTTGTAGGAGCAGTGACGCCGAGATAGATAACTTCGGGTAGGTAGATCTGTGATGTGGCTCCGACTAGATCTGAATTTCCTGAGACGCTGGTGTGATGACTATGGGGAGTAGGGGGTAGTGGTTGTTCGATCCTTGGTAACGCGTTATATGGCCCGTGTAGGACTTCTTGGATGTGATGTGCTGCTGGTACCGTGAAAGGATTCGGGGGTGGGGTTGGTTGTCTATAAACTTGGGGTGAGGGAACGTGCTGGGGTCGTCGGTCGATGAAGTTCTGGGTACGACGGAGTCTTGGTCTTCCTCTTTCGTTAGAGGGTATGAAGCGTCCTCGTTCCTGGGCTGGGGCTGAGTGATTTCTCCGGCTACGTGGACTGGCCAGATTGTCGGTTGTAATGGAGACCTTCTATAGGTCCTGCTCTGAAGAATCAGGGGTCCCAGAGGTGGATTCCAAGTGGGGTGGGGGGAGTTCCGGGGTGACGGCTATCGCAACGACAAAGGTCGATTCCGCAGAAACAAAGATCTGGGTTGTCATTCGAAAAGGTGATCTCTTGGGCACGCCGATATACCGACTCAGGTGTACTTGGGGGACTGGATTGAGGGGTACCAACCAGAGTGGGGGGTAATGTACTGTCCACGCTGTCGTGATAGGATGAATCGAGCGAGAGAAGATCTGGTTCCAAGAGGATACGCTGGAAACGTTCCAGGTATTCGGTGTCTCTTCCCTGGGTATTTGGCTGGGTGATGGGGAGGGTAAAGTGGGAAGGGGGGTCGATGAGACTAGTGTGGGGGGTAAGGAGATCTGTGGTCCAGGCGCGGTTGTTCCACCGATAGGTAAGGATTCGTTCGTCGCTATAGATGAACTGGTACAAGTTAGTTGAAGTGAACTCTCCGCTTGGGTTTGTCTGGAGTTGAATTTCGTTAAATTCCACTTCAACTTTGGTTTCTGACACGTAAAATCTAGATAGAAATCTGATTCTGTGTCCGGCTTGGATCTGCGTGATAATTTCCGGCCTGTGTGACGGGATGAAGTAGTGCCAGAAGAAGGTTTCGTCGTAGAACAAGGAGATCTGGGTGGCTGGGGATTGGTCGAAGTTATGGGCGCCAGAGAGTTGCCAATATGCAGTGCAACGTCGTGCGGCGTTAAGGATATCGATAAGTTGGTAATCAATGTAGTGATAAAAGCGTTGAGCGCTGAAGAGTTGACCAAAGGGGAGGATGTCTAAGAGGTCTTGAGGAACCAAGTGATGTTCGCTCCAATATGTAAGTTGGACTTGTTCCTGGAGATTGGCGATTCTTGAGTAAGTTTGTCTTAAGATTTCTTCACGAAAACTTGCCACTTAAGACAAACAAAAAAGGGGAGACAAGTTAAAAAACCTTTGATTTATTTACACCAAGTCCTTTGTAACTTACTAGGAAGTATTACAAAGGGTTTTCTGAGGGGGGTGTAATAGAATCAAAAGGTCTGGCGGGAACTTGTGGGGTAGGTACGAAACAAGAAAACTGGGGGTCCGTATGTAACAAGTCTGTGATCCGGGTACTGCGATTAACAAAAAGAATCCCCTGCTCGGTGAAACGTAAGTGTCCGCAGAGGATAGCTGTACGACTGTCTAAAAAGTCGTACGCGACGAGGGGGACAAGGGCTCCTTCAAAGTGAGCGAGCCAAAGGGGAGGGAAACGAGAAAAGACAAACTTAATCGAGTCCAAAAAGGTGGTCTCGATGTAACCGAAGGGGAATTTGGGGGACCACGGGTGCTTGCCTACTTTGGCACAGATGTGGACCAGGGGAAGGGCGCCGTCGGAGTGGACGTGGATGGAGTGGTGGGCGTCGGCGCGGAAGGGAGTGACGAAGTAGGGGGGTGCGTTGGTATCGAGGTCTTGGGCCCGGGGGATGTGATTGAGGAATTGGCTGTTGATGAGCTCCTCAGATGAGAACCAAATGTGACGACCCTGCTCGTAGTGGACCGTGTACTGGTGAGGGTGGCCGTTGGCAGGGAGGCAAGGCGGGGCGGCGAAGAGGTACTCAAAGGGGCCGACGTCGACTGTGGGGTAAAATACCGGTACAGGGAGAGGAGCGGGTGACGGCAGGGCGGGGGAAGTGAACGCGGCGGCGGGGGCTGTAACGATGGGCGGGGGAATGTTCTCAAGGGGGATGTCCTTGAGTGAGACATGGTCGACCAAGTCACCTGTGAGCTGAAAGTGGCTCCAACTGTCTTGGGTGAGCGGGGGAAGGAGGGCGTCGAGTTCTGCTTGGGTGAGGCGGACGACGTGGGCGGCGGTTTCTTCTCTGAGTTGTTCAAGGTCGAACTCGGCGGCGGCGCAAAGTGCTTCCTCAGTGGGCTCGGGAGTAGGTGGTGATGGCGAGTGGACCACGTAGGGGTCGATATCAATGGGGGTGGGTTCGAGGGTGTCCGGGTTGATGAGGGTGATGCCGGCACTAGCGGATGATGTAGAATACTGGGGGGACTGGGGAATATAGATGTTGTATGGGCCAGGGCCTGTGGGTGCGAGGAAGGGGAAGCTGGGGACGACGAACTCGAAGGGGAGTTCGGGACTGGTGGCAACGGTGGGCGACCAGGGGACAACGGGGGACGATGTGCAGGAGACTGGGGGATACTGGAGCTGGGGGCTTCCGGGACTTGGATAATTCCAAGTGTTACGGGGACTGTTGAGGACGTTGTTGATGACCTCAAGGGCGGCAGCGGAGTTCTCCTGGTAGACGGCGTTCAAGTCGGACCAAGAGGCGACGGAGATGGAAGGGGAGGACACTTCCAAACAGTCAGCTTCAACTTTAAGAGACTGTTCTAATGTCGGGAACTCACTACTTTATGGGTAGCAAGACTCGACGACGGCGCGGAGTTGAAGGTGACTGATCCAAAGGAGCAGCAAGGAGACGTTGAGGAGGAAGAGGCAGAAGGCTAAGAGAGGAGGGACGGAGTAGACTGTGGATGACGATGGGCAGGTTGCTGCTAACGATGAGGGAGCTTTGAAAGGCTCCAGTGTGGGGATTGACAAGAGAACAGTCTAAGGACTGTTCACCTAAATTCGTAGGTCTTATATACTAATACAGGGTGGTCTGTGCGCAGTTTAGGGTAGGTACATTTACAGGTAACGGGGGACTGCACAGTCAATGCGCAGCAACTGCGGATTACATTATACATCTCAATTAGGGTCTAGCCCTAATGAGTCGCGTCTTCGTTGATTGAGTTGCATCGTGTGTTTGTTGATTGTTTAGTGGACACGTCTTGTTGATCGTTCCCACGATCTGCCACGTGTTGATCAACAGGTTAGATGCACGTCCAAAGCGCGTCTTGTCAGGTGACGTTGTTGATGACCAATTCCTTGATAGGTCATGTGTTATCTTCCCAGGGTCACAGGGTCGTAGGTTCCCAGGGTCACGTGCTGATAAGTCACGTGATGTATGAGTGGCGAAGGGGTCACGTGATGAGTCACATGTAGGATCATGTGATATGTTCCCACAGTCATGTGTTGCTGAAGTTACAGGTTTGTAGCTGAGACTGGGGGGCGCGAGTACCGCTCGCGACATAGGGGAGATCTCCTAGATCCTTGGCATCCATGTCATGTGGGACCGCGAAGAGGGCTGGATCGCGTTGTCGCAGCAAAAATATTTAGAGGAGGTTCTGGAGCATTTTGATAAGGCTAATGTTCGCCCCATCAGCACCCCTTCTCTCCCTAACCATCATCTCGTCCGTCTCCCTTCACCTGAGGCAGACGTCAAACATTTCCAGCAGGCCCTTGGCGCCCTCATGTACCTCATGTTGGGGACATGTCCTGACATCGCTTACACCATCGCAGCTCTCGGACACCACGCCGCCAACCCTGGCACCGAACACCAGCATGCCCTCAACCATCTTTTCCGATACCTTCGCGGCACCTCAGACTACAAGCTTGTGTACTGCTGTGGAGTTTCTGGGGGCGACTCTATTCTCAGGTATGTGGACGCTGACTGGGGCAGCGATGTCAATGATCGTAAGTCCACTTTGGGCTACGTTTTCACTCTCTCAGGGGGCGCCATCTCCTGGAGCTCCAAGAAGCAAAGCGCTGTTGCCCTTTCCAGCACCGAGGCCAAATACATCGCCGGCGCGCACGCTGCCAAGGAGGCCATCTGGCTCAGACAACTCTTCGCGGGCTTACAGCAGCCATCATCTTTCCCCATTCCACTTCACATTGACAATTAGTCCGCGATCGCTATCGCAAAGAACCCCAAGTTCCACGACCACACCAAACATATTGACATCCGTTATCACTTCCTCCGCCACAAGGTCAAGTCCGGCGACATCACCCTTGACTATGTGTCCACCAACGACCAACCTGCCGACATCTTGACCAAGGGCCTTGCCCGGGAGAAGCACAAGAAATTTTCGAAGGAGTTGGGATTGCGCTGTGCTGATTGAGGGGGCGTGTTGGAGGGAGAGTAATCAATCACGCACTTGGCTGCGTCGATGTCCTTGATGGGACGCTTTTCTCTTATCTTGACAGACAATTGACACTTCTCGTATAGATGTATGTCGTAGCGTTGCATGTGGACTCTTTAGCCTGTGATATCCCGCATTTTGCTACTTTTGCGTTTATTATCTTCGTTGCTGATCACTCCTCGAGTACTTATACTGCGTAGTTTCTACCTGTAAACCTCAGTCTTCTGTTTCTCAGACTGAGGTTAGTACCACACGCGTTTCTTGTTCACGTACTGTAGCTAACTTTGACCCAGCGTCTCACGTTCGTTCTACAGGTACATAGCTTCACAAATATAGTCTTCTGTTTCTCAGACTGAGCGTCTCACGTTCGTTCTACAGAAGTTGCCCCAGGAGGGATTGCCACCATAAGGCCAGAAATCGCCGCCATCCGGAGGCTGGACGCAAGTCAACCCTTTGGCATCTTGCACAGATTGAAAATCAGATTGGAGTGCGCTCGCGGTCACATTCGCCCATTCAACGATGAAGGCAGTGCTTTGAGGCGTAGGATCGGATGCGCTACAATTTGGCCCTCGAGAACTAATGAAGGAAGTGTTTCCAAAGAGTGCATTCCCTTGAACAGTGAAG
>Ga0307510_10010681_pt1 | contig 10914 bp, 12 predicted proteins | sample 12_EM_MG_FD_207224 | JGI IMG/M metagenome (GOLD analysis project Ga0307510, IMG submission 207224) | Populus trichocarpa ectomycorrhiza microbial communities from riparian zone in the Pacific Northwest, United States - 12_EM | ecosystem: Host-associated > Plants > Roots > Unclassified | place... | reverse complement strand
TTAGGGCATTCCGCCTCGATAGTGTTTTTGTAAATCGCTCAAATTCTGTGCAAATAAAAGTCGCGTTTTCACACTATTGAGGGAAGGCAGAAGAAACAGTCCTACTTGACACTGGGGCAACCGAAAATTTCATCGACCATACAACTGTCGTTAAACTATGCTTAGGAATGAAGAAACTCCCCTACCCCCGCCCAGTATTCAATGTCGATGGAACCCTTAACCGCCATGGAACAATCACTCATGCTTGCGACCTACTCGTTACTAAAGGCAACAAAAGGGAACGTCAAAGATTCTTTGTCACTAACCTAGGATGAGACCGACTCCTCTTTGGCTACCCATGGTTTAAAGCTTTCAAACCAGAAATCGACTGGGAAAAGGGAACACTCTTAGGCCCGAAAGTTCAGATGGAAACTCTATTATTTGGAACCCTTCAACACGCAAAAACATGGGTCAAAAGTAAAGTACCAGTCAATGAAGATCTCATCCTCAAAGCACAACGAACCAGGTGCACTCCATGGTTGGGAGTAACCCCTTTAGAAATAAAGGGAGGCCCAGTGGAAGTCAATTGCACCCATACAGCAGTAGAAATGGCCTATAAGTCTGCAACGGAACATGGGAAGGAGGAAATCACCCTCCCGGAAAAATTTAAACGTCACACGGCATTATTTTCAGATGAAGAAGCAAACAAATTTCCACCAACTCGTGGTGAAGGAGACCATAAAATCGTACTAATGGATACCGCACCCACTCGCTTCAACTGCAAAGTTTATCCACTCTCAAGAGATGAACAAAAAGCAGAGGATCAATTCATCGACGAAAACTTGGCCAAAGGATATATCACACCATCGGACTCTCCCTATGGTTTTTCAACCTTTATGGTCCCTAAAAAGGACTCTAAAGAGAAATGGTATATTATCGATTATTGCCCCCTTAATGCAGTTACCAGGAAAGATGTCACCCCACTCCCCAACCTCAAACAATGCATTGAAAACCTATAGGGAATGGAATTATTCAGTAAATTCGACATCTGTTGGGGCTATAACAACATTCAGATACGTGAAGGAGACCAATGGAAAGCTGCTTTCAAAACCTGCCGAGGACTATTCGAACCAAAAGTAATGTTCTTCGGCATGAGCAACTCACCGGCAAGTTTTCAACGCTTTATGAATGGCATTCTTGAAGAGTTATACGAACACTTTGAGAAGAAAGGTGTACTCGAAATATGGCACATACTTCAAAATTATATGGACGACTGCAGAATAGGAACCTTACTCAAGGACTTCGACCTCCATGTTGACATTATCCACTTCCTATTCGATCTCCTCGCACGCCATGGTTTACACCTCAAACTGTCAAAATCTGTTTTTATGCAACCACAAATGGATTTCTTGGGTGTCCGGATATCAAAAGACGGAGCTACAGTCGACCCAGCTAAAGTTGCAGGACTCAGGGACTACCCATGTGAACTCAAAGACAAACGACAAGTCCATGGATTCCTAGGAGTCTCTGGGTACCATCGCATGTTCTGCCCAAACTTCAGCATCATCGCCGCACCACTCACAAAGCTCACTGGGAAAGACGTACCTTTTGAATGGGGACCCCAACAAAAAGAGGCTCAAAACAAACTTATCGACATGATTACCCATGTACCAGTACTTGTTCGACCAGACCCAGAATGACAATTTGAACTCAAAACAGATGCGTCACAAATTGGAACAGGTGCTATATTATATCAACAAGATCCCCCTATAACGAAACCAGATGGCACCCAAAAACCAGGACCAAGACGACCAGTTGGATTTCATTCCCAGAAATTCACCCAAACAAAACAAAACTACCCCATCTATGATCGGGAATTCCTGGGAGTTATGCATGGACTACGCTGCTGGTCTCATCTCCTCAAAGGAACAACTATACCTGTTCTAGTCTTCACTGATCACGCCAACCTTCATTACTACCAGGAACCCAGGAAAATAGGCCCTCGCGTTGCCGGATACCTACCGGAGAGGGAGCAATATAACATCATTTTGGAATACAAACCTGGCACTACTAATTGTGCAGATGCATTATCCAGAAGACCTGACTACAAGGGACCCAATCCAATTAATGACGACATCACAGTATGGCCGGACCACTACTTTTGCGACAACCATACCTCAATCCGAGTATTTGACATGGACAGTATCGGTGATAATTTGGACAGCCGCATCAAATTAGCTCAATACAAAGAGCAGTCACTACTCAAGAAATGGGCACCAACACATAACCTCTCCCTATTGGACGGCACACATTGGTATCACAGGACTGCCCTAGTTGTCGTGGCAGACAACGCTCTTAGGAGGGGAGTAATTTCCCTTTTTCACAACCACGTGACTGCCGGTCACGCTGGGATTACCAAGACACTTCAACTAATCACCCTGTACTACTGGTGGCCCAATCTGAAAACCTTCGTCACCGAATACATCAAGGGATGCGCTACATGCCAAATGACCAAAGTCAATACCCATCCTACCCATCCACCCATGTTTCCTATCACTCCCGCAGACAACGCACAACCCTTTGAAACCATCGCAATGGACTTCATCACTAAACTCCCACAGTCAGGTGGTTTCGATACTATTCTCATGATCATGGACACCGACTGCTCCAAAGCATCTATCTTCATCCCCTGTCACAAGACCATCGACTTGGAAGGAGTAGCCTTACTCTATCTCAATCACGTCATTCCCCACTACGGCATTCCCCGCAAAATCATATCGGACCACGATGTCTGTTTTGTGTCGAAATTCTCAACAGAACTATGCCGTATCCTCAACATCCATCAGAACATCAGTACAGCGTATCACCCTCAAACCGATGGAGCAAGTGAAAGAACCAATCAAACCCTGGAGCAATATCTCCAAGTATTCTGCGGAACACAGCAGAACAACTGGCATGCATGGCTACCACTTGCTCAGTATACTAAAAACTTGTGGCCATCCGCAACTACCAAGAAAACCCCATATGACTTACTTATCAGATACACACCCCAAGTACACCAACCAACTAGAAAAACCACCATCCCTTCCCTAGAACAACGGCTCTCATCCATTGAAGAAGCTAGGAAAGCCGCCCAAGAGGCCCAATGTAAAGCGCAAGAATCCTGGATAAAAGAGAAGCCACGATACGTCCCATTTGCAGTAGGCTCAAAGGTCTGGCTAGAAGGAACCAACCTACGACTCCCAAGTAACACCACACCCAAGCTTTCCCCAAGGAGATATGGACCTTTTAAGGTAGTCTCCCAAGTATCAAAAGTCGCTTACAAACTTGAACTCCCTTCCACCTGGAAAATCCATGACGTCTTTCATGCTTCCCTACTCACGCCCTACAAAGAAACAGACCAACATGGACCTAACTTTCTAGAACCACCACCAGAAATACTAGAAGGCGAACCAGAATGGGAAGTCGAGAAAATTCTGAAAGAAAGGTCGTTTGGCCGTTGGAAGAAGAAGCAGTACCTTGTGCGCTAGAAGAACTACTCACCAGCACATGATTCATGGGTTAACGCCAAGGACCTCCACGCTCCAGAGTTACTATCGGACTTTCAAAATACCTCGAGCAGTATAAGAACCCTCCCCCTCAATGAGTCATCCCCAGCATGTCCAACCAGGCATTCTACACCTTCACTATCAACCCCCCTTTCAATTCGTTCCGTCATCTTTTCAGAGACCTCACCATCTGGCCCAGTCATAAGTTCCACGTCTTCACCCCAGCTGCCCAGAAAACTTCGTCGCTGTACCGAACGATCCACCCCACTCACGTTCATGCCCTTGAACACTCCTACTTCTGCAAGGAACAGTACTGTCCCTATCATCGTTGAATGCCCCTTGACTTCACCCAACCCACTCACTTCAGCTATGTCTACATCGGACCAGGAGGTACCACAGTCCACACACAGCAGTCCATCTATGGCAATGGAGACATTACCCTTTTCTCCACGATCGTCCCCACCACCGGCTCTACCTATCACTGCTGGACTAGAGGTCGCCTCTATGGCGACAGATATTTACTCCAATCTGAGGATAGCTTTGAGCAGCTTCCTGGGCGCATCACAAGGTCAACCACCATCCTTCCCCACCCCAGTTACTGGCCACACTTCACCATCCCCTATCCCGATCCCACCTTGTATCTCCCCTCAGAACGAGGACAGTACGGCTCGAGCACCATCCCCCTTCCCCTTATTGACCTTACCTCCAACCCCAATACTCCAACGCCAGCACCGTCACCCTCTATCACCCCAGCCATCCAGCATCCACTCAAACGTAGTTGTCGACACACTCCCTGATGATGAGATACTCACACTAGCGGGACAGATTCCCTCTTTGGCACAGGTTCGCCATGTGAGAAAGCAATGCAGAGCCTTGTTGAAGTACATGGAACATCAGGAGCATATCACTGGGGCGCTTTTGGCTTGGACAGAGGACCTCCTCCCAGCACTGAACATCTTGGGGAACACTGAGCTCAATGACCAGGTATTCACCACCACCTTCCGAGACTACACCGCGGTCGAACACCTCTTCCTCATCCCCCAAATCCTCGAGAAGATCGAGAGCTACATGTCAGACGACGACGTGCACAGCGACGAACCAGTTAGGTTCGCTCAGTACAACCCCACCATCTCCCTTTCCTCCACACCTAGTCCCATCCCCAATGTCCCTCAGCTTACTCATCAGCTCAACGACCCGAACCATCCAGGAGCCGGATGGAGCAAGTACGACCATGGTGATGCGCAGCAGTACCCACTTGTTTTCCTCAATGAGCACGGACAAGACGAGGTGGCACGTTATATCACTTTTAGACAAATTGGGATCAATACTCACCTCATAGGGACTCGCAAACGCGGCAATCCTGAATTTTCCATCCCCCTCCATGCACGTGCACATCCCGCTCCCAATTTCAACTGTCCTGGGGTCAAAGACTATGACCTCAACATTTTCCACCCATCTTCTACTTCCTGCCTCCTCATTGACAACACCATTATTGATCTCAAGGATCCCGGTGTTGTCGCTGACGCCTATAGATATTGAGCGCATCAGAGCGAACTCGAGGCAGTAAAACGCCAACGAGTTGAGCTTGACAAAAGGGAAGACAGCGCTCAAACCAAACTCAACATGGTGGAATGACACCTTACCAACGCTGCGGTTCGCACCCGACTCACTCCTCACCTCACTCACATCCATCCCCCTCCCACTCATTCTATCCACGTCCCATGCATCTTCGCCGCCCAAGGGCCACCCGACGTTGAGGAGGGCGAAGACAGTCTCAAGTGCCGCGCTGTCTTGGGCAAGCGGCGTCGGGGAGGCAAACCCAAATTCCCCTATTGCCTCAAATGCAACGAGTCACATCCCAATCACGTCGAAGAGGAGTGTCCCCTCTGGAAGACGTGTCGTTGGTGTCTTAGCACCCAACATGCGCACAACGACTGCGATTGTCCCCACGAGCAGTGCGACGCTGAGTATTGCGCTGTTCCCGCCACTCACCCTAACTTTGGGGATATGTGCGCTGCTATGTCATCCCCCACCTTGTGTCACAAGTTGGAGTTAGCTTGTACTGACTACAATGAGGAGTTCTACGCAAGCTCGTACTAGTTGCGTGGTAGCAACTCTCTAGGACGGGCGTCATGTTATGTTACGCTCCTGGGCACTTGGCCCACATTTTTCTTTTCTTTTCTTTCTTGCTTGCTATGTACTTATACGATCACCTGACCTCATCTCACATGACTGCTTACCTGTACACCAGAGCCTCCTTGTCGGGAACTTCATTGTTCCCTCCTTTTGTATGTTTCCTATTGTTCCCTCCTTATGGTAGTCTGTGACCACCATTGTTCGTGATGCCATTGTTCTGTGACAACTATTGTTCGTGACTCTATTGTTCCCCTCTTTTGTACGCTTAGTCAGGTAGCTGCCCTTTTGTATATAAGTTGAACTTATATCCTAGAGTTGGGCCTTAAGCCTGACTTAGTTTGCAATCTATTGTGTTCAAAGTCCTTGTTGCTTGACAAGCCACCTTTCTCTTTTACTTCTTTGAAATTGTCTTCAAATCCTTGAAGACATTTCCCATTCCTCTTTATCATCACCCAGACATTGGTCTTAGCGACCTTCTCGCTTTTTATCACCTTCCAAAGCACTTAGGTTACTAAGGGAATTACGACCCTTGTAACTTCATCACTGCCGCATATCTCACCTTTGCGCACGTCGTGCCTTAAGGTTTAATAGGCCTTAACACTTGGACTGGGCGCAATTTCCCATCTTTCTTCTTGACAAAGAAGAAGTTGGCTGCATACAGGCTCCAAGAGGGTCTAATTGTATTTCTTGCCAGGTGTTCTTGCACAAATTTACTGGCCTCTTTGATTTCTGACTGTGTTAGAGGTAGTAGTCTTCCTGGTAGGGTTGTGGGGGCTCCCGGTAGGAGTTCAATAGCATGATCCCAAATTGTGTGCTGAGGGAGGCGATGCGATTCGTGTTCACTGAATACTTTTCTGTGTCGCATATACTCAGCTGGTATCTTGGGATCTTCTTCTTTCACTGTGGAATTTATTGTTACCCTACCGATGAAGTATTGGTCATGGTATACAGGCCATGGTGTGTTTATGGTGCAAGGTAGAAATTGTGCTTTCTTTGCATTCAGGGCTCTGAGGATGATAGGGAGTTGGGAGGAGTCGATCCATCCTTGTTTCCAATCAATTTTTGGTTGTACGGCAGCAAACCAAGAATACCCAAGAATGGCTTTGTGTTCTCCTAGGTCGGACAGAAAGAAACGTAGTTGATTTCTTGAGGTTCCTGTTTGGACTTCAATATCTGTATAATGTTTTAGCATTCCAGCTTTGTTTTCAGTTCCATCTACATTGAATAGTTGACAGGGTTTGTCCAGATTTTTGATGGGGAGTTTCAGCCATCTGGCATAGCTTAAGTTCATGAAGTTTTCTGTCGCCCCAGAATCAACCAGGGCTATTGCTTTGGCTCTTTTTGCAATTGAATGTGTGTAAATCCAAACAGTCATGGATTTTCGAGCTGATATATACACGTTATCATTGCTACTTTGCTTGATTAATGCTGACCTAATCAAGCTGTGGGAAAATCCTCTGAGACTCCCATTTCTTCAGCAAGTTTCGCTTTCTCATCGAGAGACATAGCATTGAGTTGTTGTTTGATCTCATCGACACGGTTCAGAGTTTTGAACCCTTCGTAGTTGTCGTATTCATCGTTGAAGTCGATAAGGTTTGCCTTAGTTTGTCCTTGACGGCGGCGGCAAGGGCAATTTCTGGCATAATGACCTGTCTGTCCGCATTCAAAACAATTGTTGCTAGAATTTCCTGGGGGTGGCCCCATAGCATTGTTTCAGGGAGCTGGTCCAAAGCCAGTGGCGTTCCCTTGTACGCATCCTCTGTTGCCTTGATGCCAGTTTGGAGCTCTAGTACGCCCTAAGTCCATTGGTACGGCCACATTGTTCATCCAGTGAGGTGCGTTAGTGGAATTGTATTGCGGCAGAGGGGGTCCTTGGCAGAATCCTAGTCCACGTTGTTGAAGGAATCCTCCCTGGTTCCCTTGGTTTCCTTGGCTGAAGAACATTTGTGGTCTTTGGAGATTATTGGGTTGCGGGAATGTATTGAAAACACCTTGATTGAACCCTCCAACCCCTCTGTTTGGGTTGTGGGCATGGAGTATGTTATTGATTAGAACTTTGGATCTGGTAGCTGATATCGCTTTATCCTTGAGGTCGACGTATGTGGTCAGAGTTGGAGAGGCTAAGACTTCTTTGAGGATGTCATCTGGCAGTCCTTTGGTAAAAAGTTGGAATACTGCGCCGCTATTGGCGTCGTAGCCAGCGATACAACTTAGGTCTTCGAACCTAGCAATATAGTCGTCAATTTCTGGGAACCTCATAGTGCAGCGTTCTATTTCGCCTCTGGCTCTGTTTTCCTTCTGGCTATCTTGGTATTGTTGTGAGAATTCGTAGAGGAATTGATCCCATACATCAGGGATGTTATCGAGGATGGGGTCGAGGGTGTCCAGCCAAGTTCCCATATCCCTAGTCCATCCTGCGACTTGTGGCCCTTTCATCAGAGTGAGAGTCAGAGCGACTTTCTTGATCGGAGAGTTGTAGCCAGCTACGTCTTGATTGAGTCGAAGGTATCCTTTTACTTCTTCAATGAAGTCATCAGCAAGGAGGCGGTCTCCTGAGAAGACTTGCAGCAGTCCTCCCATAGATTTGACATCAGCAGCTCTTGCAATGGGTTGTTGCCCACCTTGGGCGGGGGGTACTGGTGTGGGAGGTACTGGTGTGGGAGGTGCTGGTGCTCCAGGTGGATTGCCGCCCGGACCTCCAGATCCTCCTGATGGTGGTCCTCCACTTGGGGGTCCTCCGCTGGGTGGTCCTGATCATCCTCCTCCTGGAGTGGAGTATCGGGCAAGGCTGGCTTTGAGTTTGGAATTAACACTTGCTACAGTTCCAGTAGTAGTCGCAGCTGTCGTACTTCCTGTTCCAGTAGTGCCACTTCCAGAACCTTTTCCTTTAGAGCTTGAGCCATCTCCTCCCCCTTGAGTGATTGGTTGAGTATCTGCGGGCTGTTGGATCATGATAGAGGAAGTAGCCATGGTTGATAGTTTGGGTGAAATGGGCGAAAGCTTTGTATGCCTTGGAAGGGAGACGGTATTTCTCCAAGGGGTAAGTTCTTTGGGTATCTCCATGTCCCTGATTCGATCATTGATGTTAAGTTCTCCAGCTTTCTTGGCTAACTCGTCGTCCAAGTCTTCTTCTTCTTCGGTTGGTTCACTGTCTGCGCTGTCACCTTCTTCCTTGGGTTCTGGTTCTGGTTCGGTTTTCTTGATGTCGAAGATGTGAATGCTAGTCAAAGGTTGTCATAATTGGGGTAACCCTGAATTGGAATCGTGTGCGATTTGGTGCCAAACCCCGTTATATAGGCAGACTGGTATAGCGTGTTTGTTTACGATCTTGTTGTCGTTATCACAGAACAGTTGAATAGGATAGGTTCTGGCTCCAGTAGGATTGGGTGCTTTGTATGCAATTCGAGAATTTAGTCTTGTTTCAAGTATCTGCTCTTTGGTCAAGAGCTTGTCGTATGTGCTACTAGCCATCTTGAATGTAGAAAGTTGAATCTAATGTCACTGCCACAAAGTGAGGGCAACACTGATTCAGTGTTGGTTTAGGTAAGCTGTCCTAACTTGGCGGTATGTCGCGTGGATAGCTTGTTGCCAAGTTGTAGTCGATATATGAGAAGTGGTTCCCACACTAGAGTAATGTCCTAGTGCCCACTTATAGAGATATGAATGAGATGAGAAGGGGAGTTGAATTGACAGGAGATTCAACTTGCCGTCTTAGGGACAGCAGTGAGCCTCTTTTATACTAAAGGTACAAATATGACTAATCACAAAGTAGTAAGCCAGATACGTGCTATGACTAAGATACTACTAGGATCACTAAGCGACTCCAGCTCAATCAATAAGCACAATAGAATGTATCAGTCATCTGATCAGTAATTACCAGGGCCAGTTCCCACAACTTACAAAGGCTGTATCGTATGAGTAATAGCGATCACCTAAGGCCGGTCACACTGCATGTCGCTAATCTTGCGCGTTGCAACTAAGTTGAGAGCCCCGGGGTGAAATGTGCGTGTGCGAGCACATTCCCGGGCGTTATTTGAGCCTGGGAAAATGCCTGGGCACTTGTTCCAGCATATGCGAACACTGGAACAGCAGCAGAAAGTGGCACAAATGCGGGCCCTTGCAAAGCAGTGGGAAAACACAAAAACACAAGCCCCGGCACAACACTTGAGGGTGGATATCCAAGTGGAACCGCCATAGATTGGTTCGCGCAAGTGAAAGAACCCTCAGCAGAGCTGGCCGCTGCAGTGGAAGGGGTCGTGTGTGCAGGAGCAAGCACAGCGGCGCAGGGGCAGGCAGGCACAGTAGCGTGGGCACGATCATTTGTAGTGGCGGAGACCATATCAGGCTTGGCACACTTACCCGATCTCTCGCCTGCAGCATAGGGATCACTGTATTTGCGGCACTTGCCTTTAGTAGCACCGATGCATCACTCCATGGTGTTTCCACCAACCGGACTGGGTTTCCGCCTTGGGGCTTTCCAGGCTCCCATGTGTTCAGCCATTTTGGCCCAAGTCTTCTGATTTGGGTTAAAGTTCTCCTTTTCTGGAAAAGCCCGGGTTCTGTTTGCCAAGGCGATCGCCGCATTGAGACTGAATTTGACCAATTTGAGGGTCTGGACATCGGGAGTTGCCTCATCGCTTACAGCCATGAGCTGCTGACATAATGCGTTGATATCCTTTAGGAGGACAACACGCTCTTCGTTCGCATCTGATTCAGGGGCGCTTGGGGGCGGATCTTGGACATGCGCGCATTCTGGGATCTTGGGGGAGCTGCTCCTTTCCAGCTCCAGGAAGAGTTCAGGGAAATATACATTGACAGCAGCAATGTGCTTGCAGAACTGGATCCTCAGGAAGTCGTCACAGTTGCAATCACAAGTGGAATCGGAAAGATCGACCAGGTAGCGATGACCCAGATAAGATTCAGAAGCGACAGATAATTTGGTGTTGTTAACTTGATGAATTGAATCCAGGGGAATGTTCCTGGCGCTCGCTAAAATCTGTTGCCAACACTTATCCTCTAGGCCCCGGCCCTCTAACCCAACAGTTTGTTGCTCATACTGGATTTGGAAATCTGGCACAAATTTCTTGACAAGTGTCTTAATGATGTAATCAACATTTCGATTGCACTTCCCGCCAAGGTAATGGGATTTCAACACATGATGATATCTAAGATTTGATCAGTTAATTATCTTGCTAAAGATAGACCACATACGCTTCAACCAGCATGTTGGTATTCCCTTCCTCAAGGATAG
>Ga0307510_10010680_pt1 | contig 10914 bp, 6 predicted proteins | sample 12_EM_MG_FD_207224 | JGI IMG/M metagenome (GOLD analysis project Ga0307510, IMG submission 207224) | Populus trichocarpa ectomycorrhiza microbial communities from riparian zone in the Pacific Northwest, United States - 12_EM | ecosystem: Host-associated > Plants > Roots > Unclassified | place... | reverse complement strand
AGCTCTTTTGAAATGATTTGTCACGTATAATATTTAAGCACAAGCAGTCCATATGAATCTCTCCGCAAACTGGAGTGAAAACGCATAAAACATGGCATATCATGTTGCATTTCTAACTCTCTTGAAATATTCGTCTCCAACCTAGCTAAAATGAAGAAGCTAATTCATCACTGTTTGGGGATCCAGAGTTATTCTGCTACAATTTACCTCCATAAACATAACAAGAAAAACACAGATATCACTCCTTTTGGAATGAACTTCACAAGAGTATCTGATGAAGTAATGCCAAGGCATTGTTAACATACTAGCATTTTCACCAACAAGGCTCAAAACACAGCAATCCACATGCAGCGCCACTCCAACAATGCACTTGAGATCAAAATCTACTTCAGTAGAGAGCCTGCCACAATCTCAATATATATATATATATATATATATATATATAGCACCAACAAGGATATCTGCACGCCACATCCAATCAAATCAGAATGAGGATGAAGAAAATCATTTAGGTGGTGGCCCAGTGGTAAAAGCTTGGGATCAAGAGGTTTACTCCCTCTGTGGTCTCAGGTTCGAGCCTTGTAGTTGCTCATATGATGGCCACTGGAGGCTTACATGGTCGTTAACTTCAGGACTCATACATAGGATTAGTTGAGGTGCGCGTAAGCTGGCCCGGACACCCACGTTAAACTAAAAAAAAAAAAATGAGGATGAAGAACGTTAATCTACGGAATTCCTTGGACTCATTATGTTAAGAAAATTTACTCATATATGAGTACAGATTGTATCACCAAGATGATTTCTTATTTGTATGCTTTCTAAGCTTAGCTTCTACTTTATGATTCTAACAATGAATATTTTCAATTAAAAAAAACTTTTTTAATAGTGAATTTTATCAATTTAAGAAAACAAAAAATAGCAGAATGTGATCTTCCATTTACAAAACCGTACAGCATAAAAAATATGTAAAATTTAAACTTAATGCCAGTTGAAGATCGGATGAGTACTGGGTTGCAAATGTCAAAATCATTAACAGTAATACGCTTTAAGGCGTTGGACAATTCCATCTCAAATTCACGAGAAGCTCTCTGGTAATTTCATAAATAATGTGGAACAGATCAGAGCGCACGCGAAGAAGCACAGCAATACGTTGAGTGCACTGAAGAAATCCCTATTCCCTACCTTTTCTTCTCGTACGAACCCTCATCCAAACGATCCAATTGTCTGGATATTGTGGTTCGTTGGACCAGGTCTTAATTCGCAACCCATTTTCCTCCTCCGTAAAATTTTTTTTTTTTAGATTCTCTATAAGAAAAAAAACTCCCAAATACAGAAAAAAAAAAACAGATAGAGCTAGGTAGTATATATTATTGTAGCCAATATTATAATTTAATGTCTCCTCTCTATTATTAATGACCGGTAGTTATTCTACGCGTGTGGAAAAAATATGTTGAACAGGTACTTAAATGTCACATTTCAAAAAATTGCCAAAATAATACCCACTAACAGTGACTGTATTCTATATACTAGCCAAAAAACAACAGTATAACTTCAATGGAAGAGCCAAATGAGAGGAGCAACCCACTGTCATAACCTAGAAAGAAGACTTTTCAGCTTGTAAGCTTTTAATAGATTCTCAAGTAGCTTTCATGTATTCAATAGTAAGTGAGTACAGAATTGCAGTTCTAGTTGTGTTTTTTCCATTATAACCTCTTGCCTTGTATTAAAGCTTCCATTCAGAACCTAGCCACCTCTTATTTTCCTTTCAGTCTGATCCATTCAATATTTTTAGTGAAATCACCATGGACCAAGCTCAATACTGGTTGTGGATGAAGAGGAAACAACTTCTGATGTCACAGCTTGAAGCAGCAACGGACTCCAATTCCAAATGTTCGTTAGAAGAGAAAGCTTTTGCAGAAGATGCATCTGGGCATCTTGGTGGTTGCATATGGCCTCCAAGATCTTATTCTTGCAGTTTTTGTAAAAGAGAATTCAGGTCAGCTCAAGCCCTAGGTGGTCACATGAATGTTCATAGGAGGGATAGGGCTAGGCTTAAGCAATCTCTTACTCTTAGTCCTCATAAAGATGTTTTTCGACATCAGAATCATATCCAAAGGTCACTTAAATCACTGGGATCTCATTTCCCAACTGAGGTTTGCAACTTAGATAATTATGATCTTGACCCTAAACTTTCTGTCTCTGGAACTATTAATATCGCATCAACTCTTTCCTCTTCTAGGTTTTCAGCTTTGTCCACTCATGAAAATTTAAGTGATCATGCCTTTGTTTCTCCCTTTTCTTCTTACTTCGAACAAGAACAGCATAAAGGGTATCCTCATTTCCATAATAATTTATCAGGGTCGGATCATTCTTTGGCAGTTAGACTTCTGAATGATTCAGAATCAAAACCTGAAGCAGAAAAGAATCAGGGTAAATTAGATTCTACATGCTCGAGACATGACAATTTCGTTGCAACTGATTTATTTATGGGCTTGAGTTCTGCTCCTAATAGCCAGAGTTTATCATCTCCTGATTCTTGTGGTAACGAGGCAATCAGTTGCAAAGGGCCTACAACCAATGTTTCAGTGCTCTCGCTGTTGGTTAAGCCACGTTCAAATTATGGATGTACTCGATCAGAGGCAATCGGACCGATGTCTAGCTCCATGGAGGACATAGATCTTGAGCTCCGGCTCGGTGAGCCACCAAAGGTGAAGTAGTGTAGTAGTAGAGTGCAATTGTACGGGTTGAAGGGCACATAAACATGTTAACATGAGAAGAAATTAAGAAAACAGTTTTTCTTAATTTGGCACTTCCTCTTTTTCCCCTTTTCTCTAGCTGGTTTTGCTAGCTATTATCTAATCATTTATAAGCAAACAACTCTTGTGCTAATATCAAATTTGAAACAACTCTTGTAGTGCTGAATTTGAAAAGAATGAAAAGCCTTTCTTTTACATCTCATATCTGATATGTTTATCTTTCGTTTTCTATCAGTTCCAATTCATGGGTTTTTGCCTATCAGTAAAAACGAAAGAAAGAATTGAGATAATCTCTCTTAATTGCCTTGCACTTCCATTTAATTCCTATTCTCCGCAACATTATTTGTTTTAGGGTTTCTGCCTTATGGATCGAACCCACCCACCTTGTAAACGTGTATAGTGGTCATTAATTTGGAATTCATTTTCTCAGCGTGGTCCTGTCTGAAAAGTTTAACCAAGATTGTAAGGAAACCAGGGTGAATCTTCTTTTGCACACTAAATACAATTAGACGTTAACTGCAATTTCAGAGCAGAGAATAAAGAGAGATAGAGAAATGACCTTAACTGTGGGTTTTAAAAGGGGAAAAGGAACTGACAGTAAGTCACTTCAGCTACATACCTGTGGATTAACATTAGGGGACATGATTTCCCTTTTTACCTTTATAATTTCTACCTTCACCAAAAAACCAGCTATTACACCAGCACCTTTTGCCCCGTCCCTATATTCAATCCACACACTTCCTGTCTTCTTATTCTTTCCTCTCGAAAATCTCAAAAAAAAAAGTCCAAAAACTTGAACCAATTCCCTTGGAGTCAAATTAAATTGAATAGAATATAGGGTATTGCCCGTCTAGTCAAACAGACAAGGGAAAAAAAACGAGAAATCGAAAGGAATTGCTGCTGCTTCTACTACTACATGTCTATGTCACATCACGGAGACACTATTTATACGTTCCTTTTGTTTTGTATGTATCTGTTACTGTTGTATTTATTCACAATCAACGACCAAACCCTATAGAAGCCTAAAATTGTCTAAGAAGTTATCGTTCTTTAAATAAAACCCTATGCTAGACCTGTCTGCGGGTTGATTATAGGATAGGAATTCAGTAAAGCAATGGTAGTACAGCAAAAGTTTGGGTTGGGTTTCTATGAAGTAGCAGCTGGTTAAGAGGATTGGCTGAGAGTTTTGTCTGGCGTGGAGCTGAAAGAAGTTGCCTAGCCATAAATCAGGCTTCAGATCAGAGGTGCACATGGGCGTATGATGTATGTTTCTCTGTTGCTTTCAGAGATTCACTATAGGAATGTATAGAAAGGAATGGGATCTCTCTCTCTCTCTCTCTCTCTCATCTTAGCTTGCTTTGTGTAGGGTTCTTGGAAGAATTATATAGTGTTCAACAACCCTATGCATGGCTTGCTCCTTTGGTCATCCTGTGTTGTTAATTTAGTGTACTTTTATGTCCCTTGATAGCATTTCCTATTGGATCGCAGTTACTAGCCTGCTGGTTTGGAGTGTGCGATAATGATAGATATTTTAAAATAATTTATTTTTAATATTAATATATCAAAACCATTTGAAAATATTAAAAAAATTAAAATAAAAAAAATATTTTTAAAACACGAAAATAAACAAACTCTACAAATTTCTTGACAAAATTGAACCTCTACTCCATGATAAATTAAAATTAATTTGTAGAATTTTATTTTCTATAATTGGTACTGCAATTTTATTGCTCTATATATGTATGTTTTTGTAAAATAAAAATATTTTTTTCTTATTTTGCATACAAACAAACATCATGGAACGGAGGAAGTGCCTAGGTCTTCGAATGGTCGGGTATCTTCAAGAAGGAAAATTTTATTAGATACTATAAATCTCATTTTTATGCAATTTACGGAACATTGAACAGCGAGTACGTGGCAGTCTCTCAACAGAGAATTTGTCTAGAGAGCAACCCAGCCAGCTGGGGGACCTGTGGCTAGTGGCTCCAGGATACACGTGCATGTCAATGCAAAGGGCTGTCATTCTGTTAATGACTCCATGGCCCATTTGCTGATGTGGAGATCTAAGAGGCTTATGCATCAGATTTGATTGGACAGGACATGGCTGGCCCAAATTTATTTAATTGTATATTGTGTTTGATTTCAGCCTGGCTCGTCCAGCCCTGCCATGGTTATGACTGCGGTCTAGCCTCTCAGTTCATGCACCTAGCAGAGCCCGATCCATATTTTTATGGGACTCTACGTGTCAGAATTTCATCGAATAACTGTTGGCGGATGAGTTTGGCTTGGTACTCGCAGCCGCTAAAGTGACCCTTGCCCGATTCATCGAACCATATCCTTTTCTTTTTTCTTTTCTTTTTCTATTTTTAAAAAAACTTGAAAGGGTATTTTCTAATTAATTTACCTGTTAATTAAGATTAGTTTTTTTTTCCTCGGAGGATCTTACAAGCACACCTCTTTAATAAAATCTTTCGGATATTGACATTGAGATTTGAATCCAAAATGTCAGAAAAATAAAGCATAATTTCTTAACCAATAGGCCAATTCCTTTGAATTATTCATGCAAGCACTCACTGTGACATATGGAGTTGGTGTTATTCTTTTTAATTTTAAAAAATTATTTTTTGTATTTGTTTTAAATTAAACTTTCTAGTATTTTTAAATGGTTTTTATATACTAATATTAAAAATAAATTTTAAAAAATAAAAATATATATTATTTTTATATAATATATTTCTAAATTAAAAAAAAAAAAAACAACTACAATAATCGAAACGGGCTCTAAGTAGTACCTTGTACATAAACGGGATGGGAAAGGGACGAAAATGTTGCCGTGGCGCGGTGGTGACTGGTGAGGATTGAAGGTACTTTAGCTTGGTTTTGCACAGGTTAGGGTCGAGCTAGGGCCTAGGGTCCAAGTAAGAACTAAGAAGGACCGTTTTAAAATAAAGGCAAGGGGCACTTTGGACTTTGGAGATTGTAGGAAGGACAGTATAGACATCTGAAGAGCACTGGCGTGCCAACGACAGCATCTCACCACAGAATTATTATTATTAATTTATTGTTGTTTTATTAAATAGAGAGCAAACGACAGCAATTAAGATTGCCAAGCCCCGTGCTTCTCCTCTTCCATTTGTCGTCCAAAACCAAAAAAATCATCACCTTTCGATTCACGCTGTACCATCGAAGGTTTCCTAATCCATAAAGACACTGTCAAACAGAGAGAGGGAAAATCAATTGCAATGGCAGAGAGCAGCAGATTCAAAGACTCGAGATGGTCTCTCCATGGAATGACTGCTCTTGTCACTGGTGGCACTCGTGGAATCGGGTCTCTCTCAATCTATCTATCTCAAATGACAAAGTTTCAAATTCTCATTTATTTCTCACTTCATGGATTTCGAAGTCTTCTTTTTTAATATTTGAACGTGTGTTATCTGTGTTTTTTACTAGGAATGCAACAGTGGAGGAACTTGCAGGGTTTGGAGCGAGGGTGCATACGTGTTCAAGAAACGAGGAAGAGCTCAATAAGTGCTTGAAAGAATGGGAGGCTAAAGGTTTTGTGGTTACTGGTTCAGTTTGTGATGCATCTTCTCGTGTCCAGAGAGAGAAGCTTATCGAGGAAGTTGGTTCTGTTTTTCATGGCAAACTCAACATTCTGGTAGGTAACCCTGTTAAAACCAGGTCTGTGAAATTGGTTTGCAATTTCTGTTGAAATTGGATGTTGTCAGTGAATTGTTTTAGACATCATTTAGGCTTATGGTTTGACAACGATTAGATTCATTAGCTGTTTTGTTTTAAAGGGGTAGGTAAAAGCGGCACCTTGCCTTTAGGCATCCATCGCCTCCTTGCCTCTTTGGCGATATTTATATTTCACCCGTTATGAATTTAAGGTGGCTAGTAAATGGGAATCATATGAATTTTGATCGTTAATTTTATGAATAAATTCCATTGTTTAAATCACATGGGATTGATTTTGTGTTATATGTCTGCCCAATTCTCGTGCTATTGTGTGGGGCTAGCGGTCAGGTCAAGGCTTTACTGTTCAACTGTATTTTGGATTCTTGAAAGGCATAGTTTCTGCTTCCAAGAGAAATAAACCACAACGGTCCCGAATCCTATTCCAAATGTTTTTTGTACTTTTAATAAATGAATGCTGCGTCAGGACCCATGATATTGTGATGATGTTCTAATTCTTCCGCCTGTTCATGTTGTCACTTCCTTGGCTTTCCAATGCCATGTTTTGAACCCCATTTTTATAGAAGCCAGTAGATAATTATCCGCTCTTATCATGTGTAAGAATTATTGCAAAGTTTATTATTACATTCTTCTTTTTTTCAGAGATTTAATATGCACGATGTATTATGTTTAGGTAAACAATGTTGGTACAAATATCAGGAAGCCAACCACTGGTTATTCTGCTGAGGAATTTTCAAACCTCTTAGCAACCAACTTTGAATCTGCATACCATTTGTCTCAAATTGCACATCCTCTTCTAAAAGAATCTGGAGCTGGAAGCGTTGTGTTTATTTCCTCTGTTGCAGGTCTTTTGCATATAGGTAGCGGATCAATTTATGGAGCAAGTAAAGGTGAGTGGTCGTTGAAATCTAGTGTTCACACTAAGTATGAGTGAGAACTTGGTGGTTGTGGAGTTAAAAGTGTTTTCTTCCATTTTTCTTTTTCTCAGGTGCAATAAATCAACTTACAAAAAATCTGGCTTGTGAGTGGGCAAAAGACAATATCAGGACCAACTGTGTTGCACCCTGGTATATCAGAACCTCGCTTGTGGAACATGTACGATTTTCTAACCTGCCTACAGTACTATTTACTTATCTTCAACCTTTACGATAATGAACTTGAAAGGCTTATCAACAAAATCTCTTTGGGAACCTTTTTATGCACGTGGATGGAACGTTCCTAGTTATTCTATGTTATTATCCTTTTGAAGTATTACCATCTAAGACTACTGGCATGTTTTATGCTGCAAGTAGTGGAAGTCACCAGATCCAAATGAATATATTTAATTCGGTCCTGGATTGGTCTAAAGCTAATAAATGGAGATTGGTAAGCAGCAAGCAGGCATCTGATTCCAGTTAAAAATATGTTTTGTCAAACCTATTTTAATAGCTAGCTAAGTTAAATTGCAGTCAATATCTAGCAACAGCATATATATTTGTAGGAATTATAAACCCAGCCCATTAACCTTTCAACATCACATGGGTGACTGCTTTAGAAATCTTGAGAAATGTTTTTCGTCGTTTTGGTGATCTTGGGAAACACATAATTGCCGAAAACCACTTATTACTCTTAAGAATCCCAATAATTTCCCTAGCGGTTTCCTCAAGTCAGGATGATGCCTCTTGAACTGAATGTCCTCGCGGTAACCCTTGTTAATAGATCTCTACTCGAGTATCATGGATTAAGACAGGCTTTTTAAGGGCCCATGTACCTCAATCACTAAATAAATATTCAAGTATATGATGCTAATCTCAAGATTATTGTCTGGATGGTTCAGATCTATTATGATCGAGCATCTTAGTTACCTAGAGTTCCATCAGTCTGTCTGGCAACATCTACCAAGCAGTAATCGAACTAAATTATGTGGTCTGTAGACCTGATATTGCGCACTTTTTGATCCATACACCCCACTGCGAGGGCTGCGTCAGAAATTCAGTTTTTCTAGCTTTATTATACACTCAACATTGTTTCTGTGACAGCATTTCAGGAGTTACTCATTAGTCATTTCTACGAAACAAGCCATAAAGCTATCTTCAGTTTTGCATGGTCTTGTGAGGGGAGTGTGTTTGCGCGTGCGCACGATCCGAATGGATTGCTTTACATAGACTCTTCTAACTATCATATGATTCCTTCTTTTTCCAGTTGCTCGATGACAAGGTGTTTCTAGACAAAATAATCTCTCGAACCCCTCTCCAGCGCGTTGGAGATCCAAAGGAAGTCTCATCCCTGGTGGGATTCCTTTGCCTACCTGCTGCTGCTTACATCACCGGACAAGTTATTTCTGTTGATGGGGGATTTACTGTGAATGGATTTAACCCGGTATAGACAAGATTAAGAGAGAAACAACCATTTTCCTCGAACAGCGATGCATGTGTAGCATTCTATTGCTCAGCACATTTGTCATTTCCTTGTGTTTCTGTTTAATCAGGACCTTTTGTATGGAGTAGTGTTATATTGTCAGCACTCGGCCTTCTCTGATAAATGGTGGTGATTAATTTTGCTCAAAATTTGCCTCTAGATTTTTTAGCATTGCGATTAAGATATGCTGTCTTCAAATTTTATTTTACTTTTTTAAGACGAGGGCCCAAAATATTTGGGCTACGCATTCCAGTAGCCTTTTCGCCGGGTTTGAATCCAAAGAATCCAAAACTAAAGCTTTATCCTGGTTTTATGTATCATTTATTGGAATTTTTTTAATTTTTTTTTGCCCTCGTCAAAGTTTTATCAGTAAAAAATTTATAAACTGAATTCCCCACATGACCCAGATATACAGTGACATGGAAAAAAAATATATATTAAGAAAGAAAGAGAGCAAGAAAGCACTTGAAATCAACGAATCATCCTTGCATTCTTGTAATAAAAAATGGATTCTGTTATTTTCCAAAACCTCCTTGTATACTCGAGCTCTAGATACATCAATTAGATAATTAACAATGTTACTGCCACGAAAGCTAACAAAATATCTTTCCAGACTGACACCAATACCTTCATGGCTTAAATCATATAGTCGGATACAGTGGAAAAAACCCCAATCTCTTCTTAGTTTACTTCAAGAAGTTCCGAACCATATATAATTTAATTTATCTCACCGTATAACACACCTATGTGATTGCAAGGCCAACCTAAAGCTTGAAATACCCTATAGTATTCAAGCACGCATTGCACGTACGTGTCTTGAAATAGCACAATCCTCTTGCTTTTACGTACTTTTGTGCTCGAGGGCATTGGGTGCTTTCCTACGTTAATATTGGTTATGTAAAGAAATTAAGACAATAACTTCGGGAGTAAGATATAAATTGTTTTTTAAAATATTTTTTATTTTAGAATATATTAAAATTATTATTATTATTTTATTTTTTATTTTTAATATTAAATTATCTTAAAAGCCCAACAAAAATGACAAAAAAAAAATCATAAAACAGTTGGGCGGTAATCCCAATCATAGCTAAAGCAGGCCAGAGGTCCGTGCCGGTTTCTGTTTATAAAAAAGTTAGTGGTTAGTCATGCATGCTTTCTCAATCACCTGCCAACCGGTTTGTGTTACGTCACCCCTCGCAGAGTGTTGAGGATCATGCTTGACAGCTTTTATGTTGTGCGTGGCAATTTTTTGATGGCGAGTGATTGTACTACCCTGGACCACAGTTTTCATGGTGGTTTTCGGCACTGTCTGTTTTTCTGTGAAAAGTTTGAGATTTTTTTTTTTCAGTTTTTTTTAAAAAAATTATTTTAATATACAAGTTAAAAATAAATTTTTAAAATAAAAATAAAAATACAATCATAATTTTCATCAGCTACTACGTGAACTAATTAATTAAGGTGAGTTTGTCAGATAACTCACGGGAAAGTAAAATAACTAAATATATTAAAATACAAGGGTGTTTTGGAAAGTGGTGCCATTTCAATTTTTTTCACCTTGGTTTTTTTTTTTCTCGGTTGTTTTCTTTAGTTGCAAAATTAGCGTCCCATCAAATTTATTGGTTAAAAATAAAATAAAAAAAACAATGAACCGACTTAGAACAAGACGTTGAAAATAAGCGGTGTGTTTAAAGTTGGTGTAAAAAATATATTTTAATCCCCTAATTTATAAATTAAATTTTTTGGTCCTTTATAATGTTTTAAATTTAATTTTGATACACAACTTTATTTTTATTGTTTTTAAATCCCTAATTTTTTAGGGGGAGATAAATTTTCATCGGATTTCTGCGTAAAGGAAGAAAGTCATTGTTTTTGCCTATTTGACCACCAAAATTGGTTAATGTTGGTGTCCACGTGTTACATTTGATGGAAAGAGTTGAATGGTTGTTATTTCAAACTTTAATATTACCTCAAAAAGGTATTTCTTAATTTAAAAAAGGTTGGAAAAAAAAAGATTTTTAGGCACAAGTCCCAACACCATGATTCCGCATCTTAAAAAAAAAAATAC
>Ga0307510_10010679_pt1 | contig 10914 bp, 12 predicted proteins | sample 12_EM_MG_FD_207224 | JGI IMG/M metagenome (GOLD analysis project Ga0307510, IMG submission 207224) | Populus trichocarpa ectomycorrhiza microbial communities from riparian zone in the Pacific Northwest, United States - 12_EM | ecosystem: Host-associated > Plants > Roots > Unclassified | place... | reverse complement strand
ACCCTGTATTAGTATATAAGACCTACGAATTTAGGTGAACAGTCCTTAGACTGTTCTCTTGTCAATCCCCACACTGGAGCCTTTCAAAGCTCCCTCCTCGTTAGCAGCACCCCGCCCCTCATCGTCGTCAGTCTACCCACTCCCGCCTCTCCTCGTCTTCTGCCTCTTCCTCCTCAACATCTCATTGCTGCTCCTTTGGATCAGTCACCTTCAACTCCGCGCCGTCGTCAAGTCTCACTACCCTTAAAGTAGTGAGTTCCCGACACAAGAGGCCCAACGTAAAGCACAAGAATCCTGGATAAAAGAGAAGCCACGATATGTCCCATTTACAGTAGGCTCAAAGGTCTGGCTAGAAGGAACCAACCTATGACTTCCAAGTAACACCACACCCAAGCTTTCCCCAAGGAGATACAGACCTTTTAAGGTAGTCTCCCAAATATCAAAAGTCACTTACAAACTCAAACTCCCTTCCACCTGGAAAATCCATGACGTCTTTCATGCTTCCCTACTCACGCCCTACAAAGAAACAGACCAACATGGACCTAACTTTCTAGAACCACCACCAGAAATACTAGAAGGCGAACCAGAATGGGAAGTCGAAAAGATTCTGAAAGAGAGGTCTTTTGGCTGTTGGAAGAAGAAGCAATACCTTGTGCACTGGAAGAACTACTCGCCAGCACATGATTCATGGGTTAATGCCGAGGACCTCCACGCTCCGGAGTTACTATCGGACTTTCAAAGTACCTCAAGCAGTATAAGAACCCTCCCTCTTGACAAGTCATCCCCAGCATGTCCAACCGGGCATTCTACACCTTCACTATCGATCCCCCTTTCAATTCGTTCCGCCACCTCTTCAGAGACCTCACTATCTGGCCTAGCCATAAGTTCCACGTCTTCACCCCAACTGCCCAGAAGACTTCGTCGCTGTACAGAACGATCCACCCCACTCACGCTCACGCCCTTGAGCACTCCTCCTTCTGTAAAGAGCAGTACTGTCCCTACCATCGCTGAATGCCCCTTGACTTCACTCAACCAACACACTTCAGCTATGTCTACGTCGGACCAGGAGGTACCACAGTCCATACACAGCAGTCCATCTATGGCAATGGAGACATTACCCTTTTCTCCATGATCGTCCCAGTCTCCAGATCTACCTATCATTGCTGGACTAGAGGTCGCCTCTATGGTGACAGATATTTACTCCAATCTGAGGATAGCTTTGAGCAGCTTCCCGGGCACATCACAAGGTCAACCACCATCCTTCCCCATCCCAGTTACTGGCCACACTTCACCATCCCCTATCCCGATCCCACCTTGTACCTCCCCTCAGAACAGGGACAGTATGGCTCGAGCACCATCCCCCTCCCCCCTATTGACCCTACCCCCAACCCCGTTACTCCAATGCCAGCACTGTTGCCCTCTATCACCCCAACCATCCAGCATCCACTCAAACGTAGTCATCGACACGCTCCCAGATGACAAGATACTCACACTGGCGGGACAAATTCCCTCTTCAGCACAGGTTCGCCATGTGAGAAAACAATGCAGGGCCTTGTTGAAGTACATGGAACATCAGGGGCGTATCACTGGGGTGCTTTCAGCCTGGACGGAGGATCTCCTCCCAGCTCTGAATGTTTTGGGGAACACTGAGCTCGACAACCAGGTGTTCACCACTACCTTCCGCGACTACACCGCAGTTGAACACCTTTTCCTCATTCCCCAGATTCTTGACAAAATCGAGGGTTACATGTCAGACGACGACATGCAGAACGACGAACCAATTAGGTTTGCCACATACAACCCTACCATTTCCCTCTCCTCTACCCCTAGCCCCATCCCCAACGTCCCTCAGCTCACCAAGCAGACCAGCGACCCAAATCACCCAGGAAGTGGGTGGAGCGAGTATGACCACGGTGATACGCGGCAGTACCCGCTCGTCTTCCTCAACGAGTACGGGCAAGACGAGGTGGCACGTTATGTCACCTTCAGACAAATCGGGGTCGACACTCATCTTGTAGGAACTCGCAAACGGGGGGACCCCAAGTATTCTATTCCCCTCCACACATGTGCACACCCCGCCCCCAACTTCAATCATCCTGGGGTCAAAGATTACGACCTCAACATTTTCCATCCCTCCTCCACTTCCCAACTCCTCATCGACAATGCCATCATCAATCTCAAGGATCCCGGCGTTGTTGCTGACGTCTATAGATATCGAGCACACCAAAGCGAACTCAAGGCGGTAAAACGCCAGCAAGTTGAACTCAATAAAAGGGAAGACAGCGCCCAGAGCAAACTCAGTATGGTGGAACGACACCTTACTAATGCTGCTGTTCGCACTCGACTCGTCCCTCATCTTAATCATCTTCGCCCCCCTCCTACTAATGCTATTCACATCCCATGTATTTTCGCCGCTCAAGGGCCATCAGATGTCAAGGAAGGTGAAGATAGTCTCGAGTGCCGCACCGTCTTAGGCAAGCGGCGTCGAGGAGGCAAACCCAAGTTCCCCTATTGCCTCAAATGCAATGAGTCGCGCCCCAACCACATCGAGGAAGAGTGTCCCCTCTGGAAGACGTGCCGTTGGTGTCTTAGCACCCAACATGTGCATGACGAGTGTGACCACCCCCACAAACAATGCGACGCTGAGTACTGCACTGTCCCTCACACTCATTCCAACTTTGGCGACATGTGCGCTGCTATGTCGTCCCCCACCTTGTGTCATGAGTTGGAGCTAGCTCGTACTGACTACGATGTGGAGTTTTATGCGGTTTCGTACTAGTTGCATGGTAGCAACTCTCTAGGAAGGGCGTTGTGTTACAATCTTGGGCACTTGGTCCATATTTTTCTTTTCTTTCTTGACCGATATGTACTTATACAATCACATGATCCCGACTCACATGACCGCTTACCTGTACAACAGAGCCATCTTGTTGGGAACTCCATTGTTCCCTCCTTTTTGTACACTTTCTATTGTTCTCTCCTTATGGTAGTCTGTGACCACCATTGTTCGTGACTCCATTGTTCTGTGACTCTTATTGTTCGTGACTCCATTGTTCTCCTCTTTTGTATGCTTAGTCAGGTAGCTGCCCTTTTGTATATAAGCTGGACTTATATCCTAGAGTTGGGCCTTAAGCCTGACTTAGTTTGCAATCTATTGCGTTCTCTGTCCTTGTTGCTTGAACCAACATCTCCTTCTTATCTTTCTTTGAAGTAATCTTCAAGTCCTTGAAGTTACTTCCCTTTCCTCTTTATCTTCACCCAGACATTGGTCTTAGTGACCCTCTCGCTTTTATCACCTTCCAAAGCACTTAGGTTATTAAGGGGATTACAACCCTTATAACTTTTTGTCACTGCCGCATATTTCACCTTTGCGCATGTCGCGCCTTAAGGTTCAATAGGCCTTAACACCAGACATCCTAGAAGGTGAACCGGAATGGGAAGTTGAGCAAATACTCAAAGAACGACTATTCGGTCGTTGGAAGAAGAAGCAATACCTTGTGTGCTGGAAAGGGTACTCGCCAGCTCATGATTCCTGGGTCAACTCCGAGGATCTCCATGCTTCAGATCTACTAGCGGACTTTGAAAGTCAACCAAGCAGTATAAGAACCCTTGGAATCTCAGACGACATTCCTTACCCCCAACCACCATGTCCTCAGTCCACCATGAACTCCCCAGCACAGGATTCGCCACCTCTACCATCTTCACCTTGGGTACCGATGATGGAATCATCCTCATCTGCATGCATACCGACAACAATCAACTCTACTTCTTCGGAACCTTTATTAGACAAGGACACTTCGACGTCGGCTACCACTGGACCACTTGGCGACCTAGAGAAAACTTCAATGCCATCGACATCAACCATGAAGCAATCATGGTCCCAGTTAATAACGAAGACCCTATCCTCAGGACCCACGTCAATTTCGAAAGATTTCCATTTGCTCCCCATCCCCCTCGATATCAACCCCGACCCACAACCCCTTTCAACATCGTCATCCCTGCTAGTACTACTAGTGGAAGTAGCAGCAATGAAACAGCCATTACCCCCAAAGAAGTGGAAAACGTTCCACTTCATGTCACCAACCCCGACCCCGTTACTCCCATTGAAGAAACAGAAGACAACAGTCAGTCCGAGCAGTACACCAATACCGGACTCCTCTCCTCAGACCACCTCCTCCACCTTGCTCAAGAAGAAACGTGAGGAATGTATCAAAGACATGGTCTGACTTAGTGACAAATGGACTCTCCTTAATAACCGGTTCAAGAATATTTCAGTCACCAGAATGTTCAGAAAGAAGGATAGCAACGCCACCCTCTACCTTTACCACTTCCACCAACAACTCTATGACATGGTAACAAAGGAAATCCTCTCAGCCATCACGAAGGAAAGAAATCTTCAAAAGAAAACCACTCTTCCCTTCGGCACATTATCCCCTCATTACCACATCTTAAAAGATCAAACATTCCTCGAAAGACTATGAACTCTCCTCAAAGGACGCAAAAGAATTATGAGGAGCAAGTCACCATCACCCGTGTTCATACCCAGTCCAGGTCCCTCAGGAGGACCAATTACCAGTGCCATCCCAGAACCACCATCATCAGCCCCAGTCACTGCGCCACCACCTCATGTCGGACCAGTACCAGTTATCTGACAATACATCCATCCGTTGTCATCCCTACTCAAGGAGGCCCTACCATTACCACCAGTTGTACCAAGACTACCATCACCACCCCTTGTGAACCCGTCACCATTCGTCCAAATACTTATCTACCCGAGTCTACCAATCACAGAACCACCCCAAGTTGCATCACCACCACTCCCCTTAGTACCCTGGGGATCACATCGACGACAATATTTGTCAATGGAACAATACGAACCACTAGTACCAATGAGCAAAACACCTAACCCGGTCAACATATCCTTACCATCATCACTCACCCCATCACCACCGCAAAGAGGAGCAACACCTGTTATTCCAGCACCATGGAATAGGTCACTGACACTGGAAGAAATTCCATTACCACCATCTAGACCGTTGGTAAAGAAACATATAGGACCCTCGTCTCTCGACCTCATCCCCCTTCCATGGGACATTCCCCCTTTCAAAGGAATTACTCCACAGTCATCACCCCCAGTTGCTTCATCATTGTTTCTCCCCAAAGAACCAATGCCACTCCCAGTTGAACCACCACTGGAATTCCCCCCCATTGTCTCAATGACACTCAGTCAAACCAAACCTCTGTTACCCAGACATCCGAAGTCAAGAACGTTGTCAGGAGATAGACCCACTCCCCCAGAATGGGAAGAATTCCAACCACCATCCATTACAGGGAAACGAAAGGAACTCTCACCAGAAACGAAATTGTCACCCCTGGTAGCAACATCATGACCACTATGAATTCCACCAGTTCGAACTACCCCATTACCTGAAAAACATAAAGAATTCGTTTGTGAAGAAGGACCGACTTGGAAGGAGTCACAACCCTCTCCTATTACAGGGAAACGACAAGAGTCACCATGACACGTTGCGATGCCGCTCAAACATGAGCGAAGTGAACCAGAAACACCACGGCCAATGAGTCTGGAAGAACAGCCCACTCCCCCTGATTCCCCAGAACACGTCCCAACTCCTCCTTACCCCTCGACAGCTATCACAGCTTCACCATCACGACCTACAATCATGATGGGTCCAGGAAGATCACCTAGCCAGAACTCCCCCACTCCGCCGACACCTTCTAGCTTTGGACTTGTCGATCTCTATAGGACCCCAGTTCAGACAATTATTGAGGTTGAAGACGAATTCATGGAGGAAGGACAAACCGCAGACACAAGACAGTCTATCCCTGATAGCATGGACATGGACATAGGGATACCTTGTATACCCTCCGATTAGTTGCAACCATCTTCACCCTAGGTCGTGTGGTAACGACCACTCTAGGAAGGGCGTCATGTTACGATCCTGGGCCCTACCACCAATTTTCCCTTATTTTTCCACCATTTATTTCCGCGCTCTCGGTCACTCGTTCCCTTACGCGCCACTCAGACCGCCATCAAATCACCTGACAAGTCACCTGATGGATCACTTGACCATTCCGCAGTCGACTATCACATGCCATCATTCCGCAGTCCGCAGCATCACCATTTAACCCTTTATGGATTGCCCCATCATTCTGCAGTCCACAGCACTCCGCAGCATCACCATTTAACCCTTTATGGATTGCCAGCTCATGATGTGCTATTCTTAGATTGCCAGCTCATGATGGAGCTATACTTAGAACTGCCACGTCATGATGCACCTTACTAATATTTCCATATTCCTTTGTGACTCCTGTGACCCGTTACTTCTCACTTGTATATAAGTGCTTGTACTTTTAGCAGTTAGGCCCTAAGCCTAACTTGGTTTTCAATCCAAGACTTGTAGCTTCCACCCAGGACTCTCAGAGTCACCAGTCAGACCACTCAGTTGCTTCAAACCCCCTTTGAAGCTCTCCCCTCTACTTCTATCAGAACACTCAGAAGTCGCCCTTATCATTGGGGACTTACTTGTTATACTGTGTAGCCAACCGGTACCGCGCTACTCACGTGATCATTGCCTCAGGAGGACAACCCACTGAGCAATCCCAGTCATCACCAAACCAACCCACGCATGTCACGTCTTTAAGGCCCTTGGACCTTAACACCCATCAACCACAACAGAGGGGCCAGCAAACCCTCTGGAGCGGATGGTCATCAGGAATCGGAACTCAGCAACCCTAACTACAACTGGACCAACAAAGACAAGGAGAACTACCACTACACAAAGAACCAAGTATGTTAGGTACAACCAAAATTTTAATGATCTGGCAACAAAATGTAAACAAATCGCCCTCCTGTCAACACAACCTCATCAGCAGCAATCACTTGGCCAACATGGGAGTCGGCCTAATCGCACTGCAAGAACTGGCCATCAACCCTTTCAACCTCACAATCACCACTAAGGACTGGACACCAATATATCCCACCCCACATGGGGACACAACCAACAGAACCCGAGCAATCACACTAATACGCTCAAACATCAGCACGGACTCCTGGACGCAACTAGATTTCCCATCAAGCAATGTCACAATTGTACAAATCATAGGCTTATGGGGTAAAATCACGATCTTTAATATATACAACAACTGCGACAACAGCGACACAATCAAGCTACTAGCCAACTACTACGGGAGGAACCAGGCTCAGCTGGAACATGTGGACTCTGGCACAGCAAACATCTTATGGCTAGGCAACTTCAATCATCACCACCCTCTCTGGGATGACCCCAATGACGAACACCTCTTCACGACCAAGGCAGTTCATGCAGCAGAGAAACTAATAGAAGTGATAGCAGACATCGGACTAGAACTAGCCCTCCCATGCGGAACCCCAATGCACCAACACAATGCAACAAAAGCGTGGAGTAGACTGGACCAAGTCTTCTTATTGGAGCACTCTGACCACATGCTCATATCTTGCAACACGCAGACGGACCTACAAGGCATACTAACAGACCACCTGCCAATAATAACGATACTAGACTTTGAGATGGAGCCCGCAGCGGACACCCCATTCACCAACTTCAGGGAAGTGAACTGGGAAGAATTCAGACTAGCCCTAGAGCTGCAGATGTACACCCTCCCGCCTCCGGAGAGGATAACAAACCAGCTCCAACTGGACACTACTTGCAAGGAGCTAATGGCAGCAATCCAAAGCATCATTTATGAACAAGTCCCAACCACCGAAATCACCCCAAAGTCGAAACGCTGGTGGACAAAGGAGTTAACAATACTCCAGAAACAGGCCAATAAGCTGGGCAGGCAGTCCTACAAATGGAAGTCTGACCCTGAGCATGCGATACACACCAAGCACAAGGAGGCAGCAAAAATGTACGTTAGAATGCTGAAAACCACTAAACAACAGCACTGGCGCTCCTGGCTGGAAAGAGCGAAGGACCCAGACATATGGGCCATACACCGTCTCATCTCCTCGCCAGCAAGTGACAGAGGAAAAGCAAGAATCCCAGCACTGAGATACAGGGTAGGAGAAGTCGATAAAACGGCAACCACCAACGGCGAAAAGGGAGCAGTGCTAGCCAAAGGTTTCTTCCCCCAGAAGCCGCAGACGCAGGACATTCAAGAAGACAAGAGATATCCGAAAATGTGTAGCAAAGCAGGCAAAGTCACAAAGGATCAAATCCAAAAGCACCTCAAAAGGCTGAAACCATACAAAGCCCCAGGCCCAGATGGTATCCCTAACATAATACTGACAAAGAACACCAACCTCCTTGTCAACAGACTGCACCCTATATACATAGTGATGCTCAACAAGAACCTGCACTACAGCCCCTGGAAAATGTTCACCACCGTTGTCCTCCAAAAACCAGGCAAGCCGCACTATGACGTCCTGAAAGTGTATTGCCTGATAGCACTACTAAACACAATGTGGAAAGTCCTAACCACAATAGTTGCTGACCAGATAACTTTCCTCACAGAAAAACATCAACTACTACCGAAAAACCACTTTGGAGGATGCCCAGGACGCACAACCACCGACGCAATGCACCTACTCATGCTCAGGATCAAAGCCACATGGCATGCAGGAAAGGTAGTGGCGGTCCTATTCTTGGACATCGAAGGCACCTTCCCAAATGCAGTCCCCAAGAGACTCATCCACAACCTCAGGAAGCGAGGAATTCCAAGAAAATACACCAAATTCGTCAACAACATGCTTTGGGGCAGGGTAACCACACTGAAATTCGACGGATACTCATTGGCACCTATTCATATTGACAATGGTATCAGTCAGGGTGACCCCCTCTCAATGATAATGTATCAGTATTACAACGCCGACCTCCTAGACATCCCAAGCAACAAAGACGAAGACGCAATGGCCTTGATAGATGACTCATTCATGCTAGTGATAGCAGACAACTTCAAAGAAGTGCACAAAATGTTAGCAGATATGATGGGCAGAGAAGGCGGTGTAGCTGAGTGGTCCACCAGCCACAACTCCCCACTAGAATACACCAAACTTGCACTTATGGATTTCGCACACCACCAGAGCCAGAAACACAGACCGCCATTACAGCTCCCACAAAGAACAGTAAAGCTGGCCACCAACACCAAGTACCTTGGTGTAATCTTTGATCAAAACCTTAATTGGAAGGTGCAGCAAGCCCATGCAGTCAAAAAAGGTACCCAGTGGGCAGCGCAGATAAGTGGATCGCGAAGCAAACATGGGGTGTCATGCCCAAATACGCAAGGCAGCTCTACATCAGCGTAGCGCTCCCAAGGGCACTTTATGCCATCGATCTCTGGTGCACACCCATGCAAAGTGACTACCCAGGACCAAGGGCCATAGGCTCAGCCAAGGTAATGAGACAACTATCCACCCTGCAGCATGCTGCTGCCACAGCGATCATGGGTGGCCTACGGACATCGCCAACGGATGCGCTCAACGCCTGCACCTTCCTCCTCCAATCCCTGCTGAACATCAACAAGTGGTGCCACAGGGCACTCACAAGAATGGCCACACTTCCAAGAGAACACCTGCTACACAGCATGGTAAACCAAAAGAACACGCACAAGGTAATACATCACCACACAGCCATACACCACCTCCTTGACTGATACCAAAAAAGCATCGTCCCCAGCAAAATCGAGAAGTTACTGGCAACATCATGCAACCCAATCCTCACAGCTGAGACCCCCTTCATCATAAGTATCCCCAAGGACAGAGAAAGTTCGACAAGAGAAGCCACAAATGCAGAAGAAGAAGTACAGATATTCTCGGACAGATAGGCCATGGAAGGAAAGGTGGGAGTGGCAGCGATACTTCTGAGAGCAGGTAAACCTGTACACACACTCCACCTCCACCTTGGCTCAGAGGACAAGCACACAGTCCACAAGGCAGAACTGGTCGGGATCCTTTTGGGCCTCCACCTTATTAGCACTGAAAGAAAGAATAGCACCACATTTGCGCTGGGATCTAACAATCAGGCCGCGATCAAAGTGTTCCAGTCAAACCTCAGAAGCCCAGGCCACCACATCACAAGGGAAGCCCTGCACCTCACCCACCAGATCCATCACAGGAAAAGAAAAACCAAGTATGCACTAACGATCAGGTGGACGGCAGGACATGAAGGAATAGTCGGTAACAAAGCCATAGATCAGGAGGCGAAAAAAGCAGCGGAGGGACTCACCTCAGACCCTACACACCTCCCCTTGTACCTGAGAAAACCCCTACTCACGAATCCCTCAGCAGTAAAGAGAGCCCACAACAACTGTCTCAAATTTAAATGGACAACCACATGGCGCAGTTCAGTCAGAGGACGAAAAATGCACCAGATAGACAGCACCACTCCGTCAAATAAATTCCTCAAAGCAATCAGCTTGACAAACATCATGTGCAGTACCGCTAGTCTGATATCTCAACTTAGACTCACACATATCCCCCTAAACAGCTACTTAAAATGGTTCAAAAGAACGGACAGCGCAAGGTGCCCAGCATGCGGAGCAGACGAAGAAAATATAGTGCACTTCCTCCTATTCTGCCCAGCTTACACTCATGAAAGATGGGCACTAGTTCGGCAAGTAAAAAAGAAAAGAAAAACAATGACTATTGAATCCCTACTCAGGGACCCCGACCTAGTAACCCCGTTAGGAAATTTCATAAATGCTACGGAGCGATTTACACCTTGCGGTGAGCAAACAATAAGCTTAACATAAAAATCTTCACCACATCAGCACCAGACCACACCACAACTGGAATAAACCTTGCTCATTATGAGCACAAAACATCCCTCCTTGTAACATCGAAGTGCGTGCTAGTACTGCACAAGCGCTTTCCCCAAGATCCAAGTAAAAGGACAAAATGAGACACCCCACACGAGT
>Ga0307510_10010678_pt1 | contig 10915 bp, 9 predicted proteins | sample 12_EM_MG_FD_207224 | JGI IMG/M metagenome (GOLD analysis project Ga0307510, IMG submission 207224) | Populus trichocarpa ectomycorrhiza microbial communities from riparian zone in the Pacific Northwest, United States - 12_EM | ecosystem: Host-associated > Plants > Roots > Unclassified | place... | reverse complement strand
CGGACGCATTGGACGCGGCCCTTTCACTTCCGGACAGAATGAGCCCGGGCGGACGCACCCAGAACAGGAGTTTATGTTATAAGCGCCTGGAACGTCCGGCGCACAGGGTGAGCGGGGAGAGACAGAACGCAAGGTATTTCTTTTGCTGATGCATGCTGGCGATATTTTACTCAACGGCAGATTGCTCCACAACCACTTGACGGATTTCGATTCTGTTTGCGGCTGATTGTTGGGCTTGACGCCAGCTTTCCAATGATATAAGGTAGCTCTCTGTCACATCAATACTCAGCAAGTCGCTGGCTTCTGTGGAGGGTGTATTAGGTCTCAGGCTGGCGATATTTTACTCGATGGCAGATTACTCCACAGCCGCTCGATGGATTTTGATACTCTTTGTGGGAGGTTGTTGGACCTGACTGTTAGGTGGTAGCTTCGGCGTGAGGTATTCCGACAGCTAGGACCAGGATCGTATTTATATCGGAGAACTCGTTAAGAAGACACGAGTAATGTAGGCTAGATATAATATTCACTTGGGTGTAGATTGTCGAAGTATTGGTAACGATATAAAAGTGTAGATAACTTATTATATTGATAAGATCTCTTCGCTGTGCTTGTTGTGTCTAAATAGCAGCGAAGATGCTTCGATATTTATATTCCGCGTCTGAGCAATCGCGGTATACATGCTAACTCTATACTAACTAAGTACTTTGCCCACAACTCTGCGAACTTCACCTGAGTGCGAACACTCGTAGACCCTGAAAACTCTCTACCACACCTTTCTTGCTCCCATGGTCCACTTATCGGCCTGCGCGTCTGTTATCCCTGATGGTGGGGAAACTACGTCAGGTGTCAGCTCATCCGTTTATCCGTTGACAACGATGGTTACGAATTATCTTGCCCCCGTGCTCACCGAGGGGAGTCTAACTCACTGGACCGAAGATGAGCATTCTTCGTTGGTTGGTTCCGTCGAGAATTCGACACGCGACTGCATGTCGTATTCTGGTCTTCCGGCATTACACGACTTATCCTAGGGATCGTACCTATGGGCTTCTTCCCTCGGACTCCATCTTTTACCAACTTGTCCTCTGTGGATGCACCTGATCCACTTACTAGGCATAGTTACCTCCTTCATACTCTACACGACTTTGTAGATACGAGGGGACTAACTTTTGTGCGAAACGTCCCGTTACTTTCGACCCACTCTTCCGACTGCCTGTCTTCAAGTGTCGGTAACTTTATGCGCCGTCGTCCGATTCACCTGCTTCAACTTGCATAAGGTGCCCGGAGGTCTCCCCTCATATATCCTGCGAACAGGATCCGGTCGGACGGACGGCCGCAACGTATATGGTGTTATAAGATGTGTTCCGTTGATAGTGGTCTTTGGTGTTGGGACACAACTACCCAGGCGGCCAGTGATGACGCGCCGTCCCAACGCCGGGGCTGGAGGGGGGCGTTATCTTTTTCCTTCGAAGTTCGTATGCGCCAAGGTAGGGTAACTTTGCCCTGTAAATCCTTATGGGGAGTCCGTGCGCCTAACACTGACGCCAGCTTTCCAACCGTATAAGGTGCGTCTCTGTCGCATCAAAGCCCAGGAAATCGCTGTCTTCTGTGGGGAGGATCTTTATAGTACTAGTAGCCCTGGCGATATTTTATTTGACGGCAGATTGCTCCACAACCAGTTGATGGATTTCGATTCTCTTTCCGAGGGGTTGTTTAGCTCACCGCCGGCTTCACAGAAATATAAGATTCATCCCTTTGCAATCTTTATTCATGATGTTACAGGGTCCCGGCTAGGGGAGGTCCCCAGGAGCCAGAGGGGGGGGCAGGCTGAGAAGGCTTAGGGTTACAGTGCTTAGATGTACGGGTGTTTCTATGTGAATTATCCTGTATATTAGAACCATAGTAGAATAGTAGTAAATTTAATTGTTTGATAGCATGAAATCTATTGTGACCAAGGTGACAGAGGTCAGAAACTGGTAAAGAGGGGACTCTTCGGTTATCTTCAAGTTAGGAAGATGTGATCTAGCGTCAGTGGGCGCCCTGAGTATTATGTGCTGCGCCCGGCGTGTTTTTCTTAGGTGCTGCATTTGGTTGTGTCTGGTGCGTTGTGTGGTACCATCGTTCCGTCCTGATTCTCAATTTGCATTCTTGCGTCCTGTGTGTCTGATGCACAGGACCCTCAGAATGCAAGCTATTATTATTGCTGATGGGTATCAAACGATACCTGCTGCTTAATATAACAAGGCTACAGCCACAAGGCTCATATCCTTAACCCAAACTAATCCTAGAGGAAAATATATCAGTAACCATAGTACCTGTACTGGTTACAAATCATATCTATAGGGTTTGAGAGAAGATTACTTTTATTTAACATTACTTTTAAATAACAGAGTTCAAAAATACTTCAATATTATTTTGAAATATCAATAATCTAATCTAGTATGACTGGTCCTAATTTATAGAGATAGAATTAAAAAAATGTGTTTATTTTAATAATTTTAGACTTGTTGGCTACAAGTAAAAAGGGTAAACTGTTTTGGTTATATGAAATAAGAAGAATATTACATAATACACATATTTTATATCCAGAAGTAGGATGTTACAAGTATACTATTTTGCAACAGTTATCTTTAAAGCCAAATAGTTCAACAACTACTTGTCTTCTAGCTCTGATTATTAGTTTAATAAATAGCTGGAATGCTACAGTTATTTGAGATTATAAAAAGTGTATTCCATGAAAATTTATCTCCTTTTCACATAAAAGGGTCTACACAGGTTATTATATTATAAACAATATTTCTGAGCTGCTGAATATATTTTCTAGATGACTAGATAGATAGTTAAATCAAAATAAATTATTTGTGGTTGTGGTCTGAGAGTATGTTTTCAATTGGCACAGGATGATTTTATAATAATATTCCTTATTATTTAGCTTGACTAAGATTTTGTTTTTGCACACTGCTATTTTAACAAATACAATTTTTCTAAAATCTTCATTTGCAAAGCCTAAGACTTTTTAGTCAATTTATATTCAATGTTTTATATGTATACAGTAGCTATCATTTTGACTATTATAATAAAAACAAAATTTTAATAGAATGTCCATGAGTTAAGTGATAAGTGGTGAAACACAATATCAAAATCTTTTATTTGCAATAAAGATACGATAAAGGTTAGTAAAATGCTATTTTCCTTGTATGTCAAACAGTGTGCCTGTTTCTCTTTCTTTTTCTCTTAAACTCTGAAACAGCAAGCTTTTAAAGTTTCTTCCTTTTATTTAAGTATACTGCTAGTATTTTCTTTTTATCCCTTCCTCTTTTATTTTAAATTAAGCTTGGCAGTTAGTTACATACCAGAAGCACTATGGAATTGAAGGGTATTGAACAGTAATGAGATCTTTTCCTTTGCTAGTCCCCCAGGGACTTTTCTGCCACAGTTACAAAAAGGGGGGAGCCATATTTAGTGATCCCGAGCGTTCTGGTAGCCCTACAGGCACCTACAGGACTCTCCCCGAGGTGTATCTCTAGCTCTAGGACAAGAGCATCAACCCTTTGTGAAAGGCTGCCGTGAATGGGGGTAACAGCTGGTCCCCGCAGTCATCTACCGGCTGGTAACTCCTAGACGGTACTTGTAGTCCCCGCCAATTACCTGCAGGTCCCGCTGGCCACCTAGAGGGAGTTGATAGACCCCGCAACCTAAGTCACCTGCTGTCCCCGCTCGTCCGTTGCGGGCTGTCATCCCCACGGACCCCAAGATACCCGTCCACCCAGGGAATCCTTTCAGGTACCGCCGTCCGTCACGTCCGCACCCGAAGGCGGATGGAATGGATGCTTGGTCTCCCTGAGCACCCTGCCTAGTCCTCACATGAATTCCGCCCGGTTTGTGGTTTGTCTGAAGCCATCCGTGAGCGGTCGTAACACTCATTTTAATGATAGTAGTCGGTCTGATCAAGTTCTTCAGATACAGTAGATTTCGTAAGTGAAGGACTGTGTAGGGGTGGTAGGGGCAAGTAGTCCGGCCGTTGGGCTTGTATCGGACATGGTGAGAGGACTGCCGAGGAGTGGTGACGAAATATTCTTTTTGTAATATTGACCCGTTGTGAAGCATTTCCTTACGAAGAGAATTTGATTTCGATGAGATGACTCAAGTTATGCTTGCGCAGAACCCGTGCTCACAACCAAACGGAAGCAATGACGGAAAGGGGGGTTTCACGAGGTGAGGTGAACTGAAGTGCGGCGAGTAGTTGAATGCAACAAGCACAATTATCAAGGGTTAAGCGGGGTGTGCCGGGGGTGGTGGGAGATGAAAAAGGAGGAGTCGGCAAGGAGGGGAGAGAACATTTGAAGAAGAAATCCTCAATCCTACCGTCCTTGAATACGTATGGGGGTAGAAATATGCAACAAGGTGACAAGTAACATACCGGTAGTTTGACTGAGGGGTTCCGGCAGTCCCCAGCTCCACTGAGCTGTAGAATGTGTATCACAGCCTGTGGCATCTACTCACGCGGTCAATTTGAGGCCAGACACACTGTATGGGGATTTCCATCTGAGGTGTCCGGCTTCAACCCGGCTGCGCGAGCAAGGTATTAGATACGGTAGAGTTGGGTTGACTACTCATGGATGTAAACTATGAAATATCAAAATTTCTGTCAATGAACTCCAGCACACAAAATCGCAACACCCTTAGATCATCGACATTTGCAGAACGAAACCAATTTGTGCCAACACCTGATCGGCCTCCACGATTTGACAGATCCAAAATATACATCGGAGGGATCTAGACCTCTCTCGGTAACTCAGCTAATTTCCACACCTTTGGCACGACAAAGACAGCATCGCTCTCCACCAGCGCCCGACCCTCGTTATCCTCCAGTCTTCCTTGAACAGTCGCTTTGCGGTCAGTGTGCTTTGGCAGCGATGCCATTAGCGAAGGGACTAGCTAATCGGCGGTGGGTGCTTTTGCATTGATTGAATGCGGCTACTTACTTCGACAACCCAGGTCCTAAGGACTACGAATTCCTTGGGACTTGGCCGGAGCTCGGATGGACGCTGGGCTATGGTCGGACGTTTATAGGTTAAGGATAGTTTCGCGGTTACGATGTTGCGGGTTGGGAGGACGTTTAGTGCCTGGATAGCTGTCAATTGGGTGGCTAGGATTGTGGGGTGTTGGAGTGATAGAGTGGACGCACTGTTCTTCCGAGTGCTTCATCCATTATCTTTGTTCCACAAGCCATCAGTTCTACTCGTTAGATCGTAATAAGTGGAAATGCATACAGTGGCAATGAGACCGCCGTGCTATCAAACCCCCTTCAGTCAGTTGATGCCCCATTATTTTTATTCAGAATCAACTCACAATAGTCTCCGGATACCCCGCAAGCTTCCGTCCCAAACCAAGTACCAGCACAGTGCTCCCGTCATTCCTATTCACCCACACACGATTATACTGGATCATTCCATTCCCAGCAAGCAGACCGGCGGTCAATTTATTCTTTTTCTGTTCGTTAGTCAACGAGTTCCATGGCCTTGTCTCTTCGTAGTCTGGATTGCTCCGCAGAATCTGGACAGTCCTGTTATTATCCGCGGCACGCTCGAACACTGTTGCATCATCGGAATCCGTAATGGGGGCCGATTTGAGACCCTTCGCAAGCGGTATCGTCTGCTCGATGATGTACGTCCCCAGGAAGCTCCAGAACAAGCCGTGGGCGACGAAAACTGTACCAAGACGGGCGTACCATAGCGCTCCGCGGGGTGACGATGACAGTGGCGGTGGAGGCGCTGAAGCTGCTGCTGTGAATGAGCGGTGGACGTAAGGAGTTAGAAGTGATGATAGTGGCGGTATATGAAGGCGAGGGCGTACCGCAGTAGAGCGGAAAATGCGGTTCATGACGTTAGGGGCGAGACCAACCTTTGCACTTCCTTTCCGATTGTTCCTTGACAAAACTAAACGAACACCAGGCGAGCACATTACCCCTAGACAACCCCGCACAATGAACTCTACTGGAAAAATTATTATTATACCCTGAGACACTTTTATAGTAACCCGGCTTCAGATCCGCGATGAGAACGCAAGTATCATAGAGTTATTAGTCTACCGAAGCTCCCGGAATCAATTTTATACGACAGCCTCCCCACTCCTTGGGATGCGTGGATGATGTGCAGTACGATGCTGGTGATAAAATGGTGAGTAGAATGGCATGGAACAACCCAAACCATGCTACCCCACGCTTTCTATTCAACACATTCTGGGGCTGTAAAAAAACTTAAAATTGATATTCTAATCTAACGTAAATTAGGGTGATCCCGCTCACTACCGGGATCCCGCTCACCTATGGCAACCAGTGAGGAATGTAACCTCAATTGGATTATCTCTATTAATAATAGAGATACCATGATAAAAATCTAGCTACAGGTACTTTAATATATGGAGAATCAGAATATGTATTTTGAATTTCATGTAAATAAATTGTTGCTCTGCTATAGTGGCTTTAAGATCACTTATGCCAGAGAGAACCTGCACTCTTTCCTAAGAATATAAAATTCAAAACCCCCCAAGAAAGGCATTCTAAAATATGTAGAAGGATAGTATAAGACTTATATATTCAGGGTGACCTGGTTTTGATTTAGTTTACAAGCATTTCTCAAAGTATTGGTAGTTGAAAAAGTGATATGAAACTACATACAAACTGCATACAAATTGTACAAATTTTACTATATGATAGCTACAAATCCACTTGACCTATGGACTCAATATTTTGGAATCTACTTTATTATGGTTATTTAAGTAAGTATAAAGTGTTTGAAGTGAAACAAATATACCCTTTATTGCTTTCACCCATGTATGATAGTAGAAGGATCTCACCGTGACGGTCCCCTGGTAAGATACATGTTGAGATAACTTTGGTGTTCTTTTCTTTGATTACACAGTTGCTATGAGGGATTTCCTTTGTAAAGGTTACGACAAATTGGATGGTTTCCTTGGTTATGCGAATATGTGACTCATACTGGGGTATGAGTCGCGTGGCAAAGGCTGTGCTAGGATTTTCTTCTATATAAGGGGACTCCGGTCCTGTTACAGGTGTCATCTTTCTTGTTCGCTCCACCTCCACCGATTGAAATCTCAACACCATGAGCGATTATCATGAGAGTGTCCTCCGCCTCTGATCTTCCCCGCCCGTGGCAACAGCGCGGGGGTTTATCACGCCTTTATCTCTTTCCGCTCTCTGGGGCCTTTGGCCTGCCCTCCCAGGGGTTATGGATTCCGTTCTGGTTCCGTTCGTGATGTTGAGCACGCTTGTGTTGATGTTCTTACCCTTTACCCCGCACTTCGCGACGCGTCACGCTTAGTGAGTTGCACGGTCGGCAAGCCTCCTGCCTCCGTCAACACAGGGTTGCTAGTTTCGGACTATCGGTGAAGTACTTGCCCCGCTGGCCCTGCTCTCTGGTATTGCACTCTCTCCTGAGTTGCAGGATCGGTACGGTCGGCATTCGAAAAACTGTGACCCCATCTCTGTCCTTCATGTTCGTACTTCTCGGTTGTGTGGCGAGCCCTCCTCCTCCCACTTCCCACGCGTCAGATCCGCTTGCACCGTGCTGCTACATCCTTCTTTAGCTGGCACCTTATCTGCATCCTCGGCTGGCACCGTAAATCAGCAAAAAGACCTTTTTCTCGAGACGGACAGAGCCCGCTTCGAGACGAATAGCGTCCGCTCTTTGCGTCCGGTCCTGCCGTATCTCCCGTGCCTTCTTTGCCTTTCATTTCTTGCCTCTGGTCCACCTTGACGCCCCACTCTCCCTCCACCGCGTCCGACACGCTTGTTGCGGCCCCACCCCCTCCTCGTGCCTCCCGGTTGTATCCGCCCCCTTATCCTCTCGTCTACTGGCCTCCTGCCTACTCCTTGCGTTTGCGCGCGTCTGGCGACCATCTCTGCTACCCTCACACCTCTAGCGACCTAGATCTGTCCGCTTCCATCCGCTTCCGTCCGCTGCCATCCGCTGCCATCCTCCATCGCTTTTTTCTTAGTCTGCACCCTACTGTCACTTCCATAATTCCCTTACTGTTTACAAGACGCCTGGCGCGGCCGCCATGCCGACCCCCTACATTGGTTGGCTTCCCTTACGACAGGAGAGCATAGTTTCGCATTAATCATCCGCAAAACTCAGGCGGCCGAGTTGAAGCTGGACACTTTCTACGGGAATCTCTCCCTTAAGTGGCAGGCTTCAACTTGGCCGTCTATTCAATTCAATTTATTTAAAACATTGCCTTAAACGCCCGCGGATTATGAAGTACTCCGGCGGCCAAGTGGAAGTCGGACACTCAATATGGGAACTGCCACCTTAAGTGTCCATCTTCAACCCGGCCTGATATTTCTGTGCAACAATTCAACCTATTGAGAACATTGCTTTAAACGCCCACGGATCGTGTAGTACTCCCCGGCCGAGTTGAAGCCGGACACTGAATATGGGCACTGCCATCTTAAGCGTACGGCTTCAACTGGGCAGTATATTCATGCAGAACAATTCAACCTATTTAAAAAATTCCCTTAAATGCCCGCTGATCGTGTAGTACTCCCCCGGCCAAGTTGAAGCCGGACACTCAATACGCGAACTGCCACCTTAAGTACCCGGTTTCAACTCAGCTGAATAAATACTGTACATAATTGGATAGAATAATTTAATATATTTCATTAAACGTCCTCAGATCAATCCTATAATTCACTATCCATTACTTCTCACCGCTAGGAATTACCTGCGCCTGTCCAATCACTGCCCCTATAGTGACTATTCGCATGTCGCGACCATTGATCCGGTTGCCGACTCGAATATGTCTGCTCGGAATGTGAAATCTGCCACCATTGATCGGATGGAGTATGGGAACTAATACCAGGCGATGGTAGAGTTTGTTACGGGGCGGATGGGGCCCCGAACAACGCGGGCCCCCGGCCCTTGTCCCTGCCCCGCCCCACTCAACGGCCTGGGGCGAAGTGTCTTTTTCGGCATTCCCTGCCCCTGTCCCCACTCAGGCCCCCGCCCCACCCATACCCCAGATGGGTCCCCGTTAAAAATAGGTGGTAACAAACGGGCCCGTGCAGGGAATGAGTGCGGGTGGGCCCCTGACGGGGGCAGGGCGGGGATGACACAAAACATACCCCCCCCGGCCCCGTGTAAGGGCGGGGTCCGGCGAGTGAAAACCCGCCCCGCCCCGCGCCATAACGAACACTAGGCGATGGACAGCTGCGGCCTCACTTAGAATATTTCTTATCTTGAAATGTGCTAGCAACCGAGCCACAACGCGTCCCTGTAAATGTGCATAGTTCGCTTCCCCACCAATCTGGACCCACACCCAATGGTTTCTAGAGCCACCGTTGCGGAATGCGTTGGTTCCAGTGCAGCGGGGGCGGTGGATCTGGACCCTGTCAGTTTCCTGAAAGTCGGGCACTGGGATTTCAAGCTAAGCAAATCCTTCCACAGGAAGTAACCCAAGTTTGGCAGGGTCCACAGGCAACCGCCGGTCATCCGCAGCACTCTGCCTGATAAAACGCAGTATCTCCTCCATCATGTTGGAATAATGGATATCGAGGGCTGTGCCTAATTCGGTCAGCATCCTGGTGTTCTTCATACGGCCTTTAAGCACCCGGCGAGGTGTGCTGCGACTTGGAACAGTCGGCATTTCCATCCCACTATCTTCTACCACGATCACACCTTCACCTTTCGAAAGTGCTTCTATTATCTGCAACCTTATTCCTAGGGCGTGCTGGGGGCCATAGTGCGACAAGATCTGTTGGGCGGCTTGATTCTTGTTTGACCTGAGGTAGCCATCTTTAATCTGATCCTTATGTGCAAGTTCACTGATCTCGGGTGAATACATCGATATGGATCCAAAACGCCGTACGTGGGAGGCAAAGTGAGTCAGGTAGTGCATCTTGATGAAGTTGAAGTGCTTCTCACGCCGTATTAAATCTCCCCACCGATCAGACCTTTCAAACCTCTCTTGATCAGCCAGCCGACGGCGATTAGCGACTGGTCTATGGTGGACTTCTTTAGCACGCTGATCTGCCATTAGTTCCCTTAGCTCCCGATCCTGGCGATTTGCTTGAGCTCGGGTAGCCTTCGAGGTACGGAACTCAAGAAAAATGACCTTTGTCCGATGAAATCTCTGCAGGTAGTTTTCCATGTAGGAAAGTGTGTCTGGTGTATGACTGCGATATTGAGCCATAAGAGTGAAGTCCACCAGCGCGGTAACACACTTCAAAGAGCTCTTGAAATCCTGATACTGAGAACAGTCCAGATTTTGCACTGCACACACCAATACTGCTGAAATACAGCGGCCAAGATTGCGCATCTCCTTTCCTTGCCATTGTGTGATTTCGCAATAGGCCTTTTTCGGTATGCTCAATCCGGGGTAAGAAGGAATTTCTTTCCAAGTATCGTCGAACGCCTGCTGCCGTTTATGCTTTTTCAGGAAACCTTCCACCCATTCCATCATATGTTTGAATAAGCCAAGGTAGATGTTGTGCAAGAGGTCCAGCTTGTGTAGGTCCGCGGGGCTTACTCGGTCAAGTCCGGTGAATACATTGTTTCCTATTTTCACGCCCCACCGCTGAAAGTATTCGTCAATGCGTGCGGCTTCTGCCGGCTCATGGCTCATGGCTTTCTCTCTATATAGCATGTAGGGGCAGGTCTTATACATCCGCCGCGGATCCCTACCGGGCTCCTCGCACGGAACCTCACACTTTGGGTATGCCTTGAGGCCTATTCCTTGCAAGGCTGCATGCTCAGCATGATCCGCGATCCAGGCCGACAAAATGGGAAAACAATGGCGTGTTTTGCCGTCTGCACAATCCATTACTGTTCCTTCTCGGGCAACCTGCTGTAATGGTGCCAGGACAAGATCGAAGACAGCTCGCAGGACATCCGCGTTG
>Ga0307510_10010677_pt1 | contig 10915 bp, 14 predicted proteins | sample 12_EM_MG_FD_207224 | JGI IMG/M metagenome (GOLD analysis project Ga0307510, IMG submission 207224) | Populus trichocarpa ectomycorrhiza microbial communities from riparian zone in the Pacific Northwest, United States - 12_EM | ecosystem: Host-associated > Plants > Roots > Unclassified | place... | reverse complement strand
GGGGGGCGGGGCCCCAATTCGACTAGGGGATCACGTATCCCCGCACATTGCGCTGATCTGGCATCCACATACCCATCGTACCAGGAATGGGCACGGACACCCCAACGTCTTTCTCCTCAAGCATGTAGCTCTCGCGGCCACTCGCACCCCACGGTCCAGACGGCTGTTGTGCTGCAGCGGCCTGCGCGAGCAGTTGCGTATAGTCGCCCGCACCGTTTCCGTTTCCGCCGGAAGGAGCCGTTGAGACAGCCCCAGCAGAGGAAGCTGGTATCGGACCTGTATTGCGCGCCTGCACCTGCGAATTATCGGGGTAGAATGGATAGAATAGGTTCACTGGGACCTCGGCGAGCTTCGTCTCAACGGGGCCGTTCGCATCATTGCCGTTGCCGTTGCCGGTGATAAGAGCTCGTGAGGGTGCGGGAACGGCGGGTCCGATGGGCGGGGATCCAGGGAAGGGAGTTCCCGAAGTGCCGTGAGTATATGTGGCGTTGCCGAGCGATGGTGTCGAAGCCGTGGTGTGCGTTGCAACAGGAGAGCTTGTACCCTCGATGTCCCAGTCGAGCTCGGGCATCAGTACGGGATGGGAGGTCGGGCCGGCTTGGCGCAGATTCACCCCGAGAACCTTCTCCGCGAGAGTGGCAATAAGTGGGTGGCTGCCATTCATCTCCTTGCGCTCCCAGCGCCAACGGAAGGACGGGAGCATGTCGAGCGCCATCCAGACATCTTCAAGCGCAACTTGACGGGTGAGGGAGTCACAACGAGACATGTGTCCGAAGAGGATGACCATGGCAGCGATGTGTAGAGGAATTGGCGAGACAAAGAATGCTATGTCGGGGAAGCGGATAAGTTGGTTATGCACTACAATGATATTGTGTGATACAACGATCGCTGAAGATCCAAATCAATGACACGACTTAGAGGGTTCGAAACAGTCAGCTCACCGTCCAATAATGCTTTATGTCTCTGCGAGAAGTCTAGGTCCTTGTTAGAGAAGAGAGCGCGAAGTAGCAAGATTCTCGCGATCCCAATTTTCAGCAACGTCAGACCTTCATCCTCCGTTATCTCCTGGACCAGCTTCGTTTTCTCCTCCAACGACCACTCTACCGTCCCGCCAAAGTACCGCTTATATTTATCCGGGAGCTGGCGGCGGAACTCGACCATGCTTTTTACGATCCTCGTTGCATGACGCACGGTTGAATCTGCGCTTTGTCCATGGGGGCTGTACAGCGAATTGATGATGTCGGCCTGGATCTGTGCGATCGGGTGGCTGAGCAAAAAGTGCTCGCTCACATCGAGCCTGGAGGACTTGGGCCGCACGGGATGGGGCGTGTTCGTGTCATTTGGTGAAATGGCCAGCGGGCGGCCGAGTAGAATGGACGTGCCACGGTCGTGCACAAGCACAATTCCCCATAGACGGATGCGTAATTGACACTCAGTCGCGTCAAAGATGTTTTGTGTGGTAGGATCGTGGTTGAGTCCAAGTTCAATGCCAAGGCGGACCATGCTTCCAACAAGACGCCAAAGCGTACGGCCTTGACGCTGGAACAAATGGTCAGGAATTCAAGAAAGGTCATGTAAACCAAAGAATTCACGTACCTCAGTGTACAAGTACCAATGCAGAAGGATGAGTGCCTGCAAGCTGCTGATCGTAACTCGAAGCTCAGGTTTGATGGCAAGGGCACGCTGGAAGAAAGACTCGTGTTCAGGCCATTCGGGTGGCATGAGGGTCTTGACATTGACACTGGATAAAGATGGAGAGCCACCGCCACCAGACTTGCATCTGCTTTCCCTGTCGATGCCACATGCACGGTGATTGAGTTCCGAGAGCGTCCCAAGTGCGAATACAAGGTACACGCAGCATACGAAACCTGGATCGTGTTGTTGCGCATCGCCCGAGTAGAGATCGTTAAGGGCCACCTCAAATTCGTGAAGTAGGAAGACAGGTCTATGAAAGTTGAGACGCTCAAAGTAGACATTCACAATAAACTGGACCATGTCGCGATCTTTCGGCAGGAAGACCGAGAAGGCGGGTGCAGAACCGGCGGCATTTGGGGAGGCGATGACGCTGTTACGACCCATAGGAATGGGCACCCATTTGTTGACATCGTGTTGGAATGCTGCCTCGGCTGTGATGGAGTCACGTCCAGATATGAGGCCATGGGAACCAACGGCGATATCTTCCCTGTCGAGAGGCTGTGGTCCGAGCTTAAGGTCTGACACGATGTCGGGGGCAACGCCAAAGCTCTTGGCAAGCGCCTGCAGCACGTGTCAATAAGAATATCGGAGTTACGGCGTTAGGGACATACGCGAGGATTGGACATGTCGTGGGAGCCAGGATCACTTCCTTTGATGTCTGTTACAGGAGGAGCAGAAGACACTGGACGGGGCATGGGCTGAGCGGGAGCAATGTGCTGCGAAGGAAGTGGCTGTGGAGGATGCTGGAACATGGGATGCAAGTGTGGATTGTAACCTGGGGGAGGTTGCATGTGCGGAGGGGGGGCATAAGGGGCTCCACCTGGGGCAGCATAATAGGGCATAGGGGGATAGCCAGGGGGGATCATATGTGGTCCTGGGGGAACATAAGGATAGCCTTTGGGAGGGGAGCCGCCACCTAGAGGCAATAGGTGATGAGGACCAAGATAACAAATGCGCTTACGTGGAGAAAAAAAAATTACGGACCAGGGCCTGTGGCGAACTGGAAGGAGGCGGAAATGGCAGCAGAGGGGGCACTGGCCTCGATCTCGACGCCTTCACGGACGAGGATGTCGTCGATATTTTCCATATCAAAGCCAGGAATACGGCGTTTGAGAAGAGCATCACATTGTGCGAGCCTGTGTTCGAGATGTTCAGTATGTCCGCGGAGGGTGAGAGTCTGTCGATGTCTGTCTTCCTGGTGACAGGGGGTTCCGGCGGTTGCGCAGGCGGTGCATCGAGGATGTTTAGAGTCGCACTGAAAAGATGAAAGGAAAGGTCAGAAGGAGGGCTCTGAGAGAGCAAGCCAAGGGGGCCCAGGAAATTGCCGACGGTGTTGACCGACGGGACTTGCCACGACGTGCGAGTGCTCCATGAGAGGAAGAATTACGGCTGATGGTACCCACCTTTATCTTCTTACTCCTGCAGCGGGCACAGGCTTCGTGCGAGCGACGAAGACGACGGGGTTCAGCAGGGGTGGATGGCTCGCCATTTTCGGCCTTCTTGCGCTTTCTACTTTGTTGGGGGGTAGGTTGAGTCTGAGCTTGTTGAGACTGCTGAGAATCGATGTGAGGTTGCTGATCCATTTGCTGGAGGGTGTCCTGTCCTTCAGAGGAGCGGATGTCGAGCTGGGGGTGTGGGGGGAGGACGTGTGTCATCGCGATAGGCTCGATGCCTTGACCTGACCCGCGTTCCTCGTCGTTGGCTCGCTGGAGCCCATTGATTCCCTTAATTTCCTCGAAACTTTCTCACGCTAAATAAATATTTTAATTTAATTATATCATATTATATTATATTGTCGTCCTATCTTGTGAGGCGAGCCTACCGCAAGGCCAACTGACTGACCGTCATCATGAATCCACTCCTGCCCTTCCCGTCCCCGACGCTTCACCCCAATGAATCAGCATACACCCTTGCAACTGTACAGCACCCAGAGTTTGACGAATCTTCCTCCCTCCTTTCCTCCTCTTCATTTCAGTACTCTTCCACACCAGTCCCATATGGCACTACACCCGTCCATCCGCCTAATCATACCAGAAGAGTCATATTGAATGCCACTCTCAAGATGGCCCTCATTTTTGTTCTTAGTTGTATCCTTCTTGGAGGTACTCTATGGATTGCCCTTCCAACACTAGACCCGTATGTGTCCGGCACCCCATTCTGCTCCCGCTCCAACCTTCGTTAATCACTTCCCCTTTCGTTCATTAGAGAGGACCTCCCGTTGTTGCGTATACCAAAGTCATTTGCTCACCTTCAGGATGTCAACTACCTCCTCAAGAAGTACCGTGATATTTATCCTTTCCGCGTATTCCTCTCCTACGTCGTCACGTACCTTTTGTATGTTCCGTCTCTCCGTCCCTGCGCAAATATTCCTAATCTTACCACTTCCCTAGCCTCCAAGCATTTTCTTTACCGGGATCGATGTATCTCTCCATCCTTGGGGGCGCGGTATGGGGCGTCCCCCGAGCCTTGCCTTTAGCCTGCGCATGTGTCGCCACTGGTGCGACGCTTTGCTACTTTATCTCCGCCGCTCTCGGTCCTGCACTCCTCACCCTTCCCGCATTCCAATCCCGGCTCGAGCTTTGGTCTGCAAAGATCAGCGCGCAGCGCGCCAACCTCATCCCCTTTCTCATCGTCCTCCGCATCGCGCCCCTGCCCCCTCATTGGGTTGTCAACATTCTCGCACCGCACCTTGGCATCGGTCTAATCCCCTTCTGGTGTAGCACCTTCCTTGGCATTTTCGGCGTCACTGTTATACACACGTCCATTGGCGGTGGTCTAGATGAGATGACATCTGCTGCTGATTTCCACCTTATCTCATGGCGTAACTTCCTCACCCTCGCTGCTGTCGTTGTCGGCGCCATGATCCCAGTTGGCATACGATACGTCTTTGCACGCGAGGCAGAAGACATCGGTGACGAGGAGCCCCATGTGGTGCTCGAAGGCGAAGATGATGTGATTCTCGCCCGTGGCCCACCACTATCACCACTCGTGAAGAACAAGCAAGTTCAGAGAGCGTTGATTGTGCGTCCCGAGGATGATGAAGAGGACCTCTTCAGTGACGAGACAGACGATGACGAAGATGTCATCCTTGAAGCGGGTCCTGCGCTGGTCATTAAGGGTAAGGATCCTGAGCCCCCCCGAAGCCCTGTTCATCGCCGCGCGACATCCCCATAGTCGTCCGAAGTGCATTCTCTATTGTCTACTGGAACTTTGTCGCAATGCCCATCACACACGATTCGTATACACCCACGACCTACGATCACGACAATTCCTTTATAAATATATACACTTTTTGGCGTGCTGTACTCTAGAAATCTGTTTATAGTCTCTCCCTTGCTATGCTGTTGTTGCTGTTTTTGTTAATTTACGTTGGGGGTTGCCGTTAGCCGTTAGTTAACCTTACATTTAGGATAGTCGGCGGAGTGGAATTTTCTTTTTACACGACGCCTCAGATGAATTAATAGGAAATCGGAAATCAATTCGAATTTCTCGTCACTGTCATCACTGATCCGAATCCGAGTTGATTGGGGGCGGACCTCGCTCGCCGTACGCCACGCCTACAGCACGTGCTCTGTTGCCCTTTGACGGCGACCGCCGGGGCGCCGGGGCACAATACTAATATGTCAAATATGGTTGCTGCAGTGGAGTGCCATATGATTAATCGATTAATCGTACGATTCACGATTCATATCGTTGCACATGTCAGGGGTCAATGTCAGATGTCATACAGTACTACATTACCAGAACGGTAAGATATTGTCGGGCTCCGTTCCGTCCATCGGCCACGAGTTTAATAAAAGGACCACGGTCCTAGTCTTTTAGTCCATAGCCCTTCGTGACTTCTGTGTAGATGAGAACTCTCGACTAGTACAGATCCTCTCTCTTACTTGTTTCACAGCAGTCATTCATCCTAGAGAATTGGTATCTCGTATCTCTTATCTCGGCGATCTACACACCTGCCGAACCAGGTGCAACGATGTTGCCCAACATACAGGTGCATGCTGTCGACTTTCCACGCTGCCCTCTGCCATTGCCACAGCAAATGCCACAGCAACAGCCTCAGGTCATCGGGTCAATGCAATTACCTCCCCTGACAGAGGAAAAATTCATGGATCTGTTCATGCTGTTCTCCCACGCCACGGGTCTCAGGTTGAACGAACAGGATTTCAACATCGAGGGCCACCAGGTCAACCCCTGGGATCTGCACAGGATGGTGTTTGCGCGAAATGGCTTCGATTCGGTACGATCTTGAAAATAAGCCCATTTTCACACTTCACATTTATCGTGCTTTTCCCCTGTATCCAAATGTTTACGTTTCTGATTTATCACAGGTGACCGCGAATGACGAATGGCCTGTCGTCGGCGTTGCCTTGGGGTTCCCTTCGCTGCTCTCAGACTCCATGGGGAATGGTCAAATGCTAGTTTCTTCTCGGGCCGTAGGGCTCCGCTTGCAGCAGCTATACCAAGCCACTCTGCGCCACTTCGACCAAGTGTATGTTAGCAGCTCCCAAGCGAGGAGCTTGCAGACATCGGGCCAAGCACCTCCTCAACCTCCGCAGCAACAGGCGGAGTTGCAACAACCGGCAGAGGCGGATCATGAAACATTTCTGGTAGACGTCTTGGAAGCCTCTCCGCCGACTTCCGAAGTGACACGCCTTCTGCCCCAACTCTCGGGCACACCCGGTGCCGAATTAGGGATGACGGGTACTCCGCAACACATCATCGCGTCTGTGGAGCAGAATAGAGAACTTTCGCAACACTTGGCGCATGGCCAGGATGGATTTTATGCGGGCCTTGGCACCCGCTCAGAGAATGCCCAGCCCGCTACTATAGCTCAACTTAGTCAAGCGTTCGGCGACCAAGGAGTTGTTCATCCATCTGTACGATCTATTCCAAATTACCAGCAGCAGTTGTCACCGCAACAGGTGCGTCTCGTCTTCCTTCATCGTACCTTTGAAAGTCAGCATGGCCTTGGCGTGCATTCATATTCCCAACGTGTCTCCTTGAGAGTTAATCGTTTCCTTAATACCTTCGCTTATGCCAACCTTGAGGGTCCACGCCGCCTTTACCATGATATACAAATCATGTGCATAGCCTGTGGCGGGCCCATAATATCGAATAGTTTCTCACTGCGCTTATCGCCACACACACATATATCTGAAACTCCGGTTTTGTAGGTCTTTTGTGCTCAAGTCCCGCAACGTGCCATGACGCAGCAACAAGGCTGTCAACGCTTTACAACGACTCGGACGCAGGTCCCTCCACACCACATTCAATTCCTCCCGGAGCAGAATTTTTCCCAGCAAATGGGCAATCAAAACAGTCCGCTCCGGCTTGTCGTTCAGTTACAAGATCCTTCGCATGCTCACCAATTCGGCATGCTTCTGCCACAGGGTCAGCAGCAGCATAATGGCCCTGGCTTCACTTCGCGTATGGGCCAAAGCCTCAACCATTCTGGGATGGGTCACCCGCAGGGACAAGTGGCTCTCCAAGAGAGTTTTGTCCAGAATTCTCTTTCTGTTCCACTTACAAATATCCAATTCTCTTCAACGCCTTCGACACCGCAAGCTCACCCACCTCCGGGTCAACAAGTCCCCGTTCCATCTACTAATTTTACGGGCTTGCCTCTACCACAACTTCGTACCATTTACGCTCAGATGATACATACGTGGATGGAGGGAGAGAAAAGTCTCCAAGCTTCCGGTACTTCTGGTGGTGAAGGCGAAATTCTGCGCCGCCAGCAACTCCGCCTCAAATTCGACACATACAAACAACGCATACTTGCATTGCAGGAATTCATCAATAATAAGGCGAGGACATGGTGGGTCAAGCTATCCCCCCTCGCGGATATGGTCTGAAAGCGGTTTAGTGGTGATCTCTCACAAGTTGTCAATGGACCGTCGTGGTTAGGCCAAATTCAACGGCCTGTAGGGCTCTATCCCGCACCTGAAAGATCCGGCCAGCACAATAGCCACTCCCCACAGCAGGCGTCGGTCAATCAAGTAACTCAACGATATTTTCCGATTTTGCAACAGAGTCTCCTCGCAACAGCCCAGTCAAATTTAACGCACATTTCCTCCCGCGAGCGCGCCAACAACTTGCCTCAGCGACCTCAGGCTATCCAGCCCCATAATATACCTCCAGTGCCAGAGGGTCGGTTCGAGAGTGTCTTTATGCGGTTTTCTGCCGCTATGGGGTTCAGACTCACCGAACGTGACCTCGTCATCGAAGGCCAACCAGTCAATCTATGGGCCTTGCATAAAGCTGTGTTCACGCGGAATGGTTTTGAATCAGTACGTCTTGCAATGATCCCTAGATCGTGACTCTGATTAGTGTTTGTATAAGGTATGCACGAAGGACGAGTGGCCTATTATCGGTGTCACTCTAGGATTCCTTGTGTTCTCAGGCGGGGATGATGGTCAGCCCGCACTGTGTGCGCCTGCGGTAGCGCACCGGCTACAACAGCTATACAACGACGTTCTACGGCAATTCGACCAAGCTTACATCAGTTGCGTCGTTCGTCGTTTTGGGGCATCGAGTCAAATGGCCCCGCAACCATATCGACCTACAGAAGCGGATTACCAAGCACTTTTGGTTAGCGTATCTCCGGAATCGCCTATTATTACTCCCGGGACGATGAACATTCTGCCCCGGTTCTCAGATGTGTGTGTTGCTGAACTCGCGGCACGTCATGTACCGCAGCACATCATTGCATTCGTAGAGCATAATAGGGGGCAATTGAAACGTGCCGCGCAAGATCAGGGTGGCTATTTGGCTGGTCTTATATCCACGAAGAACACAACATCCTATAATCGCACTCAGGTCAACCAGGGTTCCGCTCTTCCTACGATGGCGTGCCTTCCACAGGCTATTTCTGGTTACCAGGAGCACCAAACGTTGCAACGGCAAACTATGGTCCAAGGGACTATTATTCTTCCTCACGTCCAGTCATCATCGACGGGACAGCCTATGAGTGTATCCAACGTTCTGTTGAGGGGTGCTCAGATAGGTACCTCTAGTGGCGAAGCGCAGAATCATGGCGGAGTCATGTCCGAACCGATGAACCCGGATGGCATGAATAGTGTGACTTCCAGTCCTTTTATCCACCATTCGGTGGCCCCCATGCAGATGCGGAAGCCGACTCCAGAAGAACTCATAGTTGCGAAGCGATGGGTCGATGAGCAGAAGGAAATGGCTTTCAGTCGTGGTCGGTCTAGTCGTCTGCAACCTTCCGCTTTTCTGACTGGTTTTCCTTCGTCCGTAGAATTTGATGAGGTCGCTGATAATCCTGGGCCCACAATCCCAGAGTGTGACATCCCAGAATACCGGCGCAACTTGGAGCGTCTTGATCAAGTGCTGAGCAATATCGAGAAGTACATGCATATCGCGTTCGCAGCTCTGAAGAAACAGGACGTCGTGGAAAGATTGTTCTTCATGGTCAGTTAGTTTGATCCGTGCAAGGATTGCAGTCAGTGATGCCAGATCGGTATAGATGGCCTCTACGAGAGCTCAGCTGGAGGAACTCGAGAAGCCCAACCCGCGTTTTCTGCTCGAGCTCTGTAACATTCGAGGCATGATCCAAGAGGCGGACAATATGGACAAGGGTTTGAGGGTCGTCCTCGGTTTTAAATCGCCAACCCCCTTGCTACCAATGCCTTCTGGTCGCATTCCTTTTGTTCCGCAACCCCAGCCAAGGCCACTTTCGATGGGTATACCTCGACCGATCGCCGAACCCACCACTCCGGCCACCATACAAGGGGACGAGTCTATACCATCTCCGGAGGAGGCTACGTCCGATTGGGAAGACGTATTTGATGAAGAAGTCATAATTGCCATGGAGAAGCTGAGGATTTGATGTTAGCATTCCCACTCTTGGAACAGTGGCCACCTATGCGTACCAAATCATGGTAACGGACAAGGACAACGAATCTCTATGTAATCTCGTTCAGTGTCGTTCAGTGTCGTTTTTTTCCCGAGTCAATTTCCTTGTCCGGTAAGCTCATTCAAGTTTGCCTCACGATATCTCGTGGTTTGACTCGTGCCTCCTTTGTCTTTACCTTTTTTCTGGACTTGATGTCTCGATCCCTCTTCAGTTCTTTCTCATCGTAAGTGCGATGTACTTGGAATACGTGCCCGTGTCGTCTTGATATGTGCTTTTTTCTTGAGTCTGCTATATGTTGGGGTTGGTAGGTTGGTAGTTGCTCTAACTGTACACTAGGTGTGCGATCTTCATGATTGCGCGAATGAAATGAAACAAAGTTGCTTGTTCTTCCCAAACCCTTGCATAGCATGTGTGATTGTAGGGCTCGCGAATTCGACTCACTGCAGGCCCCGGTACACCAAACGTGATCTGTGACACTGGGCATTTTTGTTGGCTGCTTGATTCGACTCGAACTGAAAGAAATAAACTTTCCATCTATCCATGCTTTGGAGAGTCCAAGTCCCCGCGACAACATCATTGCGACAGTGTCTGTTGTCCCCACTCAAGCTGGTTTCCGCTGCTAAGCCGATTGTGGTCAAGAGTGCACAGGGACTGCACCGGCCGGACTCCGTCGGTACCAAGCCCCACCTCCCCTACAAGTACATCAACGTGGCATCTCATTCCGAATCCCCGACTATCAAATTCAAGTATCCAACCAACGTGAACCCAAATTAGGACACTGGCACATCTCTCTTCGGCAACTGACCCCATTCAATCCAACGGGTTCACAGGCCGAAAAAAATCGCCAGGCGTCAAGGACTCGGGTATATTTCGCGTTGTTTTACCAATGCTACATATAAGTTATATTGCGCTGAGCTGACTCGGACTCCGAGTCGGAATTCGCAGCCTGAGCGGGTCAGCGAACCAGCCTCCGGGATTTTGGTTAAAAAGGTAAGTAGGTTTTCGCGCGCAACATGATTTACTTCATCCATCAGGAAAACCCTATGTTCGCTTACTTTTCTTACCTTTTTTTGTACTTTTTAGCAAAAAAATCTTCGAATCGAAAAAGTAAAGGAAGGAGGAAGTGACTCTTACTTGCTAAAGTGCTTGGTCAGTTGACCAAAAAAGCAACCAGCAACCCAGGCTCCTAACCACCCTACTGGGCTGGTTACACCTAATCCTGGGAGCTGTGTGAAAGTTCGGGTAATGCCGAGTGTGATTATGTCAACCATGAACCTTAGGTTTGTGCAACCAGCCCAGTAGGCTGGCAAAACTTGACAGCCACAAGCGTGGGATAGC
>Ga0307510_10010676_pt1 | contig 10915 bp, 5 predicted proteins | sample 12_EM_MG_FD_207224 | JGI IMG/M metagenome (GOLD analysis project Ga0307510, IMG submission 207224) | Populus trichocarpa ectomycorrhiza microbial communities from riparian zone in the Pacific Northwest, United States - 12_EM | ecosystem: Host-associated > Plants > Roots > Unclassified | place... | reverse complement strand
CTATTAGATTTGATCTCCATTATTTTGATTGTTATTTATTTTATTTGAGATAATTTATAAAATTAGATTTTTTTTCAATTTCATTCTCATTCAACTTTTTAATTTGTAAGATTTGTTCATCATTATTTTAATAAACTTGAAAAAAAAATTAATAACTTATTTTTCATGACATAACCAAACACTGAAAAGTGTTTTCCAACTTTTTTTCTATGACACTACCAAACATCGAAAAATAATTCACTTTATAGGAATTTATTTTTTAAAAAAACCACTTAAACAGGGTTTTAAGAGGATGCTAATTTGCTTATAGGATAAAAGCTATTTACTGAGAAACTAGAATAGGAAAGAGTCGTTCGAAAGCAACAGTGTTTTTTATTGTTCATCAAGATTCATTAGAGTTCTCGCCAGATTATTCATAACTAGTTTTTTCTTTTCTTTTTTTTTTGTCTTTAATTTTTTTTTCCTACTATCACTATAAGTTTTGTTGGCATAATTTTATATCATGAGATATGTTAGACTTTGCATGCTCTCACTTATACCATATGTCAGATGTTATTCTAGCATTATAATAAATTACAAAATAAAATATTAGATCATGGTGAAAATAATAAATTGAAAAACAAAAATCAAAATTAAAATTAAACATATAAAAAGAGACATTTTCCATTTTTATGGTTCATTGGCATGAGAAACTTTAGTTTGGTCCCTTAAGTTCTCAATTTTGCATTACTTGGTCCTTATTCTTTTAAGTTTTTATATTTTTGTCCTAAACTTCATTTTTATTATATTTCAATCTCTGAATGTTGAGAGATGAGAGAGAAAGTATCTGGTTGGCTATAAGGATGACAATTTAATCTAAACCCGATGGATACCGATTAATCCAACCTGAATTGGTAGGTTTTTTTAGATAGTTACCTTACTCAATTGGTAATGGATATGGCATAAATATTGTCAAACCTGATTCAAAACCCGATACGAACCTAACCCAATATATATATATATATGAATTCAATATAATGTATAAATATCTTATTTTGAATAATAAATAATAGTCGGATAATGAATATCCATATGAATATCTAAAACTCGATGGATAAAGCATGAATATCTAAATTTCTTACACAATGGATAATGGATAGAATATGTATATCAAGAAGCCTGACCCATAGATATCTATTGTCATCTCTTGGTAATAAATATAAAAATCAATCTTGGTGTCAATGAGTCATCTTTGCTAGAAGAGTTAAATGGAGGATGGGTTGCCTTTTCCATAGATTGAGACCTGTTAAGTTTTTTTATTCGATTTGATTTTTGTTTTTAGAGTAATAAAATGTTGTTTCATGATTGAAAATGAGTTTATTGAGTTTCCAATGATGTTTTCAGAGTGTTTTAGGTGAAAACAAATTGAAAATTGAGTTTTTGAACCCTAAAAACTTGGACCTTACTTTTTGAGTTACCAAAAATAATCAAAAATTGTAATAGTGGATGACACAACATCTACCTAAGCGAATGACTTATCGTCCAATCAATTAAAAAAAAACAAGATATTAGATGAACGATATGTCATCCACCCATTTGTTTTCTTAAAAAAATAAAACAAGTGTGATGTTGATGCGAACTCGGAGTGTTAAACCTTATAAACCACAATAAAATTTGGAATACTCACCTAAGAAAGATAAAATCAAATTAGAGAATCCCCCAACCCAATGATTGTTTGAACCAAAAACCAACTTAGAAACCACGATCAAGAGTTGGAATACTAACCCAAGAAAGATAAAATCATATTAAAGAACCTTGACCCAATGATTGTTTGAACCAAAAACTAAAGGTACATGGTTAGAATGCCACAAAGATAATATCTTCGATAAGTTGTGGAAGTTCAATAAAGAGCCCAAAGAAGAAGAATATTAACGTTGTTTAATTCATAATGATGATAAAAAAAGGTATAATTTCTATGTTATTTCAGTTGTTTATATAAGATGGCTATCAAAATAAACACTACTTGGTTAATAAGCTTAGATTAAATCCACATAACTAACTAATTTGAAACCAAAACAAGAATAGAGTACAAAGTCCATGCTTTGTATATAATGAAGTCCAATTCGTACAAGTCATGTATGCTTTGTATATAATAAGGCCTGATCCGTATAAGCTAGGGGTGATTATTTTTGGTTCGGTTCGGTTCGGTTTTTACTTATAAAAACAACCAAACTAAAATTTTGTAAAATACAAAAAATAAAACCGAAACCGAACCGAAACTGGTTCTAACCGACCGGTTTCGGTTCGATTATTTTATATTAAAAACCAAAACCCAACCGACCGGTTTTGGTTTGGTTCGGTTATTTTATATTAAAAACCAAAAGCTATAATGTTTTTTGGGCTTTTTTATGGAATTTCTGATGGGATTGGTTTCAGATCGGTTCAGTTAGTTTTTTAGTTCGATTCAATTTATTTTTAACTAAACCGGTTCGGTTCGGTTGAGGTTTTTTGATTTCAGGCTTATGAAACCGAAACTAAACCGAATATTTTTAAAAAATATTCTAATTGGTTTAATCAGTTTTTTTTCATGGTTCAGTTTTTTCAATTATTTTTTTTGTTTTCTCGGTTTGTCAGTTTTTATTCACCGCTAATATAAGCCTTGTATATCCAACCCTATATGCGGTATATGTTAAACAACCTTATCTTTTATTTGGATCAATTGATTAAAGCTTGATCTTTTTTTAAACTCAACTTTATGCTTGACACCATCTTAGAAAGAATTCTTAAAGCTTACTCAACCCAAATATCATGAATCAACCCATTGAATATCTCTTTGATCATTTTAGCTCTTGCCATTATAATAGATCCAATCGGCACATGTAATGGATCTTGTAGTGTTACTTATTGATTCTCATCACTCCCCTTTTCTAAAAAAGATTCAACCATAAATCATTACCTACATCAAAAAAAGAAAAATTAGAAACATTAAATATAACACTAACATTATACTCACCTAGAAATCTCAACTTGTATACAATGTCATCATTCCATTCAAGGACTTAGAATGGATCATCCATTCTAGGATGCATCTTAGATCACCTATGGGTTAGGAATTTTTCCTTTCTCGTATGCACCTAAATCAAATCACAAGGTTCAAAGATAACACACCTACTATTCTTGTTGGCTTAAGATGTACATTGATTATTCTTTATTTCTATTTGCTTTCAAACACTCTTATAGTGTTTCTTCAACATTTTAGCCTTTTTATTTCAATCAAAACAAACTCTTTCACCAACATATAAAGGCAACAAACCCAAATGAGTTAGAGAATTAAAACCATAAATAATTTTAAATGGTAAATGATTAGTAGTAGAATACAAACTCATATTATATTTAAACTCAAGAAACAACAAACACTCCTCTCAAGTTTTCAAGTTTCTTTTAATGATAGTACGTAATAAAATAGATTAGGTCTTATTCATTACTTACGTTTAACCATCTATTTGTAGATGACAAGTAGCTAAAAACAATATTTTAGTTCCTAACTTTTCCCATAAAACTTTCCAAAAATAACTAAGAAACTTAACATCTTGATTTGAAACAATACTTTTAAGAACACCATAGAACCATATTATTTATCTAAAGAACAAATTAACAATATCGTTTACATCATTGGTCTTACGACAATGTATAAAATATGTCATTTTAGAAAACCTATCTATAATTATAAAAATTGAATCTCTACCCCGTTTTGACCTATGTAAACCTAAAACAAAATTCATGGAAATATCTATCCAAGGTTCATTAGGTACAGGTAAAAGAGTATATAACTCATGCGATAAGACTATATATTTGGCTTGCTTATAAGTGATACATCTATTACATATTTCTTTTGTATCACATATTATCTTAGGCCAAAAGAAAGGTTAATGTAACACTTTTAAAGTCATTCTCAAGCCAAAATAGACCACCAAACCACCTCTCATGGGCTTCATGCATAAGCACCTCATACATAGAACAATCAGGTACATAAAGTTTATTCCCTCTAAATAAATACCTATCAAGCCTATAAAATTTCCCATAAGTTAATCAACAAAGTCATTATCATTAGCATACAGATCTTTAATATACTCAGATCTCAATAATCTTACATTTAGATTAAAAATAAGAACATATCTTGTAGATAGAGCAACAACTACAATATTATCCTTATTTTGCTTGTATTTGATGACATATGAAAAGGTCTCAATGAAATCCACTCATTTGACATGCCTTTTATTCAGATTACCCAATTCTTTTAAATGCTTCAATGATTTGTGATCCGTATCGATAATAGACTCTTTTGACCACAAGTAATTTTGTCGTATCTTTAAAGTTTTAACCAACGCATAAAACTTCTTGATAAATTAGGGTAATTCAAAGTTGTCACATTTAGCTGTTCACTAAAATAGGTTATTGGTTGCTTTTCCTACATCAAAACAGCTTCAATACATATCTCTAAGATATCACATTCAATCTCAAAATATTTTAGAAAATTTAGGCAATACTAATAAAGGTACGAGATATAACCTTTATTTAACTAAATAAACGCATGCTTTTATTCACTGGCCCATTTAAAACTAACAGATTTCCTTAACAATTTAAAATTGAATGCATACTCTTATTCACTTTCTCATTTAAAACCAACAAATTTCTTAACAATTTCAGTGAGTAGTGCAACTAATGTACTAAATTCTTTAACAAATATCCTATAAAAACTAGTTAGACCATGAAAACTCCTTATCTCGGTAATTGATTTAGGCATTGGCCATTGTTCGATAGTCTTTAACTTTTCTTCATCTATTTTTATACTTTTTGCATTGACAACGTAACCAAGAAAAACAACTTTATTCATGCAAAAATTACACTTTCTTAAGTTGGTATACACTTTTAATTCCTTAAAATATAAAACACACAACACAAATGGTTGATATGCTCATCAAACTTTCACTATACACCAAGATATCATTAAAATGGACTATAAAAATTTATTTATAAATACTCGAAGTAATGATTCATCAATCTCATAAATGTGCTTGGTGCATTAATAATACCAAATAGCATAATCAACCACTCATATAGCCTATATTTTGTCTTGAAGGTAGTTTACCATTCATCTCATTCTTTTATCCTAATTTAATAATATTTATTTTTTAAATTAATTTCTATAAAGATATATGATCCATGAAACTTATTTAACATGTCATCTAGCCTAGAAATATGATATTTATAATTTACCATAATATTGTTGACAACCTTGCAATCAACATACATCCTTCAATACTCATCCTCCAATACTTATCCTCCTTAGCGCGAGTAGTATTGGAACTGAACATGGACTCATACTATATCTTAAGTACTCCTTTGCCAAAATATTCTTAATTTTCCTTTGAATCTCTTTTGTGTCTTCTAGATTACTTTTATAAGATGATCAGTTAAGAATTATGGCTCTAAAAACAAGATCAATTTAATGTTTTATTCTTTTAATGAGCTGTAAACTATTAGGAGCATCATTAGAAAATACATTTTCATAAAATAAAATAAATAAATAAACAATAACACAAAGAAGAGATTGGTCAAGATTATTAGTATAAAAAATGCCTCATTGTATAAAAGTATAAACATAGGCTGGTTTGTATAGAAAATACTTTTTACATCACTCTCTTTTGCATAAAAGCTCACTTACTTATTTTTTCCCTCAACACCTCATTTTATTTCCTCTCATGTAGCTCATCTCTCTTTCTTTTTTATTGATCACCTTTTTCTTTTCACTCCTCTCACTCTTTATCTCTCTCGGTTGTATAAAGATAATGGATTTATTATCTTTTACAAAAGAGTAATTGTTCTTGAACCCATCATGAAGGGTTTTCATATTGAATTGCCATAGTTTGCCTAATAATATATGACTTCTATGCATGAGAACAACATTATAAAGTACCTCATCATTATACCTCCCAATTGAAAAGGAAAATAACACTTATTTGCTTACCTTTAATTCATTACACTCATTCAACCATTGCAGCTTATATGGCTTATGGTTTTTAGAAGTAGGTAAATTAAGTTTTTCAACTAAAGTAGTGCTAGCTATATTGGCACAACTTCCCACATTGATAATCATATTATATACCTTGTTATTGATGTAATATTTAGTATGAAAGATGTTTTCCCCTTGCTGCTCCAACTCATCCTCATTAATTTGAGCACTCAATGAACTTTTAACCACAAGTGACTCACCCTCAACTAGATACTCTAATCTATCATCAATAACATTATCAAGTAGCAATATTTAATTATCCTCAATATCATTTTTGGTTTCTACTTCCTTATTATCACCAAGATCATAGATTTGTTTTTTGGATACTAAGAAGCTAAATATCCTATTTCTAAATAATAAAAATATTTTATGTCATGATTATAAGGTGGTTGAGAATAAGAGTTATCTCTAATGTTGGTGGAGACGTCTTTCTTGCCCTCAGGTGGTTTGGTTTTGCCTTTAGAAATAACCCTATCATCCTTCTTTCAATTTAGTTACCATGAAGAGAACAAACTAAAATTTTGGCTTGGCTTTGAATTGTCTTTTTTATTAAGTTTTCGTTTCACTTTCGTAGCCATATATACCATGTCTTTTAATTCTATATGGTGTTGTAACTCTATAATATTTGTTATCTCTCGGTTCAGATCATTCAAAAATTTTATCATAGTAGTTTCCCTATCTTCCTCTATTTTTACTCAAATCATAGCAACCTCCATCACTTTAAAGTAATCCTCTATCATAGCTAACTTTTTTTTTTCCTCGGAGCAATCATGGCAATAAAAAATCAGCTTTACTTTTATTTTCCATTCTAGAAAGGTTTTTGGATCATGCTTTCAATGGAAAAGGGAATATTTATTTTAATACTCTTAAGATTCTAGTCTACACCATCATGACCTCTAATATCCCTTTTAAACCTTTTATCATGCCTATCACCTTTTTGCCTAAATCTACATATATTAAGCATTGATGTTTAATCATTTTTATCTTTATCTTTATCTTCATTCTCAACATAAAATCTTTTTATGGGTATGAGAGCATGTCTCTCTTACCCTCCAACCTTAGAAACCCGTCAGGGTTGTCCCTATTACAAGTTAGTAATCATAATGTCTTATTTATTCACCTGATCCCTTATATCACCAAATACAATATTCATACACTCAAATTATTGTTACATTACCTGTAACACAAAGAATTTGTTCTCCTTTTCTCATTGGGTGTTGACTTGTTTTTGAAAGACTTATTCAAGAGCTATACAATATGTTAGTAATAAACCTCATACACTCTTTTATGTGTTTGCACTCAATGATATATCATTTCGCTCGTGTTTCACTTTTGACTCAGCTTTTCTCGATATTAATCTCACACCTTCTTATCTTTTTTCCACTTTTAACTTCCCCTTTTTAGTTCTTTATTGAACTAAATGAACTTAAGCGGGAAAAAAATGATCATAATGTTCAAACCCTAAGATTTAAAAACAAATAAAATAAATAAGAAACAAAAAAAGAATTTAAGAAGAAAAAGAAAAATAAACAAAATTAAAAGGGAAAAAGGCTAGGTCTAAATCAAATAGAATATGGAATGACAAAAGTTTAGCACTAATAACTATTTCAAATGGAAAATTAAACACTAAAGATCAACAAATTTTTATTTTATTTTAAAAGTAACTCAAAAACATAGATTCAAGATTAAACTTCTTGACTGACATTTATTTAACTTTTTTAATCATTGTAAAATAGAATTGAAGAAGAGAAAACCTAAAATTAAGAGCACAAGTTAGAATAATTTGTGCTAACTATTTTGATGAATGCGTATATCATGAATTTTAAACCTAATTGGTGCAATTTGATGTAAACAAAAAATATTTATATTCTAATTTTGAAACAAAAGAAAACATTAAATTAAAGATATTATTTCCAAACGAAAAATACTTTGAAAAGTAACATTATCACATTATTACAGTATCATTCGCTACCAAAATAGGCCAGACAACTTGTGTTTAGGAATTCTTCAATACGGTCCACTTTAGCTTAGGGACTTTGCTTTTCATTACACCAGGACATGGATGACTCTTTAACCAAAGAAATTTTTTTCTTGTGCATTCAATATCCCCCCCCTTTTTCCCTAATCAAGAAGACCAGCACAAAGTAACATATGATTTGGTAACATAAAAATGATAGTTTCGAGTTTTTTTTATATAATTATTAAGTAAGCTTTAGTTTTGACCCAGTAATTCTTTAATGTTCCACTCTTACTCTTAAATTAAAATTTTTCCAACGTTACCTTTTTATTTTTCAAAATGATTAAATAGGCTACATTTTGAATTGATTTTTGATTTTTTTTTATAGGTTCTTAAGTGTATTGTGAGATATTATAATATTTATGTAGATTTAAGAAGAAAAAAATATGAAAAAAGTGAACTTTTCATTAGTCATTAATAGTAAAGAGCATTAAAAGAATTTAGATTGACTGCACTATACTATAGGTTAGATGAATTGTTTTAACATAAAAAAATATCTAGGTGTTACTAACATGTTTTCTAGTAGAAAAAAAATATAAATCATGTAGGGGTTTGTCCAAGTGACCCGATCAACCTGAAAGATCAAGAGACAACCCGGAAAACAATTAAAAATATAGGTAGTTTTTTAATTGTTTTCCAACGTTACCTTTCTAGTTTTCAAAATGATTAAATAGACTACATTTTGAATTGATTTTTGATTTTTTTTTTATAGGTTCTTAAGTGTATTGTGAGATATTATAATATTTATGTAGATTTAAGAGGAAAAAAAATATGAACAAAAGTGAACTTTTCATTAGTCATTGATAGTAAAGAGCATTAAAAGAATTTAGATTGATTGCGCTATACTGTAGGTCAGATGAATTTTTTTAATATAAAAAAATATCTAGGTGTTACTAACATCTTTTCTAGTAGAAAAAAATATAAATCATGTAGGGGTTTATCCAATGTGACCCGATCAACCTAAAAGATCAAGAGACAACCTGGAAAACAATTAAAAATATAGTTTGACTACAACAAAAATTCAAGACAACATGTTTTTTAAAAGAATATTGAGACAAAAATATATTTAATTGACCTCGGGTTAACCCGGATTAACCTTTCAAATCAACGACCCAGATCATGAGAGCAAGATAACCATATAGGAATCAAATCAAAATCAAATATGAAACCCAATTCCTAATTAAACCAATGTTAATTGATGAAATTTTAAAAAAAATCAATTAAACAAAGAGACTAAAAAACAAATAACTCGAGTTAATCTATTAAAGCTGTAACCCAGATCACGTGACTGAGAAACTTCATATAAAGTAAATTGAAATAAATTATCAAACACAATTCTCAATTAATCCAATGTTGAAGGATGAAACTGAAAAAAATAACAATTAAAAAAATGATAAAAAAAACCCTAGTCAACCTGGGTTAACGAGCTAAAGTCTTGACTCGGATAATGAGACCAAGATAACCTCATAGAAAGAAAAACAAATATGAAGCCTGGTTCCAAATTAACTAAATGTTGAAGGATAAATTAAGAGAAAAAAATTCAATTAAAAAAAGAACAAGAAAACCCGAGTTAACCCGTAACTTAGGATAAACAACTCTAATGTTAAATGATGAAATTAAAAAAAGATAAAAAAAGACTCGAGTCAACCTAAGTTATCTTACCAGGCTTGTGAACCGGGTAATGAGATCGGGATAACTTTATAAAAAGCAAAACAAAAAACAATTATGAAGTTTAATTCTAAATCAACCAAATATTGAATGATGAAATTAAAAAAAATAAATTTAAAGATAACAAGAAAATTTGATCTGAGTTAACCTATCATGCCCATGACTTGGGTCATTTGATCGGGATAACCTCATAGAAAGTATACAAAAAATGACCTAAGTCAACCTAGTTAACCTATCAAACTCGTGACCAAGGTCATGAGACTGTTATAACTCCAGAAAAAGTAAAATCAAAGCAAATTATGAAACCCAATTTTCAATAAACTCATTGTTGAAGGTTAAAATTTAGAAATATTCAATCTAAAAATATAACACAATAAAACGACCTCAGTTTACACAGGTTAACATGCAAAACATGTGACTTAAGTCATAAAATCAAGATAACCTCATAGAAAGCAAACCAAGATAATTGAAAAAATACCAATTAAAAAAAGACAAAAAAAAACTTGAGTCAACTAGGTTAACCTGTCAAACTTGCAACTTGAGTCATGAAACTGAGATAACCTCATAGAAATTAAACCAAAATAAATCATGAAGTTTAATTCTCAATCAACCTAATATTGAAGGATGAAATTGAAAAAAAATATCAATTAAAAGAAGACAAAAAAACTTGAGTAAACCAAGTTAACTTACTAAACCTGTGACACGAGTTATGAGACCGAGGTAATCATGTATAAAGCAAACCACAATAAATTATGAAGCTCAATATTCAATAAAGTAAATGTTGAAGTATGAAATTAGTGAAAGAAATATAGATTTAGGAAAAAAAAAAACCAAGGGAAAAAAACATAATTGAAATAAATAGTGTTTTGTGAGGTGGTAAACAATAAAATCATCAACTCTTTTAGTTTATATTAGTTTATTGGCCCGCACTCTGCCATGGGCGGAACTATTTTTTTTTAAATGCAAAAAACTAAAAGCATGGGATTTTATTGCAATGCTATTAAACCCAAGAAAAAAGATAAATCTTGAAATCCCTTAACTTGGATCTTTGTCTAGCACGAGTTTCAATAAAACTATATAAGAGTTAATTCGATGTGAATTGGTTTATTTAATAAATCAAAGAAAACCTAGATGACTGGTTTTTATTTAAAAAAACTAATGTTGAACGATGAGATCAG